>Ga0316232_1001044_pt1 | contig 36486 bp, 26 predicted proteins | sample TBHtaG_FD_206006 | JGI IMG/M metagenome (GOLD analysis project Ga0316232, IMG submission 206006) | Freshwater microbial communities from Trout Bog Lake, Wisconsin, USA - TBH18025_13 | ecosystem: Environmental > Aquatic > Freshwater > Lake > Hypolimnion/Profundal zone | place: USA: Wisconsin... | reverse complement strand
GCCGCAATGCACTTGGGAGACTGGAAGTCCGCGTCGGCGGGACGCCGACGCCAACACGCGAGACGCGTGTGCTCCCCGGATTCCCGCTCCCGAACGCCCCGTCTTTCCGGCTGTTCATTGGCAGCCTGCGAAGAGCCTGTCCTGAGTCTGTCGAAGGATCTCACGAGGCGATCCGAACGATTGTTTCAGTCGGCAGGTAATCGGAACTGATGGCCCATCGTGCGGCGCTGTCAGCTTAGGGAACCGTGAATGGTCCCGTAATGCTGGCGTGGCGCGACGCCAAACCAGTAAAGACGGAAAGAAAGGGAAGGAGGCTGAAGGAGGCTGAAAGGATGCGGATCGAAGAGGCGAGGGAAGGGAAAAAAGGCTAAACGGTAAAAAGAGAGGGGTAAAAGGGGCGAAAGACAACTATTCGGTAAAATCAAAGGTGCGAAAGAGGGATGCAAAGCAAGGGCAATCAAGAGACGGTGATGGCGATCCAGAAGGGAACTTGGAGGGTTGAAGGATAGGGCAGGCAGAGGTGAGTTGGTAGAGGTAGCGACCGGGGACGAGGGGGGCGACGAGGCCGAAGGTGAGTTGCGGCAGCTGGCATTGTTCCCGTCCTGCGAGTAAAGCTGCCTTTTGGTGATGTCGGCGTAGATGACGAAGCGGTCGCTCATTCTTATTGACAGGGGCGTGTAAATTGCCGAGAAAGGCATTCAAGATCGAATGCAAATCATCATCACACCAACTGAGCCGGTCTTACGAAAAGAATACGGCGTTTCGCAAAGCCCCAGATTTGCTCGCCCTCACTGCCTATTCCCAAATCCCGGCATTGACCGGAGTTGGCGCTATCGACCCTCGCCAGGCACCGCCCACTGCGCTTTGCTATGAACCCACGCACCACGTATTATTTGCTGGAAATACTTCGATTGTGCCTGTATCTCGCTCCGAGTGTCCTTCTGGTTGTCGCTGCAATTCGCTTCAGAAGATGGCGCAGATCACAAGTTACCAATGCCCTATCCGTATCTGCATTTGCGTTGTTGCTACTGGTGTTTTCATGGCAAGTTCTGTTTAATCCCGATTTTGGACCTCTTCACTACGGAGGTTCGAGGATTTTCCACGACGCAGGACAAGCGGAAAACCTAATGCGAATGCAGTTGCTCATTACGTCAGCATTGGGATACGGAGTGCTATTACTCGCCTCGATTGCTTCTCTGTGCATTGCGCTTATTGCCTCGATGGTCTTGAAGGATCGAAAATAAGGTTTGTTCTCGTTACGGAGCTTGGCTCCGTAACGCACCCATCCCCGAAGCTGTGCTTCGAAAGCGTTGCCGGCACGGTTCGCTTCCGAGTGCGCGACGGATTCAATGCGAGGGGGGGGGAGATGGGCTCTTGCATTGCAGGGCATTGGTCCTGCAATCCACGGCGGCGGAGCACAGCTCCGAAGATAGGTGCGTGACGGAGTTCAACTCTATCACGAGGGTCAAAATGAGCCCGAGTCGGGCACGCTCCATAGCAGACAAATCGTTGTGAAGGTTCGGCGTATGGTCGAGAGGGGCGACAGAGGTGCGACAGCTTTATGCGGTGAACCGCCCTGTCCATTACCCACCGGTTTGCAAACCAGACGCACGAGCGAGGACGAGGCGTCGAACGCTGTCATCCTGAGCTTGCGAAGGATCTCACGAGGCGATCTCGACGTTCTGTTTAGTAGGCACGTAATCGGAACTGATGGCCCATCGTTCGGCGCCGTCAGCTTCGAGAACGGTGAATGGTGGCATAACGCTAACTGGCGTGTTGTGAGATCCTTCGCAAGCTCAGGATGACAAATGATGAGGACCGCTTTGGTCTCCCTGCTCGGCAGGAGGCGCAACGCGCTTGTATGGTGCGGCAACGCTGTGTTTGCCCGCTGTCACATGCTCCGTTTTTCCCGGCAGGATCACGTCCGCCTCGGTTCCCTCGGGGACGACGGCGTCCAAGCGCAGCGTGTCATCCGCCCATTTCCAGGAGACCGTCACGTCGCCGTGGGGCGTGGGCACGACGCCTTTCGCCCAGGTCAGGTCGCAAACCGACGGGTGGATCGCCATTGTCTTGAAACCGGGCGCGGTCGGGGTCACACCCAGGATGCGCGCGGACATCTGGACCAGAGGCGTCGAACACCAGCCGTGGCTCAGGTCGCCGCCGTTCCACATTTCGTGAAATGACTGCGTCTGCGGCACGATCTGCCAGCGGCGAATCTGGCTCGTCGCGTATTTGTCGAACAAGCCGGCGTGATCGATCGACTGAAACACCCAGTGCATGAACCACGGCTGCGTGTTGAGCGGTTTTTCGGTAAGAACCTTTTCGACGATGGCGGCCTGGCGCTCTTTCGGCGCGAGGTCGTACAGCACGGCCAGCAGGTTGACATGCGGGCTGAAGGTCTCGATGTCCTTATCCGCCGGCAGCCAATGACCGGGCTTGACGGAGGTCTGGAACGGTTTGCCATCCCGGTAAAGCCCCTTGTCCGCCACCCACAATTCCCGCTCAAACGCCGTGGCGATTTCGCGACGGAGTTGTGCGTACTTCCCGACGCGCGCCGTGTCGCCCATCAGCGCCGCAACGCGCGACGCCATTTCCATTCCATGATAATAGAACGCTGTCAGGTACCCCTGGCCGATGACCGCCGGCGGATGATGACAGCCGAATGCGCCGATGTTCACCCAGTCCATGAACATGTAGTTGGGCGCTTCGGAAACGATGCCGTTCTTGCCGACCCAGGAAGCGTAGGTGTCGAGCAGTTCGTGAACGTATGGCGCCAGCTCTTCCACCAGGGATTTGTCCCCAGTGTAATCGTAATAATCCATCAGCATTTGCAACCAGCCGATGGAGTAGCTGGTGTGGAAGTTGCGATAGTTCTCGTCCTTCAACAGCCACGCGAACTTCCGCACATCCTGCCGCGCCAGCCAGGGTTGCGCAAAGGCGTAATGGGCCACCATCGACTCAATCAGGTAATCGCCGGGATCGCTGATCGGCTCCTGGTGATTCGGCGAATCGAGATGGTGCGTCTGCATGCAAATCTGGACCGCCCAGCGGGACACCTTCCAGAGACTGTTGAGCTTCTCGTCGCTGCACTCGAACGCCCCGCGGTAATCGACCGGCTGCGAGGTGAAGACCGCGCCCGCATCGAGCACCTCGACCGGCGACGTTACGTTCGTCACCTTCACCGTGTACCCCGGCACGACCTCGGTCATGAATGGAAACTCCAGCGTCTCCTCGCCGCCGCCCAGCGTGAATTCGAACGCCTGATGCGCCTGCACCTTCACCTTTGCGCCCTTGCCGCCCTTCACTCGCAACTGCGGATACGCGCTCAGCACGCGGTCGAACGCCACTCGAAATTCACCGTCTTTCTCCAGGGTCCGATTCGGCAGACCCTCGATTCGCGCGCCGGGAAAACGCGCCTCCATGAGCGGCGGGATTTCACTGGGGACCAGCGGTTCCCAAACATCCTTCACTTCCTCCGCCGCCGGCCACCCCGCGTCGTCAAAGCCCGGCTGCTCCCAACCCGCCGCATCGGGCTCGGCGGAAGCCCGCCAGGTGGAATCCGACTTCACCGTCTGGCCGTCTGCCTGCGCTTCGAAGAGGAGCCCGCGCTGCCCGCGCGAAACCGCCGGTCCGGCGAACCATCGCCCAAAGACCTCCGCCGCGATGACGTTGCGGCCCTTGTGGAAGTAAGGCGTCAGATTGCGGAAATCGTAAAACCAGCGGTGTGTTTGGCCTCCCGCGTAGTCGTTGCCGATGTCCACCGGCCCGCGCGAGGCCAGCCGCCCGTTGATCCAGAGGCGATACTTGACGTCCGCGGTCATCCACGCCGAGACGTTCCTCGGCTCCTCCGTCAGAGTGACATCCTTGCGAAAAGCTCCGGAAATGGGTGAATGGCCCGCGGTTTGCATGGCCGGGTGCCAAATCCAGCGGGCCTGCCACGGGGAGGGTTTCAGGCAGTGTTCCCGGTCAAGGAAGACATAGCCGGGGACACAAACGCCCTCCGCATCGGCCCGTACATTCAGGCCGGGATACTGGATCGGCCCGAGCGAGTCCACGGGCGCCGCTACTGTGCGGGCGCCGAGCAAAGCAAGGGAAATTACCGTCAGGGTTAAGCACTTTGTTTTCATTGTTTCGAGGAATACACCGTGCCGCAATTGAAGTAGCGAGAAAAGACGGAAACGGCCTTTGAGCAACAGGCACCTCGAAGCATCGGTGGTATCTGCCATCGAGGAGGTTCCCGTTACCCATGGCATCTGCACCGATTGCACGGGCGAGTTCTTGTCCTGCATCCCTGATGAGATGCGCTTTCCGTTTTCTACGTGGGTGTCCGGCGCAAGGCGAATTCCAGGACGCTTTTTCTCAAGGCATCGCAGCTTACCGGCTTGACGAGGTGCTCGTCGAAACCGGCGTTCCGGCTTTGGCGTGCATCCTCTTCCGTTCCGTAGCCGCTGAGGGCAATTCCACGCAAATTATGATCTTCTTTCGCTCTCCGCATAATGTCCAATCCACTGCCGTCCGGAAGGCCCAAATCGCTTATAAGCAGATCAAGGGGCTGCTGCGCCACTGCCTTCAATGCGTTGCGAACGCAGTCGGCGGTGGTCACGACATGCCCCCACCTTCGCAACAACTTCGCCATCGTTTGCATTGTGTCCGAGTGGTCCTCAACCAGTAGGATTCTCAGCGGCTCCGCCTCAGCCGTCGCCTCGCGTGCCGAGGGCGCAGCGGACGGCGCGGGTTCCGAGGTCGGAGCAGGGACGGAAGTCAACTCCACCGTGAACACAGCGCCTTTGTCTGCTCCCTCACTGAAAGCGACAAGCGTACCGTCATGCATCTCCACGATCGCTTTCGTGATGCTCAATCCCAACCCCAACCCGCCGTATCGCCCATTTCTAGTCCGATCGCCTTGCTCAAAGAGGTCGAAGATGTGTGGTAGAAAGTCCGGTTCAATGCCGATCCCCGTGTCAATGATTTGAACACTGATTCGGTCGTCGGCATCCTGGGTCCTGATGGTTATCATTCCGCCGTCAGGAGTGAACTTCACGGCATTGCGGAGCAGGTTCCAGAAAACCTGGCGCAAACGCGTCGGATCGGCCCACACGTAGTGCTGCCGGGCTTGCAAATTCAGGAACACGTTCAACTGTTTGGCTTCGATTTCGCTCTTGCAGATTTCCAGAGCCGTTTGAAGGCATCCGTGAACATCGAGCGCTTCGGGATACAGTTTGAGAATGCCCCGGCTGATCCTCGTGACGTCCAGGAGGTCGTCGATGAGGGTGACTTCCAGTTCCACATTGCGGCGAATCAACTCTATGTCGGCTCGAACTTCATCCGGCAGGTGTGCCTGTGTGTCCATGGCCGTCACGGTCGCCAGGACCGGCGTTAGCGGCGTGCGCAACTCGTGGCTGAGTTTCGCAAGGAACTGGTCCTTGGCTTCGTTGGCTTGTTTCAGAGAATCCTGTTGGCGAAGGGCCTCATTTACTTGGGTAAGGTCCGTTGCCACGATACAGACGCCTTGCAGACCTTCGAATTCCAGCGGGCTCAGCGCCAAATGCAGTTGGACAACCGTGCCGTCAGGACAAAGAAGGGGGACTTCACCACTGGCGGCTTTCACACGCCCTTGGGCGCATAGAGTGGATAAATGTGGGCGATCCTCTGGATGGAGATACGCAAAAAGGTTCGTGCCCACAATTGTGGCCAGCGGCTCCCTGAGGATGCGTCCGAAGCGGCGATTGGAAAAAAGAATGAGTCCTTCCACGGTCACCACGAGCGCGCCTTCGCTCATCGTTTCGACCATCACTCGGTAGGGATGCTCGGCTCCCTGAAGGGTAAATACCCGCTCGCCACCTTCTTCACCCCGCACGGTCAAGGCATCCACCTCGCCGCAGCGGATGGCGCGCAGGGTATCCTCGGCTTCTTCCAGCCGCTCACGGAGGCCGGCATTCTCCTCGGCCAGGGCTCTGGCTTCGTTGTTTGCGGAATCGAACACGGTGAGTCTTATTGGGAGTTGCAGAATACGGTCACGCGTCCCGAGCTCCTAGTGCGCTCGTTGCCCTGCGGTCGACTTGATGAGAGTGCTTGGAAGTTCGGGCGATTGAAGCGCGAGGAACGTCTGCGAAGTGTAACTTCGCTTCCAAGTGCGTTCCCAAGTGCAACTTGGGAACGAGAATCTGCGTCACTGTATTTCGCAATTCTCATTATGACGGGCGCTCCTGCAGGTCCAAGCTCACGAGAACGCGTTCCTCGTTAGAGAGGTCGCCGACAATCCTGCGGATCGGTTCTGGCAAACGTCTAATCAGCGTCGGCGCGGCGATCAGTTGACTCTCACTGGCGAGTTCCGGCTGTTGATAAATGTCGATGACTTCCAACTCATAGCGGTTCTTGAGATGCTCCTCGCAAATCCGCTTGAGAGTCGAAATCGCGTTAACGGAACGTGCGGTCGTACCCGCGACATACAGGCGCAATACATACCGGGCACGGGCGGCTTTGATGGCCGCTGTTTCAAAGGCTTTTGCCCCGTCACTCATTCTTTCGCTGTGTTTCATCAACTCGGAACCAGTTCGATCTCCAGGGCGACCAGCACGCGGTCCTCATTGGAAAGATCGCCGATGATTTTGCGCGCCGGTTCGGGCAACTTGCGCACCAGCGTCGGGATGACCAGGATCTGGTCGGCGCGGGCCGCCTGGGGCTGTTCCAGAAGATCGATCACGTCGATGTGATAGCGCCCAGGGAGGTGTTCTTCGCAGATGCGCTTGAGATTGGCGAACGCGACGAGCGATTTTGGCGTCTGACCGGCGACATAGAGCCGCAGCCAATAGGTTTCGGAAGCAGTCGCTTCGACGGGGTCAGCCTTGGGTTTCCGTTTCCCACTGAATTCGCCCTTTTGCATCGGCAAAGATGGACTCTTAAAGCCGATTTGACTCCCCGCTTCAGCCATCGGGGAGTCCCTGACGCGTCCGCCTTATTCTGGACGGCGGCAACGGGGTTCGCTGCAAGAAGGATCACCGGCACCCCACAGGCTTTCCCTCCCCCTTGCATCGGGGCAACCCTGATTCACAACCAAGGGAGTTCGGTGTACACGATCTGGTTTTTATGCGTTCTTCTAAACACACTGGTCGCAAGGCGGTGCTCTCGACGCCCCCTTCACCCACCCTCCCAAAGGCCCGCACCGGCATTCAGGGGCTCGATGAAATCACTGGCGGCGGCCTTCCCGCGGGCCGGCCCACGCTGGTCTGCGGCAGCGCGGGGTGCGGCAAGACGATGCTTGCCACTGAATTCCTGGTGCGCGGGGCGATGGAATTTGGCGAGCCGGGTGTGTTCATGATGTTCGAGGAGAACGCCGCGGAACTCACGGCCAACGTCCGTTCGCTCGGGTTCGATCTGGAGAAACTCGCGGAACAGAAGAAGATTGTGCTCGATCACGTCCACATCGAGCGCAGCGAGATCGAGGAGACAGGCGAATACGATCTGGAGGGGCTTTTCATCCGTCTCGGTCATGCCATCGATACCATCGGCGCCAAGCGCGTGGTGCTCGATACGGTGGAGGCGCTCTTTGCCGGGTTGCCGAATCACGCCATCCTGCGCGCAGAGTTGCGCCGGCTTTTCCGCTGGCTGAAGGATCGTGGCATGACGGCGGTCATCACGGGGGAAAAGGGCGAGGGGAATGCGATCACGCGCTACGGCCTGGAGGAATACGTGGCCGATTGCGTGATCGTCCTCGACAACCGCGTGGCGGGACAGATTTCCACCCGGCGGCTGCGGGTGCTGAAATATCGCGGCTCGGCCCACGGCAGCAACGAATACCCGTTCCTCATCGGCGACCGCGGCTTCTCCGTGCTGCCGATCACTTCGCTCAAGCTCGATCACCATGCCTCCGAAGAGCGTATTCCCACGGGCATCGCGCGGCTCGACGAGATGCTCGGCGGCAAGGGAATTTATCGCGGCAGCAGCGTGCTCGTTTCCGGATCGCCGGGCACGGGCAAGAGCAGCATCGGCGCGAAGTTCGCTGAAACCACCTGCCGTCGAGGGGAACGGGCGCTGCTCTTCGCTTACGAGGAATCCGCGGCGCAGATCGTGCGCAACATGCGCTCCATCGGCGTCGACCTCGAACCATGGCTCAAAAAGGGGCTGCTTCAGATCCACGCGTCGCGCCCCACCCTCCACGGGCTGGAGCACCATCTGGTGATGATGCACGAGACGGTGCGCGCCTTTCTCCCGTCGGTGGTGGTGATCGACCCGATCAGCAATCTCACCATGGAACGCGACGAAGCGGAGGTGAAACCGACGCTCATGCGGCTCATCGATTTCCTCAAACAGGAGCAGATCACTTCGCTTTTCACGAGCCTGACCACTGGCGGAACCGCCACGACAGCGTCGGAGGACTCCCAAGTGGGCGTTTCTTCGCTTATGGACGTTTGGCTGCTGCTGCGCAACAGCGAGAACAACGGCGAACGCAACCGCACCATTTACGTGCTCAAAGCGCGCGGCATGGCCCACTCCAACCAGGTGCGCGAATTCGTTCTCACCGACGCCGGCATCGATTTGGTGGACGTGTATCTCGGCAGCGACCGCGTGCTCACCGGCACCGCGCGAGTGGCGCAACTGGCCCAAGAACGCGCCGCCGCCGAGTTGCGCAACCAGGATCATGAGCGAAAGCTGCGCCAACTCGCCAGCAAACGAAAAGCGATCGAAGCGCAGATCGCCGCCCTGCAAGCCGAGGCGGAATCGGAAGCGGCCGAGGTGAATTTCTCCATCGCGCAGGAAACCATGCAGGAGAAGATAGCGCAGCAGAACGCCGACGCCATGGCGCAATTGCGCGGCGGTGCCAAGCCCGTAAAGACCGCAGCAAAAGCAACAAAATGAAAAACACCACTCCCGCCTTCGAACTGCGGCTCTACGTCGCCGGACAGACCGCGAAATCGATCACGGCCTTCGCCAATCTCAAGCGCATTTGCGAAACGCACCTTGCCGGGCAGTATCGGATCGAGGTGATCGATCTGATGAAAACCCCGCAGCTTGCAGCCGGGGACCAGATCATTGCCGTGCCGACCCTCGTGCGCCGGCTGCCCGAGCCAATCAAAAAGATCATCGGCGACCTTTCCAACGTAGAGCGCGTGCTCGTCGGCCTCAACGTGCAGCCTGTCACCGCCTAACCCGCATGAAAAAGAACAAACCTCCCGAGAACGCCACGGCAGCCCTTGAAGCAGCCGCCGCGGCGCAAACAAACGCTCGCTACGTCCTGCGGCTCTATATTACCGGCGCCACGTCGCATTCCAACCGCGCGATCGTGAACATCCGAAAAATTTGCGAGGAGCACCTGCAAAACCGCTACGAACTGGAAGTCGTGGACGTCTCTCAAAATCCCACACTGGCCGAAGGCGAGCAGATTATTGCCGCGCCGACGCTGATTAAGAAACTGCCGCTTCCCCTGCGACGCTTCATCGGCGACATGTCGCAGACCGAGCGCATTCTCCTCGGGCTCGACCTGCGGGAGACCAAGCGCGGGTGAGACAGACTTTGGACGGCTTCACCATGAACACCACCCCTGCCACGGAACAGGCACTTCTCGCGGAAAATGCCGAGTTGCGCGCGCGCCTGGAAGCGGCCGAAGAGGCACAGGAGACCCTCCGCGCGATCTACAGCGGCGAGGTCGATGCCCTCGTCATCCAAAGCCCCAAAGGCCCGCGCCTTTTCACCTTGCAAGGCGCGGATGCGGAATCCAACCGGTTCCGGGGCGAAATCCTCGCGCAGGTCAGCGATGCGGTCATTGCCGTGGACACCGAGTTGCGAGTGACGTATTTGAACGCCGCCGCCGAACGGCAATACGGCGTCACCGCCTCCGAAGCGCTCGGTCGCTGCCTGGATGAGCTTTATCAATTTCGTTGGCTGCGGCCCGAGGATGCCGCTGCATCCGCGGCGGCCCTGAGGGAGACCGGTCACTGGCGCGGAGAAAACATCCACATCAAGCGCAACGGCGAGGCGATCCAGGTCGAGTCCTCGGTGAGTTGCCTGCTTGCCAACGACGGCACGCAAACGGGCCTGCTCGCCGTGATCCGGGATGTTACCGAGCGCAAACGGGCGGAGGAGGCGCTTCGTCAACAGGCCGATCTGCTGGACAAAATATCCGACGCCGTCATTTCCACCGACGCGGACTTCCGCATCCAGACTTGGAACAGGGCCGCCGAGAGAATCTACGGATGGAAGGCCGAAGAAGCCCTCGGAAAGGAGGCTGACTCACTGCTTCGCACCGACTTTATCGTGCCCGGCAGCCGGGAAGAAGCGGTCGATCAACTCATGGCGACCGGGTTTGCCCAAACGGAAACCCGCCACCGTGACCGGCACGGGCGTGAACTGATTATGCGCGGAAACGTTACCCTGCTCAAAAACGCGCAGGGCGAAGTGACCGGCACTCTCGGAGTGCTTCGGGACGTGACGGAGCGCAAGCGGGCGGAGGAAGCGCTGCGGCGCAGTGAAGCTCTCTATCGCGCCATCGGCGAGAGCATTGACTACGGTGTATGGGTGTGCGACGCGCACGGACGGAACACTTACGCCAGCGAGAGCTTTCTCAAGCTCGTTGGGATCACGCAGGAACAGTGCTCCAACTTTGGCTGGGGCGATGTCCTGCATCCCGACGACGCCGAGCGCACCCTCGCGGCCTGGAAAGAATGCAGCCGCACCGGCGGAATCTGGGATATTGAGCACCGTTTCCGGAGAGTGGACGGAGAGTATCGCCCCATCCTGGCGCGGGGCGTGCCAATCAGGAACGAGCACGGCGAAATCGTCTCCTGGGCCGGCATCAATCTCGACATCAGCCGGCTCAAACGCGCCGAGCAAGCGCTCAAAGAAGCGCATGCGCAATTGGCGGATCACACGGAGAATCTGGAAAAGACCGTGGCCAGGCGCACCGCCGAGTTGCGGGTGCGCACCGCCGAGCGCGAGCGCCTGCAGCAGGAGTTGTTGAAGATTAGCGAACGCGAAAAACTAGTCATTTCGCAGGAACTGCACGACGGCCTGTGCCAGAACCTTGCAGGCACGGCGATGATGGTCAGCATTCTCGCCCGCGGCCTCGCTACGCGAGGAGACAAAGACGCCGAATCCGCAAAACAGATCTGCGCGCTGCTCAACTCCAGCGTCCACGAAGCCCGAAACCTCTCCCACGGTCTGCACCCGGTCGGCCCCGAAGGCGAGGGACTGATGAACGCCCTGGCGGACCTCGCGGGCACGGTGGCCAATCTCTTCCATATCCGCTGCATTTTCTCCTGCCCGAAGCCGGTGATTCTTGAGAACGGCGCCGCATCGACCCACCTGTTCAGAATCGTCCAGGAGGCCATCAACAACGCGCGCAAGCACGGGGAGGCGGACGAAGTGAAAATCAGCCTCTCAAACACGGCCAAGGGCGTCGTGCTCACCATTCGAGACAATGGCGTTGGCATCCCGAGCGACCTGTCCAGGAAACGTGGCATGGGTCTCAAGAGCATGGGGTATCGCGCAGCCGAGATCGGCGCTACGCTCTCCGTTCGGCGTGGCGCCAGAAAAGGAACCGTGGTGAGTTGTTCCCTGCCGACACGCGAGAGCGCTCGATAATCCGCATGTTGTTGGGGCATTACAGTCGGCGGATGGACCGTTTGGCGCGACCTGTAACCTTAGCCGGCCTTCACCTATATCGCGGTGGCTCACGCTGCATCCAAGGTCAGGCGATGGAGGACCGAGCGCAGTTCCTGGAAGTTGACGGGCTTGACGAGGTGGGCGTCGAAACCGGCTTCCCGGCTCTCACGGAGGTCTTCGTCCATCCCGTAGCCGCTGAGGGCGCAACCACGGATGCCGTGGCGCTCCCTGACTTCCCGCATGATTTGCAAGCCACTGCCATCCGGCAAACCGATGTCGCTGACGAGGATATCGAATGATTCCCTGGCTACCCGTTCCAAGGCGGTTCTTACGCAATCGGCTGTCTCAACGATGTACCCCCACTTCTTGAGGATGCCGGCCATGGTGCGCAGAGTGTCGGCATGGTCATCCACCAGGAGGATTTTGCGGGTGTGCCCGGCTGCTGTCGGGGGGTGCTCTGGGTCTTCAGAACCGGGGACGATGGAAACGGGAATGGCGGAGAGGTCCAGAGTGAACGTTGCTCCCTGATTCACGCCCCCACTGAAGACGGCGATCTGGCCGCCATGCATTTCCACGATGGTTTTTACAATGCTCAATCCCAGCCCCAAGCCGCCGAATTGCCGGCTTCGGCCGCGTTCACCTTGTTCGAAGGCGCCGAAAATGCGAGGCAACAGTTCCGGGTCGATTCCGATGCCGTCATCGGCGACTTGAATCTGGAGACGGTCGCCGCGATTGGAAGTTCGAAGAATGATTTGCCCTTGGGGCGGAGTGAACTTAACCGCATTGCTGAGGAGGTTCCAAAACACCTGACGCAGTCGCGTGGGATCGGCCCAGACGCCGTAGAGGGACGCATTCAAGTCCATGGATACTTGAAGGCGTTTGGCTTCAATCTCCGCCTGGCAGATTTCCAGGGTGTCCCGAAGGCAGGCATGAGCGTCCACCATCTCGCGATGAAGCTCCACCTTGCCCCGGCTGATTCTTGTGATGTCCAGCAAATCGTCGATGATCCTGGCCTCCATCTCCACATTGCGCCGGATGACGGCGACTTCCTCCAGCACCGCGGGCGGCAAACCTTCATCCCCCTCCATCGCGGTCACGGTTGCCAGCACCGGCATGAGCGGCGTCCGCAGTTCGTGGCTGAGCACCGCGAGAAACTGGTCCTTGGCGCGGTTCGCCGATTCAGCCGCCGCTTTGGCTTGCACGAGCGCCTCCTGTGCCTGTTTGCGTTCGGTAATATCCTCCACCATGGTCATGTCGCATGCGTGTTCCTCGCCGTCGGAACGCATGGCCACTACGGTAAGGCTCACCCATACGATGGAGCCGTTGCCGTGCAAATAGCGCTTCTCCATCCTGACACTGCGGGCTTCTCCAGAGCGTAATTTCTCCCTGCTCTCGATGCCCGCCTGGAGATCGTCGGAATGGATGATGCTCATGAAATCAAGCGTGAGCAACTCCGAGTGACTGCGCCCGACAATTTCACTATGTTTCGGATTGCTTTGCAGGAATCGTCCCGTTTTGGAATCGATTAAGGCGATTCCAAGGGGAGCCTGCTCAAAGATTGTTCGGAATCGCTCCTCGCTATTGCGCAAAGCCTGCTCGGCCCGTTTGAGTTCGTCGACATCCGTGTTGGTTCCGAACCACTGCACTACACGGTTGGCGGCGTCCTTGAGCGGAATTACCCGCGTCAGGAACAACCGGAAGATGCCGTCGGCGCCGCGCAAGGGCAAAGTCATGTCGAACGGCTCACCCGTCGCAATCGAAGCCTTCCACCGGGCGAGAATCTTCGGCAATTGGTTCGGGTCGTGGACGCTCTGCCAGCCCCATCCCTCCATCTGTTCGGGAGTAGTGCCAGTGTACTCATACCAGCGTTGGTTATACCAGACGAGGTGGCCGTCCGGTTGGGCGATCCACGCCAGTTGCGGCATCGTGTTCACCATGGTAAGAAAGCGCGTTTCGCTCTCTTTCAATGCGGCTGCTGCGTCCTGACGGTTCCGCTCAAGCGAATCGAGCCTGCGGCCCGTCGTCCAGAGCAGGAATCCAAAGATGACGACATAGGCGCATACAATCAGGGATGAGCCAAAATCGGCGGGATACCAGCCTGCGTGTTCTCCGATGAGTTTTATCCAGCCAAGGAACGGGGGGAGCAGAATAACGGCGGGCAAGAGCCGCCGGAAAAATTGACCGCCCGGCCCTGGGCTGGTCATCAAAGCCGCCGGCCCATCCCTGCGGGCGGCCAGCAGTCCCAAACTAATCACCAGAAAAGATGCGGCGGTATGAAGCGCAACGCTGCTGAAGCCGCGCACGCTATAGAGCGCCTGGATATTGTAGGCGTACCCGATAAGGGCGAGGAACCCCACGGCCGCAACGAACATTGTCAGCGCAAGAGTCATGGTTCGCGCTGCCCGAGACCACGCACCATGAAACAGGAGCGACAGACTGACCGCGGCGAAGCATATTCCGGTCATCGGCGACATCCGGCCCGGCAGCGCATGTGAATCCCCAAAATCGCGAAACAGGAATTCATCGATTCCAGCCTGCCACCCGAAAAAATCTTCGCTCAGCGAGACCAGAGCGATCGCTCCCATGAGCGCCCCGCAGACCAACCGCCCCCACTTGTGCCGGTTCGCCAGCAACCCGACACCCCCAAGCACGAAACAGATTGCCGTATTCGCCTTCATGGAGGCCAGGCCGGGCAGAAGGTTCTTGAGAGATTCCACCCCGGTCGCCCAGCCAAAAAGAACGAGAAGCCCGAGCCCGGCGACAGCGAGACCGCAGGCCCTTGCCACCGTTCCCTGAATCTCAGGGCCGACGATTTTGGGTTCCGGTTTTGCACTGGCGCTCTGTTTGCTCATCCGTTCCTGTTTTTGGGCATGGTTCCAGTGGTAAGGTCACTCGCCGGGGAGCCCTTTGCAAGGTGTTGTGCCTCACCCGCTCGATGCGGTGCTCCTCGAAACTGAGGCGGCCTCCGCGCCCTGAGCGGCTACGGCACTGACGATGACGGTCGAAAAAGTGCCGAGGCCGGCGTCGCCACGCACCTCGTCAAACCCGCCAGCATTCAGGATCTGTGTAGAGCGCTGGCCGCTTGGAACGAATCACCCCACACCGATGTTACTGGCAGTAAAATTGACAGAATCGAGAAGAGGAGGAGATTTCCCGATGATTCGCGAGTCTCATCATCGTGAGGATGTCCGGGCGAATTCCGATCCTCCCGGTTGCTCTGCGCAGTCACTGAAGTTCACGTCGCAGTGGGTTCTCGGAAAGGGCGTCACCGGCGCCTTCGCAGCCGGGGTGACTGTGCTGCTCGTCATCGGGGTATTCAACTTCCGGAAAACCAATGACATGGTGACTGCGGCCTCCTGGACCGAACACACGCAGCAGGTGTTGGGCCAGATCCAAGCGGTTTGGACCGCCATTGACGAAACCCGCGGGGCCGAGCGCGGGTTTGCACTGACGGGGCAGGAGAAATTCCTGCAGTCTTACACTTCGGCCCTCCGCGAAATTGGCATCGATGACTTTATCCCCAAACCCTACCGGCCCGCCGAGGTTTTCGACACCATGGCCAGGCATCTGGGGGTCCGCTACACTGATCGCGAAACCCAGGCGGCACCAGAGGCAGGACCGCTGGTTGCCCTGAATCCGGAGGCGTTGGCGACCGCGCTGTCAAACTACGCCGACCGATTTGCCTACACGTCGATCCTTCAAACGTTACCGAACAGTCAAAACATATAGCACATGACAGACAAAGGCACCATCCTGGTCGTTGACGACACGCTGGCATCCCTGAAGCTGCTGACAGATATTCTGTCTGGGGAGGGTTATAATATCCGTTCAGCCGACAGCGGGGGACTGGCCCTGGCAGCGGTCGCATCCCGTCCGCCAGAGTTAATTCTCCTGGACATTCGGATGCCGGGCATGGACGGCTTTGAGGTCTGCCGGAAGCTCAAAGAGCGGGAGGAAAGCCGCGAGATCCCCATCCTGTTCATCAGCGCCACCACGGAACCGGGGGAACGGGTGGAAGGCTTGAGCCTTGGAGCCGTTGACTTCATTTCCAAGCCATTCCAGCGTGAGGAACTGCTGGTGCGTGTGAAAATTCACCTGGAATTGGCCCGGTTGCGTACCAAGCTTGAAAGCCAGGTGTCGGAGCGAACCGCCGAACTGAACCTTGCCAATGAACGCCTGCAACACGAGTTGGAGGAACGGATGCGAACAGAGGAGGCAATGCGGAGTCAGGCCGAACTGCTCGACATCGCTCACGACACTATCATGGTGTGTGACCTCGCTGGAACCATCGTGTTTTGGAACCGCGGGGCGGAGGAAATGTACGGCTATTCCCGGGTGCAGGCCACCGGAAGGAGCGCGCACGAGTTACTCCACACTGTCTTTCCGCAGCCGTGGGCTGAGATCGAAGCAACCCTGCTGAGGGAAGGGCATTGGGAGGGGGAACTGATCAATACCGCTCAGGACGGCAGACCCATTGTGGTGGCTAGTCGCCAGGTTTTGCAACGGGGCAAAGACGCTGGCTCCCCTCGTGTGATGAAAATCAGCAACGACATCACCAAGCGCAAGCTGGCAGAGGAAGCTCTGAAGGCCGCAAAGCTCTCCGCTGAGCGGGCCAAGGAAACCGCGGAGGAGGCGTCGCGAGCCAAGGACCGCTTCCTGGCCGTCCTTTCCCACGAGCTTCGTACCCCCCTAACGCCGATCATGGCCCTTGCTTCGGCATTGGAGGAGGAGGATAGCCTTTCCGATGCGTTGCGCCGGGACATACAGACCATTCATCGCAACGTCGAATTGGAGGCCCGGTTGATCGACGATCTGCTCGACGTGACGCGGATTGTCCACGGGAAAATCAATCTCAACAAACGCCCTCTCGATCTGTGCGAAATCATCAAGCGAACCGTGGATTTGTGCGCGGAAGACATTAGGGTTCGCCGAATTCATTTCGGCGTGAAGACAGACGGCGCAACTTATCCGATTATAGCGGATGACGTTCGCCTCCAGCAGGTTTTCTGGAACCTGCTGAAGAACGCTATTAAATTTACACCGCAGGCAGGATGCATTGGCATCGAGTGCCGACGCAACGGGATGAGCGTGGCGGTTACGGTCACCGATAGTGGCAAAGGCGTTGCCAGGAAGGATTTGGTTCGTATCTTCAACCCTTTCGAACAGGTTGACCGAAGGGAGAGCGGCGCCTACGGTGGTCTTGGCTTGGGCTTGTCAATTTCGAAGGGGTTGGTGGAATTGCACGGGGGAACGATTGAAGCAAAGAGCGAGGGACTGGGCCGCGGAGCGACTTTTTGCGTGACCCTCCCTTTGGTTGAAGCATCTGCTCTCTCCGTCACTGCCCCGTCTGACCCACCGGAGCCTGCTGGCCCGCGAGCCTTGAGGATTTTGCTAGTGGAAGATCACGGCGACACCGCGCGTATATTGGCTCGCTTACTAACAAGTCAGGGGCACGACGTGCGAATTTCCGCCGACCTAAACCATGCTCTTAGATTGAGTCGTCACTGGGAATTCGACTTGTTGATTAGCGACCTAGGTCTACCGGACGGCAACGGCCTGGAACTCATGCGCCAACTGCGGTCGATCCACCCTGGGATTCCCGGCATTGCCGTGAGCGGCTTCGGGACGGATGATGATGTTCGCCGTAGCCTGGCGGCCGGTTTTGAGGAACACCTCGTCAAACCATTGAGTATCGCAGCCTTGCGCGAGGCCGTCCAGCGGATTGCATGCAAGGCTGCGTGAGTTTATTGTGAATTTAGCGGACATGAATGCTGAATCCCCCCCTTTTGCTCCAGCCAGCCACGAGATTATCCATGGTGGCGGCGAGATGGGCAAAGTTGTGCGCGCCAAGGACTGGTCCAAAACGCCGCTCGGCCCGATTGAATCCTGGCCGCAGAGTCTGCGCACCACGGTGAATCTTTGCCTGGCGTCTAATTTTCCGATCTCGATCGCGTGGGGTCCCCATCGGGTCCAAATTTACAATGATGGATACTGGCCTATCTGCGCGGCCAAGCATCCCCATTCAATGGGGCAGGATTTTAGGGAGTGCTGGTTTAGCGCCTGGCCGGCAATCGGGGAAGCCTTTGAGCGGGCTTCGGCGGGAGAAACCGCGTTTCTTGAGAATACCCGAATGTTCGTGGACCGGAACGGCTTCCTGGAGGAGACCTTTTTCACGTTTTCGTTCAGTCCCATCCGGGACGAGACCGGGGCTGTCGGCGGCCTATTTCATCCAGTCATCGAATTGACGCAACAAACCCTGGGCGAACGCCGACTGAAGGTCCTGCGGGACGTGTCGGACTCCACGAACGAGGCAGCCTCGCTTCGGGATGCCATGGGTTTGCTGGCCCAGGCGTTTGCCCAACACAAGCTTGATTTGCCCTTTGTGTTGCTTTACCAGGTGGATGCCGATGGTCAAAAAGCGCGACTTGCGCACTGTTCCGGATTTCCCGCTGAAACAAGCGCTTGCCCACCTCTGATGGATCTTCAATCCACCTCTGAGGATTCCTCCTGGCCGCTGGCAAAGGCGGTACTTTCGGCCCAACACACACTGGTGGAAAACCTGGAAGCCCGGTTGGGTCCTCTGAAATGCGGCCCTTATCCCGAGCCGCCCCAACAGGCATTTATCGTGCCGCTCCGAATGCCTGGCCATACGCTTCCCTTGGCGCTGCTGGTCGCCGGGGTGAGCGCTCGCCGGCCATTGGATGCGCCATACAGAATATTCTACGAGATGCTCGGTGTGGCCGTCGCGAGCGCACTAGCCAAGGCCCAGGCATACGAGCAAGAGCGCAAGCGCGCGGAGGCCCTCGCGGAATTGGACCGCACCAAAACGATTTTCTTTAGCAACATCAGCCATGAGTTCCGCACTCCCCTGACGCTCCTGCTTGGCCCCTTGGAGGAAGAACTGCGTGAGAACCCAGGCTCAGGGGAACGCCTCGCCGTCGCTCATCGTAACGCTTTGCGGCTGCTCAAGTTGGTGAACACGCTGTTGGATTTCTCACGCATCGAAGCGGGGCGCATCGACGCTGTTTATGAACCAACGGATCTCCCGGCTCTGACGGAGGACCTGGCAAGCGTCTTTCGCTCCGCGGTTGAGAAGGCAGGATTGCGCTTGATCGTGGATTGCCCGCCGCTGCGCGAGTCGATGTATATCGACCGGGAGATGTGGGAAAAAATCGTGCTCAATCTGCTCAGCAACGCTTTGAAATTCACCTTTCACGGTGAAATCCGGGTTACCCTGCACGAGGTTGGCAATCACGTCGAATTATCAGTCAGCGACACGGGCGTGGGGATTCCCGAAGCCGAACTGCCGCGCATCTTTGAGCGCTTCCACCGGGTGCGTGGGGCGCAATCTCGCAGTTACGAAGGTTCTGGGATTGGTTTGGCGCTGGTGCAGGAGTTGGCCAAACTGCACGGGGGTGAAGTCAGTGTTCAAAGTATGGAAGGCCGCGGCACTACCTTCACGGTGAGCCTTCAAACCGGCTCAGCGCATTTGCCCCAGGAACGCATCGAGGCCAGCCATGCATTGGCCTCTTCTGCCCTTGGCGCCGTGCCCTTCGTTGAAGAAGCCCTGCGCTGGACAGCGCGGGAAGAGGCGCCCGGCACGAATCCACTTTTGGCGACGGATGGTCCGCCGACTGGCATCATACCAACCTCCCGTCAGGACCGGCGATGCCCCACAGAAAGATCCCTCGTCCTTTTCGCGGACGACAATTCGGATATGCGCGACTATGTGTGCAGCCTGCTGGCCTCGCGCTACGAAGTCATTGCCGTCGCGGACGGGGAAGCCGCGTTGGCTGCCTTGAAGGAACGCAAGGTAGACCTGGTATTATCGGATGTGATGATGCCGCGTTTGGATGGCTTTGGCCTGCTGCGGGCGCTCCGCAACAATCCGGTCACACAAACCCTGCCCGTGATTCTGCTTTCAGCGCGGGCTGGCGAAGAGGCCCGGGTGGAGGGCTTGGAAGTGGGCGCGGACGATTACCTGTCAAAACCCTTCAGTGCTCGGGAATTGCTGGCACGGGTGGAAGCTAACCTAGCCATGGCTCGCATGCGGGGGGATGCCGAAGCGGCGCTGCTTCGAGCCGTGGAGCAGGCGAAGGTGGCCAACACTGCCAAAAGCGTTTTTCTGGCCAACATGAGCCATGAGTTGCGCACGCCTCTCAACGCGGTGCTCGGTTTCTCCAGCCTGATGCGCAATGATCCGGGCATTTCAAAGGAGCAACGCGAGACGCTGGACATCATCAACCGCAGTGGTGAGAACCTGCTGAACCTCGTCAACGACGTCTTGGACATGGCCAAGATCGAGGCTGGCCGCATCGTGGTTGAACCAGCCCCATTTGATCTCGGCAAGATGGCAAGAAACGTCACGGACTTAATGCGCCAGCGGGCGGAAGAGAAAAACCTGCTATTGCTACTGGATCAATCCAGCGCCTTTCCCCGTTTTGTTTGCGCCGACGAAGGCAAGCTGCGCCAGGTGCTCATTAACCTGATTGGCAACGCCATCAAGTATACCGAGAGCGGCGGCGTCACGTTGCGCCTCGGAGTTGGGAAAACGAAGCTCTCCGACATATCGCCGTTGGTATTCGAGATAGAAGACACGGGCGTCGGAATCGCAGCCGAGGATCAGAGCCGTATTTTCGAGCCATTCATTCAAGTGGGCAAGCCATCCGACCAGAAAGGCACCGGGTTGGGGCTGGCGATCACCCGGCAGTATGTGGAAATTATGGGGGGAACCCTCCGTCTTGAGAGCACACCCGGTAAGGGATCCCTGTTCAGGGTGGAGGTGCCGGTACAACAGGCTCAGGAATCCGAGGTGGAGTCGACAGCTAAAGAGCAGACCCAAATCATTGGGCTCACCCCCGATCAACCCAAATACCGCATTCTTATCGTCGAGGACGAGGCCGATAACCAGTTGTTACTGCGGCGCTTGATCGAGCCCGTCGGGTTTCAAGTGCGCGTCGCCGGCAACGGTTCGGAAGGCGTCGAGGTATTTAAGGTTTGGCATCCGCACTTGATCTGGATGGACCGCCGGATGCCGGAAATGGACGGCCTCGAAGCGACCCGGCGAATCCGGACACTGGATGGGGGGCAAGAGGTGAAGATCGTGGGTCTCACGGCATCGGTGTTTGCCGACCAGCGCGAAGAGGTACTGGCGGCCGGTATCGATGACTTTATCTCCAAACCCTACCGGCCCGCCGAGGTTTTCGACGCCATGGCCAGGCATCTGGGTGTCCGCTACACTTATCGAGAAACCCCGGCGGTACCCGAGGCGGGGCCGTTGGTTGCCCTGAATCCTGAATCGTTGGCGTCGTTGCCAAAGGATGTGCGGGAAGAACTGGCCGTTGCTGTAGTCGGGTTGGATGTTGGGCAAATTGCAGAAGTCATCCATCGCATCTCGGCATTGGACCCCGCGTTGGCGATCGAATTGTCAAACTACACCAACCGGTTCGCCTACACGCCGATCCTCCAGGCGTTACGGAATAATCAAAGCACATGACAGCCAAAGGCATGATTTTGGTCGTCGATGACACGCTGCCAACATTGAAGCTGCTGACAGATATTCTGTCTGGGGAGGGTTATAACATCCGTTCAGCCGACAGCGGGGGACTGGCCCTGGGGATGTTTCCTGCCTCGATAGGGGTAGGGCCATCGCGCCAGCGTCATTGAGTGCGGCAGCCCTGTGGCGCCTTCGCAACCTGCGACCGGACATTCAGGAACGAAACGCAAACTGCAACTCCATGTCACAGGGATCATGGGCCGTTTCCCGTCGAAAATTTCGCATCACCGTGTTACAATATTGTTCCAGCGAATCGCCATTCAAGTCGATGCTGCGACGCGATAGAAACTCTTTGTTCGGCTTGAACGCCACCACTTCGATCAGTCCTTCCAGCCAGGTGCGGATCTGGCGCATTTCCTCGGTTGCCGCCGGCGGCAGCCGGTTAAGCAGCCAAAAGTAAGTCTGAATGCATGTTCCGGGATTGGTCCTCCGTCCGCTGTCGAGCTTCAGATCCAGCAAGGGATCGGCAACGTCGCGGTAACGAAACGCAAGGGAACTGAGAACCGCATCAATGCAGGCTTGGCATTGATGCGGGCGTTTCTGGGAATACGTCTTGGCATTCATCGGATTCGAATGCCAGACGATGGCGCAACTGAGATTGGTGCGCAATAACGAACTTCGACGGAAACCGTCGGTGTCGGAAGGCTCTACGCCCGCTGATAATCGCCGCACCAGTCGTCGGAGGCCGTTTCCGGGAATCGGGATTCCATTTGGAGTTTCTCATCGACCTTAAAAACAATCGACTGCGGCGCGTGCCTGTGACACTGCCCCGCACCGGCTTTTGCCTCCAATTTCCAGTACCGGCAGCTTCCGCAGGCTTCCACATGGGCTTCGACGATGGTCTGTGCGATCATATGTCCAGTAAACGATTCATGATCCAATGCCGACTGTTCCGAAGCGTCCCTCGTGCTTTCTCCGGTGGCCGCGTCATCCCTGCGCGATCCGACGGAGCCTGAAGATTTTGAAATGATGGTCTCATCGATCGAGGCCGCGGCACAGCGTGGCTCGGAGAACTGACCGGCTTCGACGAAACTGCTGGACACACCCTGCTTGCAGACCAATCAGCGCCGATCGAGACAGGCACGAACGGCGGCTGCAAGCGAGTTCACGTCATAAGGTTTGGGCAGGAAAGTGACCCATGATTCCGGATCGTTCAACAACCGGTTCAACTCGACGCTGTAACCACTGGAGACAATCACTCTTAACCGGCTGTTCATTTCAAAAAGTTGTTTTGCCAGATCGAGGCCCGTCATCCCGCCAGGCATCACCATGTCTGTCAGCAGTAATCCAATCTCGGCTTCGTGCTGTTTCCACTGATTCAACGCATCGGTTCCGTTGACTGCCACGACAACCTTGTAACCACGATGCCGCAATCCCCGAACAACCACCTTTCTTAGACTTTCATCGTCCTCCACAAACAGGATGGTTTCGTGTCCGCCCATGGCCTGCCCTGACATGGCGTTGAATGCGGCTTGAGGCTCCGAATCGCATGCCGGGATAAAAATTCGGAAAATGCTGCCCTTGTCTTCCTCGCTATCCATTTCAATCCACCCATGGTGCTGTTTTACGATTCCAGAAACGGTTGCCAGGCCAAGGCCCGTTCCTTTACCCGTATCCTTGGTGGTAAAAAAAGGTTCAAAAATTCGCGTCTGATTTTCCTTGCTAATGCCGCAACCGGTATCTGCGACAGATAGACGAACGAATTTCTCCGCGTTTCTGCCACCCTCAATTTGGCGATCTGCCTCAGCGACTACAACGCATTCAGTGCCGATGGACAGGCGCCCGCCCTTCGGCATTGCATCCCGGGCGTTCACGCACAGATTCATAATCACTTGATCCATCATACCGGCATCCGCGTTAATCCACAAAGGACCGGCGCTTTTCTGGAATGCGATTTCAATGTGTTCACCGAGAATTCGCCTGAGCATCTTTAGCAAATCGATCACGACCCGGTTCAGATCGAGGCGCTTGGTCTGAACAATTTGACGCCGACTGAATAACAGTAGCTGGTGAGTGAGGTTGGCCGCACGATTGGCGCTGTCCTCCAGTTCTTCAAGAGCCGCAATCATTTCTCCCGTCAGGCCGGAATAGTCCCGCATTAAGCCGACTTGCATCAGGATCGCACCAAGAATGTTGTTGAAATCATGCGCCACTCCTCCCGCCAGTTGTCCGACTGCTTCAACCTTCTGGGCTTGTCGTAGTTGATCTTCAGCCCCCCTCTTTTCGGTGACATTCTCAAATACGGCCACGAAATACTCTTGTGCCGGGCTGTAAACAGAAATGTTGAGCCAGGCTTTCAGGGGTTTAAAATAAGCCTCGAACACCTCCGGACGACCAGTCATCGACACGCGCCCATAAATCTCGAACAATTCCGGATTTGATTCTTTGATGCCGGGGATGGCCTCGGTGACGCGCCTCCCCGCCACGTTCCTTAGTCCCGTCAATGTTTCGAAAGCCTTGTTGGTTTCGAGATAGACGAAGTCATGAGGGCGATTCTGCTCGAAAATCATCCTGCAATAAGCAAACCCCTCCAGCATGTTCTCGAAAAGCGAACGAAAACGCGCCTCGCTTTCTCGCAGCACAGCCTCTCCGCGCAGACGCTCGGTAACGTCGGTAGCGAGCGCCAGGACAGCATGCTGCCCATCAATGAGCAGGTGATTGCTGCAGCTAACCTCGACGTTGATGATTATCCCATCTCGTTTTCTGTGCCGCCAAATGCCCCGGTTTGGCTTCTCATTGAACCCTGGCGAAGCGAGATCGGCGAGCAGGGCCGGAATGTCTTCAGGGGGCCGAATGTCCTTGAGGGTCAACGTGGAGAACTCTTCGCGGGAATAGCCGTATTGGCTGACGGCTGCAGCATTGACGGCAAGAAAGGCCAGCGTTTGTTTGTGGAAAACCAGAATAGGGTTCGGACTCTGTTCAAACAGAAGCCGATATCGGTCGTCATCCGCCAGGGATGCCAACGCGGAAACGGTTTTCTCGGGGGTCGAGTTGCTATCGATGCGGTGTGGCATTGCCATTGGGCGGTCGAAGGTCGGCTTCCATTTTGCGGCAGCAGTCCGGTCAAATGCCGTGGCTGAACACCAGGTTGGAATGTTCGCAACTGCAGATTGGCGGCAGCCCGCGCAACCCTGCCTGGGGACGCAGAGAAGTCCACCGATCCGCGGGACTACGCTCCATTGCGGCGCAAGGATATCTATTTTGGATGTCGAGCAGCCTTAACTCTCCCCACCATCGGTTTGGGGGGAGCATTTGAGGAGATGATGTTTGATCGACAATTCGGCGCATTGAACATTTTTTTCGAGCAGGAACCATGCCCCGGGACCCCAGCGCTGACCGCGCTGATCGTTTCCGCAGCAAAAAAAACGGCGTTCCGGCGGCGAGAACCCTCGGATTCTCTGAGACCCCTTCAACACACCTTGTCCGGAACCACCGATCCGCGGCACCGAGCCGTTGAACCCTCGCCGGGAACGAGGGGATGACGATGTTCTGGTGAACGGACGGAGCGCCGATGGTCGCGCCAGCGTCATGGAGTGCGGCAGTCCTGTGCCGCCTTGGGGTGGAGCGTTGCCACGAATAATGCCTCTTGCAACGCGCCCGTCCCCGGTTCGGTTGCACTGCGACCGGAGAAACAGAACTCAACACCTTGAGCCACGTCAGTGTTGCTTGCCGGTTCGCTGCGCTTTAAGATCTGCGTTTGTGCCTCCCAACCCGACGCTCGAACGGTGTGCCATCCCGCAGTCCGTTTCGCGCGAAAAGTTTACCGCCGACGCTTTCTTATTTCCATGCAACCAACCGAACGCATTTCGTCCGTTGCCCGCCTCTGCGGGGCTGTGAACCGACCCTGGTGAAAGGGATCAGCCAGCCGCGCCGCCTGACGCTGACCCTCAACGGGACTTTCCAGTCGGCCTCGGCATTCAATGGCGTCGGAGTTCACGCCGAAGGGAAGATCACCACGGTAACCGTCGAGTGCGTCGAAGGCCGCGGGTTCAGCCTGGAGCTGACGCCGGGCAAATCATGATGAAAACCCATACCATTTCCAACGATCTGCTTTCCCTTTCCGTCCTCCCGGAAATCGGCGGGAAAATAGCCTCCTTGCGTTCGCTGTCCACGGGCCGGGAATGGCTCTGGAAGAACCCCCATCTGCCGGTGACGCCTCCCGTTTACGGGGCGTCTTACATTGAGACGATGGATTCCGGAGGCTGGGATGAAATCTTCCCTTCCGTCTTGCCCGATACGGTGGATGGCTTTGACATCCCGGATCACGGCGACCTGGCCGCGCTTCCGTGGGAAGTGCTGGAGCAAACGCCGACCCGCCTGAAGATGGCCGTCACCACCCGCTTCGCGCCCATCCGCTTCGAACGCACCCTGACGCTCGAAGGCGCGCGTCTCCGCACGGACTACACGATGCGAAATCTGGGAGGAAAGGCTGTGCCCTACCTCTGGTGCGCCCATCCGCTCATCGCGCTGGAGCCGGGAATGACCATCGAGTTGCCCGAGGGCGGCGCCATGCGTTCCACCGTTGGCGTGGGGATTGAGGCCGGCACCTGCTTCGCATGGCCGCACGCTCCTGGCCTGCCAGCGCTCTCTCGCGTGCCCGATCCCGCCGCGCCCGGCTTCTCGCCCTTCGCCATCAAGCTGTTCACCGCCCTGGGCGCGGTGGGCGAGGTCGCCGTCGGAGCCCCCGACGGCAAGGAAAAGTTGCGCCTGAGCTGGGACAAGGCCGATGCGCCTTCCCTCGGTTTGTGGCTCAATGTCCGCGCCTGGTCCGGCTCCGGAAGTCCGCCTTACTTCAACCTTGGCGTGGAGCCTTCCACCGCTCCCTGCGACGATTTGACCACGGCAATCAAAAGCGGCCATGGACGGCATTTGGCGCCGGGTGAGACGCATTCATGGGAATTCACGCTGGCGGTGGAACGCTCTGTCTGCGGTCCGCGAATGCATGCTCCGCCCGCTCACTGCGTCCCCGTTTTTCGCTCGTGACGCCGTTCCTTCCCCTCGCGACGAACTGCGTCACGCGCCCCTCTTCGGAGCTTCGCAACCGTTGCAGGCACAATGCGCTCTCGGGAATTCAAAGGATGCCCAACAGAACAGAATGGGACGGCTACCGGTCGCAGGTGACCCATCCGGCCATTCACACAAGGGATCAACAGTTTGAACCACGAAAGGCTTCCTTCGGCGTGCCATTGAGGTAACCTGATTTTCTTCCTTCCAACCACACACCCGAACAAACAATATATCCGTTCATGAGTAATACCCCCCGTACAATTGCCTCTGTTTTGGCACCCCTTCTCGGCTTGGCGCTGGCCATCGTCCCGCTTCGCGCCGAGAATCCGTCCGCGACGGCGCTTCCGCCGGCGACCGCACCGATCGCCGCGCCATCCGGCCATGCCGTCCAGCCTCCCGAAGAGCGGATTGTCCTTTCGCCAGCCCCCTCCGCCTCGCCTCGCATCAATGGGCCCACAATTTATGGAGCGCGTCCGGGCCATCCGTTTCTGTACCGGATTCCATGCACCGGCGAGCGTGCCATGAAGTTCGCAGCCGACGGCCTGCCGTCCGGCTTGGGCTTGAACGCGGACACCGGCATCATTACGGGAACGGTACCCGCCCGAGGCAACTACGCCATCGTGTTTCACGCCACAAACGCGCGCGGCCAGGCGGAGCGCCCGTTCAAGCTGGTGGCTGGGGACACGCTGGCGCTCACCCCGCCAATGGGCTACAACCATTGGTACACCCACTTCAACCGGATCACGCAAAAGCTGATGGAGGAGGCCGCCGACGTGGTGGTCGCCAGCGGGATGGCGGATGCCGGTTATCAGTACATCAACGTGGACGATTGCTGGATGAATGCCGCGTCGCTCAGCACCTACCAAACCGACCCCAAGCGCGTAAACGTGTGCCGGGATGCGCAGGGGAACATCCTCCCCAACGTTCACTTCCCGGACATGAAAGGGATGGCCGATTACATCCATGCCAAAGGCTTGAAGGCGGGCATCTACACCTCTCCGGGGCCGGTCACCTGCGCGGGGTTCACCGGCGCCTACCAGCACGAGGAACAGGACGCCCGGCAATTTGCCGCATGGGGCTACGACTTCGTTAAGTACGATTGGTGCTCCTACGGGCACGTCGCCGGGAAAAAACCGGACCTCGCCGCAATTCAAAAGCCCTACCGGCTCATGGGCGACCTGCTCAAACAACAGCCGCGCGACATAGTCTTTAATCTCTGCCAGTATGGCATGGGCGCGGTCTGGAAGTGGGGGGCTGAAGTCGGCGGCCATTCGTGGCGCACAGCCGGCGATCTCGGCTTCGAACTGCATAACATCTTCGGGATCGCCCTTGAGAATATCGCCCATCGCGAATACAACCGTCCGGGGCAGTGGAACGACCCGGATTACCTGCAAATTGGCTGGGTCGGCGCGCAACGCAACGGCGCGTTTGAGACGGCGCATCCGTGCCCGCTCACGCCCAACGAGCAGTACAGCTTCATGTCGCTCTGGTGCATGCTGGCGTGCCCGCTGGTTTACAGCGGCGACATGAGCAGGCTGGACGATTTCACCCTGCGCATCCTGTGCAATCCCGAACTCATCGACATCAACCAGGATTCGCTGGGCCAGTGCGCGCGCGTCCAGACCCGCAATCCGGACGGGTTCTTTCTGGTCAAGGATCTGGAGGACGGCGGCAAGGCAGTCGCGCTGTGCAACCAGATGAACAAGCCTCAGCGGATGTCGGTAAAGTGGACCGATGCGGGGCTCCCCAAACCGGCGCGAGTGCTCGATTGCTGGCGCATGGTCGATTTGAAAAATGCCGCCGAGGATTGCGAAATCGAAGTGCCCGCTCGCTTTACCGAAATTCTGCGACTGTACCCCGCCAAAGACGCAACGCCCCAGGACGCCCTGGACGGGACGCCGATGACCGACTCCGACCGCCACATTCACTTCGACATTGTGGAGCAAAGCACGGGCTCGCCTCTGATCGTCAAGGGACAACCGGGGACCGAAGGCAACAAGTACGGCTTTGAAGGCGGGCGGATGGTCAAGATCAGTGGAACCTACCACTGGATCACCACCGAGATGGTCGGCGACCCGAAATGGGTCGTCACCAAGCTGGCCTATTGGACCAGCACCGACGGCAAGCAGTGGACCCGCGTCAGAACCTTGGCCGAAGGCACCGGCGACTTCACCGGCAAGGATGAACGCTCCTCGGTCTGGGGGCCGCAGATGATCTTCAACGAGACCGACAACCGCTGGGAGATGTTCTACGTGCTCTACCGCGGCAGGCCCAACGAGCATGGGATGTTCTACTCCAATTACGACGGGCGCATCATGCGTTCGGTTTCCACGGTACCCGGCATGGAAGGCGTCGGCGGTCCGTATAAGGACAGCGGCGTCATCATGTCGATGCAGGACAAGAAAGTGGCCGTCGCCCCGTGGGAAGGTCTTCAGGGCGTGGACGCCTTCTTCCCCTACAAGGTCGGCGGACAGTGGTACGCGTTCCACAACACGGGCGCTCACGACAAGACGACGCCGACCTGCAAGCCGTGGCGGCTGGGTATCGCCAGGAGCGAGAGCAACACGCTCGACGGCCCATGGAAACGCCTTTGGGTGAACACCCCCGTGCCCTTCGACCCGAACGCCGGCCAGGAGAACGCCATCGTGGACCGCTTGAAGAGCGGGCGCTATATCGTGATGTTCGACGTGGTGGGGGGAAGCGACGATGTCCTGGGTTACGCGGTCTCCGACGACGGTCTGCATTGGTCGAAGGTCACTTACCTGTATCCGGACATCCAGAAGAACGAATGGTTCCACGAAATCTGCACGCCGCTCGGGCTAATTGACGAGGGGGATGGGATATTCAGCGTGTTCTACACAGTGCGCGGTCGCCACGGCTGGGATTCCCTTGCGAGCTTGACGCTCAAACTGACCGAGAAATGAACCCAAATACCACCATGAACAAAATTCACATTTCCATTCTTGCCCTTGCGACCGTGCTTCTCACTCCACCGTTCGCACGGGAGGCGGTCGCCGATGAAGTAATCATCTTAGCCCCGGCCCAGTCGTCCTTGAATGAGTCGCTGGCGGCGCGCGAGGTGCGACGCTATGTCTATCTGCGGACGGGCGGTCTGCCAGTGATCAAGACCCAATCGGGAGCGGCTGAATCCTCAGTGATTCTCATTGCGCGAAAGGATCGACCGGAACTGAAGAGTATAGTCAACGACGCGGCGGTCCTTGAGGCCGTGGCTGCGTTGAAGCCGCAGGAGTATTTGTTGAAAAAGACCGGCGCTCATTCGCTCCTGATCGCCGGAGGCGATGACGCCGGGGTCTTGTATGGCGCGTATGCGTTCGCCGAAAAACTGGGAGTGCGCTTCTATCTTCACGGGGACGTTGCGCCGGACGAAAAGGTTCAGTTCGCCATTCCCGATTTGAACGAAACGGGCAGGCCGCTCTTCGCGTTGCGCGGCATCCAGCCGTTCCACGATTTTCCGGAAGGCCCGGACTGGTGGAATACGGACGATTATCTGACGTATGTTTCGCAACTTGCCAAGCTGCGGATGAACTTCATCGGCCTGCATTGCTATCCTGAAGGCGGCGTAGGTCCGGAGCCGCTCGTGTGGATCGGCACGAAGAATGACGTGGACGAAAAGGGTGTCGTGAAGTCCAGCTACCCGTCGTTCTGGGCGAACACCGCAAAGAAGGGCTGGGGCTACTCGCCCACGAAGACTTCGGACTTTGCAGGCGGCGCATCGCGACTCTTCGCGGATGACGATTATGGAAATGATATCCAAGCCGGGCTGATGCCGCTCCCAACGACGCCTGAGGAATGCAATGCCGTTTTCAACCGCACCGCGCTGATGATGCGCCGCGTGTTCGCTCAGGCGAAGTCCCTCGGCGTGAAAACCTGTATCGGCACAGAAACGCCGCTGACGATTCCGAAGGCAGTCCGTGCGGATGCAAATCCTCAGGGCAAGACCGACGATGCAACGTTGGTTCGCGAGCTTTACGAAGGAATGTTCGCTCGAATCCAGCGCGCGTGCCCGGTGGATTATTACTGGCTCTGGACCCCGGAAGGATGGACGTGGAGCGGCAACAAGGCCGACCAGTTCGATTCGACCAAACGCGACATCCAAGCGGCAATCGATGCGCTGGCCGCCCTCGGAAAACCATTCACGCTGGCGACCAGCGGTTGGGTGCTCGGCCCTCAGCACGACCGCGCGGCGCTCGACGCGTTTCTTCCCAAAGATTCGCCAATGAGCTGTATCAACCAGACTGTGGGACACGCGCCAGTCGAGCCCTCCTTCGCGAACATCGTGGGCCGTCCGAAGTGGGCGATCCCCTGGATGGAAAACGACCCGACGCTCACCCAGCCGCAGCCGTGGGTTGCCCGGATGCGCTATGACGCAGCGGACGCAAAACGGCTCGGCTGCACGGGGCTTCTCGGCATTCATTGGCGCACGAAGGCGATGATGCAGAACGTCTCCGCGCTCGCCGCCGCCGCGTGGGATCAATCGTGGATTCCGGCCAGCTACGACACGAAGCCGGCAAAGCCGCAGGTCGTCGGCGATGGCGCGCTCGGCGGTTCGGTCGCCGTCTTTACCGCAGCCGTCACCGATACCGACGAGGCGCCAGTTTATCAGAAGGTTAGATACGGCATGAACGGTTACAACCTTACCGTTCCCGACGGCACGTATTCGGTTACATTGAAATTCAACGAACCGCACTACGGCGAAACGGGCAAGCGCGTTTTTGGCGTGTCCATACAAGGCAAACCGGTCATCGAAAAGCTGGACCTCTTCGCGAAGGTTGGAAAGAACAAGGCGCTTGATTTCACCTTCAAAAATATCGAGGCGACGCATGGCGCGCTACGGATCGACTTCCAGCGCGAAGTTGAACATCCGTGCATTGCCGCCATTGTCATCGAGGGCAAAACGAAGGCAAGCAATCAGCTCGCCAGCGAGGCGTTCACGAGAAAGATCAATTGCGGCGGTGAGAATTCAAGGATTACGAAGCCGACCGCGTCGCCGGCGGAAGCACGGCGGCGGGCAAGGATCGGGCGATGCCAATAGCCGACTTCTACACCGATTTCGCCCGCGCGAATTTCGGTGAGAGTGTGGCGGTGGAAGCCGGAGCGATCATGGCCGGCGTTGACGGCGTGAAGATGCCGAAGGTAACTGACTGGAAAGGCGGCCCTGGAACGATCGTCGCAAACGCGGCTCCGTGGCAAAAGGTGAAGGAGCAATTCGCGTTTGTTGAATCGTTCGCGAAGCTCCGCGCGCAGATTCGGGGTGCGGGAAATCACGCCCGCTTCGATTATTGGCTCAACACCTACCGCGCCGCCGAAGCCGTCGGCCAGATCGGCTGCTTGCGCGGTGAATTGGATCGCGCGGTCGGCGCAATGAAGGGAAAGAAGCCCACGGGAACAAGCGCCAAGGAAGCCGCCGAAGCGCTCGCCGTTCGCGTGAAGCTGGCGCAGGTCTGGGGGCAACTGCTGTCTTACCAAACCGCCGCGACCGACACGCCCGGAGAGATGGGGACCATCGCAAATCTGGAAATGCTGAGCCGCCGAACGAATCATCTCTTTGAGGCGCACGACAAGGAAATCAGCGAAGCCCTCGGCGCGCCGCTGCCTGCCGAAGCGACCCCTTCCACGCACTTTGACGGCGCGGCACGCATCATCGTTCCAACGGTCCGCACGCAAATCGACGCGGGTGAATCCCTGAAACTGAAGGTTATCGTCCTCGACAACCAAGACGCCAAAACGGCCACTCTCTTCTGGCGCGAGCTTGGCCACGGCGGCTTTCAAAAGGTGGACCTCACGCACGTCGCCCGCTCCGTCTATTCCGTCTCCCTGCCGGCGGCCGGGCATGACTGTGAATATTACATTTCCGCCAAAACAGCGGCGGGCGAAAACCTCGTCTGGCCCCCGACCGCGCCTGCGCAAAATCAAACCGTTGTGATCAGCGAAGCAAGGGCGAACCCATGAATGCGGAAGAAACCATGACAACCAAAGCCTTCTCGTGACAGAGTTGAACTCCGTCACGCCCCCATCTTCGGAGCTGTGCTCCGCCGCCGTGGGCTGCCCCCCTCGTTCCCAAGTTGCACTTGGGAACGCACTTGTCTTCGAAGTTGCACTTCGCAATCGCGGCTGCCGGACACGCCCCCGCCCTTGCAATCGCGCTCTCGAACGCCGGGCAATCCCGCAAGCCTGTCCGGCCTACGGAAAGCCGCGAAGTGCAACTTCGAAGACAAGGCATTACGAAGTACAACTTCGTAACGAGAACAACGGAGCGGCATGTGGGAACCAGTCTAACGCAGGTGCCCCCACGAACCGAAGCTTTTTTCAACCTTCGCACGAGAGGGCGCGGGACAAATTTCTTGCGGCGGATCGCAATCACCAGGAGGTCCGTGAATAACGGGGAATATATGCGGAGTAAGAAAACGGCGTCGGCCTGCAACTCTGGGGAGCACACGCGCCCTCGCGTGTTGGCGTCGGCGTCCTCGCCGCCGCGAACTTTTTTCCTAGTTCTCCGACTTGGTTTTGGACTTCCAAGTAACTCGCCAGTTACTTCCTTCAAACAGACGGCGCCCCGTCGAGTGAGATGCTTGTTCCCAAGCTGAACTTGGGAGCGCACTTTTCGTCAGGCGTGACCGCCGGACTTTTTTCACAAGCTCTGAAGAATTCTGCGAAAATCTGCGTAATCTGCGGAAAATTCTCAGTTCCGCGGAGGTTACACAAACGAGCGAAAGCGATGGGGCGTCCGATACGACCATCAGAGGAGTATGGCGACCAAAAAAGCAGGGCGGTCGATGGAAGATGCCTTTGGGCTGGCGCGCGTCCTGCTTGGCAATCACCTGTGAGAATATTATTTCGTTTTCTACTGCTGATCGCTATCGCGCGTTTGACCGGCGAAGCCGTTCTGCGCTACGGATTTGCCTTTGACGAAGGTTATCCAGTTGCGCCCCTGATCGGGATTATCCTCTGTTTTATCGCATGGGTGCAGTTGCGTCCGCCTCACTCCGCACCAAAACCGGTGGTCTACACAGGCCAAAGCATGGGCGCGATTCTGTTCGTCGTGCTTGCCGCGGTGTCGGCAGCGTTCATCCTGACGTTCCGCAAGGAGGCGGCATTCTCTTCGTCTTGGAGCGCTCATCTTGGTATTCTGACCCTGTTTCTGCTGCTCATCCCGTATATCGTTTCGTATCCGTTTGTGAGGACGCAAACCACGGTGGGCGTTCTCGTTGCGTTGACGTTGACGGCGACGCTTTGGAAGGGAAGCGAGTTGGCCCGGTCGCCGAAAGAGGCTGTTGGCGATCTCGATAGTCCGCGTGAACAACGCGTTTTTCCGCAGACCATTCCCGCATCCGGCGGCTCTGTGCCGCAGGCGAGGCCCGTGCGCGAGCGCTTGCCGCATCCCAGGCGGGCTCAGCCACGGTCCACCTGATAGTTTGGAAAAAACGACAGGGCCGCCATTCTTCAGAAGCATTGGCGCAAGGGATTTGGCTGGACGGGCAGGGGATTGCCCGATATGAAACGTGGCATGCAACTGATCCTGAGAATCATCCTGTTGCTGGCGACCCTGAGGTTTTGCGCGCAGGCGCTGATTGGCTACGCGTTCGATTTTCGAGCGCATGGCTATCCGGTGTTACCGTTGTTTATCGTCGGCTTCTCGTTCTGGGGCTATGTTAAACTGCGGCCCCGGAACGCTCGGGCGGACGCTGGAAGCTGGGACGAACATTTCGGTCACACCCGCATCGCCGTTTTTTTGCTTCTGCTCGCGCTCGCATCGTCTGCATTCCTGTTGGAATGGCGCGGCGAACGTGCCTTTTCGCCCGAATATTTCCTGCATCTCTCAACTTTGACGTTTTTCCAGCTTCTGGCCCCATTTTTGATCGCTTTCGCATGCGACCGGGCTCGCCCGCTGGTTGCCATGCTGGGCACCCTGGCGCTGCTGGTCGTGATGGTGGACGGAACACTCAAGGACCCCGAGCCTGTGGTCGCGTATTTCCAAGAGGCCAAGGCCTATTCACCCGATGTTTTGCCGGTCGATTATGTTCTGCCGGTGGAGATTCTGCCGCCGCCCAGCGCGATGCCGCCGACTATGGAAAAGAGGCCGGCGACACCAGCGGCGCGCCCCAAGTTGCCGTAAGCTCCGATGGCGCACTGGAAACAGCGGCAGACCGTGTTTGCCGAATACGGCTTGTGGTTGACGATGCCGGGAGCCTGGCAGTTGCGCCCGAGTGACGATCCGCACCGCTGGCTGTTCCGTAGCGCTGACCATCGCGAGCATCTGACGATTTCGATGGCGGAAGCTGAATATACCCGCAACGCGGATGAGCGCGAGGCCGCCATGCGCCGTGCGTTGGCCCGCAACCGCCGCGCCGCGGAACTCGGGTTCGCCCGCGTGACCGGTCTATCGATCACGGAGCCCGAATTTGGCGCGCGAGCAGGCGCGGTTGCCGGTTGGTATTCGGGCGATGCGGGATCGGAACACCGGTTCTCGGCCTTGCTGCTGAACATCGAAGGCGCACTGTGGAGTTTCTTTTATGAAGCGTTCCGGTTGCCTGCCGAGGAAGCCAACGCCCGCGCGGAAACGATTTATAGCTCGATCGGGAAGAAGGGGTAAGGAGCAGGGGGAGAATCCTGCGAAAAGAAACCCGACCGAAAGGGCTGGGGCCTGCGAATTCACTGCGAAAACGACTTGCGGCACAACATTTCTTGGCCAATAGTCATCCTATTATGCACACACCGCAGATCACCGCCTACCTCAAAACCACCTGTGGCTGGAGCAAGGGCGTCCGCGCCGTTCTTGCCAAGTACGATCTTCCGTACCTCGAAAAGGACATTGTTCAGAATCCCGCCTTTCGCTGGGAAATGGAGCAAAAGAGCGGGCAACCGCTATCCCCATGCGTCGAGATTGACGGCAGAATGCTCCCCGACATCAGCGGTGAAGAAGTCGAGTCGTACCTGATTGAGCACGGCGTCGTGGCGCAGCGCGAGGGAGAGACCGCCTTCCCGATCGACGCCGGTTGTTCCGGAGCAAGCCGCAAGGCGTAGCCGTGCCGTCCGCTGACCGCGTGCCGTCTACCTACGCGAGCATCTTCACCACCTGTGCGGGGTTGCCGGCGACGACCGCGTTGGGGGGAACGCTCTTGGTGACTATTGCCCCTGCGGCGACGATCGAATTTTGCCCGATCGTCACGCCTTTGAGAATGACGGCGCCCATTCCCACCCAGACGTTATCTTCGATGATCACCGGTGCGACGCCGATTGCCGGACGCGGTGGACGATTTTCGTAAAACGGGGCAAGAGCCATGGCATCGATCTGCCGCTGAGCCGGGTCGATCGGATGAAAGTCGCTGTCGGCGATCCCCACGTTCCACGAGAACATGCAGTAGGAACCGATCTCGATCCGGCTTTCCGCCATGACAAGCACCCCGTTCATCATCGTAAAATCGCCGACGCGGCAACTTCCCTTCTCGCCGATCGAAAAGGAGCAGCCCGCGTAACAGGAGCAGTGTTTGCCCAGAGTGAGGCCAATGGGCTGGCGGGAGCGGTACATCCGGAAAATCTGCGCTGTCTCCAGATAAAGGCCGTCGCCCCACTCGATCCCTTCGGGAATGGGATGAGCCCACCAGTCATGTTCAACGCGGCGATCAGGGGTGATATTCGTCATGGAAATTGATCATTGAGATTGTCTATTGAAAGCCAGTCGGCGGCAATGATCAATTCTTTCTCCGGTTGACCGAATCTTTAGCGATAGGGAAGAAGGGCGCCCAGCGGGGTGACAGGCCTCGAAGCCACCGGTTCCGGGGAGCGAGCGGGTGCAGGACAGATTTCTTCCGTGGAGTACAAGCCCCCCTGTTGCGCTCTCTGATCCTGTTTAATCCTGGGAATCATGTCGAGACTTTTTCCAGCTCCATTGCGCCAGCCAGCCCTTTCCATCACCCACAAACTCGAAGCCGAGCATGGAGACCAAAGCGGTTCTCGTTATCTGTCATCCTGAGCTTGCGAAGGATCTCACAACACGCCAGTTAGCGTTATGCCACCATTCACCGTTCTCGAAGCTAACGGCGTCAACCGCATGAGCCGTCAGGTCCGGTTATGCGCCGACTGTAGCGAATGTGCGGACTGCTTCGTGAGATCCTTCGCAGGCTGCCAATGAACCTGCCGGTTGGAGAGAGCCGTTCAGCGCCAACGGCGCGACCACAATGTAGCCTAGTGTTGGGTAACACGATAACTTTCGCCTTACAGGAGTGGCGATGGAGCCGAGTGGGGCTTCCGATAAGCGCGTCAGCGTCTTGGAGTGCGGGCAGTCCTCTGCCGCTTTCGCAAGCCGG
>Ga0316232_1001041_pt1 | contig 36587 bp, 33 predicted proteins | sample TBHtaG_FD_206006 | JGI IMG/M metagenome (GOLD analysis project Ga0316232, IMG submission 206006) | Freshwater microbial communities from Trout Bog Lake, Wisconsin, USA - TBH18025_13 | ecosystem: Environmental > Aquatic > Freshwater > Lake > Hypolimnion/Profundal zone | place: USA: Wisconsin... | reverse complement strand
GCATCTACCTGAGCGCCGCCTCCAGCACGACCTGCTCCTACAACACGGTCACCGGCAGCGGCGGCAAGGGCATCAACAACACCTGCGGCGTCACGGTGAGCAACAACACCGAAAGCGGCAACTCCGGCGGCAACTGACCCGTCCCGCTAGGCCAAGCAAGGGCCGCCCCCCGGGGCGGCCCTTACCATCCCAGCAGGAACTTCAGCCTTCGCGTGGCCTGTCTGGAGGCGGTGAGGTTCACCCCGCCAGGCACCGTCACCCGCGCCCAGCCGCCGAACAGCGGCTTGAACTCCTGGATCGCGTGGGGGCAGAGCAGGATCCGGCGCTGGATCCGCACCAGCTGGACCCTGCTCAGGGCCCGCTCGACTTCGCCCAGGCTGCGCCAGAAGGTGGCGTGGCGCTGGCCTTCCACCCAGGCCCACACGGCGGCGCCCACGGCCTCGAAGTGGCTGGTCCGCCACAGGTCCAGCATCACGGTCGCCGCGCCGTCCGGGGCGGGGTAGGTGGCCGCTTCGGTCTGCGGCTCGGCCGCCAGCGGGAGCGCCGGGGCCGGGACCAGCCCCGCCTCCTGGCGGCGCACCAGCGAAAGCGCGGTGAGGTCCTGGTCGCCAAGCCCGCGGGCCTGGGCGGCGCGCAGTTGCTCGAGCAACGGGCCGGTCATGGGCATGGGCAGCCTCAGCTCCTGCGCGGCCCGGATCAGCAGTTCCATGTCCTTGGCGGCGAGATCCAGGGTCTGGTCGGTGGGCTCGTGGTCGCCCCGCACCATGAAACCGCCCAGGGCATCCAGCAAAGCGGATTTCATGAGCCCAGGGTTCAGGATCCGCAGGTACTCGCCGGCGGGGAAGCCCATCTTGTTGCCGTAGGCCAACACCTCGGCCAGGGCCTCCACCATGGCCACGGTGAGGGCGTTGGCTCCCAGTTTCAAGGCGTGCGCCAGTTCGGGCCGGGGGCCGACCCGGGTGACGCCTTGGCCAAGGGCTTCGAACAGGGGGAGGCAGCGGTTCACCTGGATGTCCGGTCCGGCCGCCAGAATCCACAGGCGGCGTGCGGCGGCAACGCTCGGATTGCCCAGTACCGGCGCCGCCACATAGCCCTGGCCCGCGTCCCAATGGGCGGCGGCCAGCCCGCGGGAAGCGTCCAGGCTGATGCTGCTCATGCAGAGATGGATCGCCCCGTCGCCCAGGGACTCGAGGAGGCCGCCGGGACCATGGGTGAGGGCCTGTTCCGCCGCGTCGTCGGAGACCATGGTGATGGCCACCCGTGCCCCCTGCACCGCCTCGGCCACGGTTTCGGCCACCCGGGCGCCGCCTCCGGCCAGGCCAAGAGCCCGTTCCCGGGTGCGATCGTAGAGCGTGACCTGATGCCCCGCCTCGATGAGGTTGCGCGCCATGGGGGTTCCCATCCGGCCGAGCCCAAGGATGGTGATGAGCATGAAGGCCTCCGCCCGGTTGCGATCGGATTCAGAATAGCGAATAGAGCCAACCTTGGATTGTGCCGAGCCACCGAATCGGCGATTAGTGCCTAATCCGACATTATCCATACAGGCGCGGTCGGGTTCGCATCGAAGCTTGGCAAGCGCGAATGGCACACTAATTAAATTATTCAATTATTTAAAATTTAGAAATTGAAACTTAACGTCACGTAAATTTACCAGTGAAAGCGAGCATTCATCGAGCAACAGGTCAAGAAAAAATTTTTGTAATCTGGGTTGACAACAAATTATTCAACATTACTTTTTATTCGTCATTTCAAATAAGTCTCGCTGCACCCTTCCCAGGAGCCCCCATGCGTCGCAGGACGCCACCCATGCGTGGATGGGCACGCCTAGCCGGAGTTCTGTGCGCCGGTTCGGCGATGCTTTCGTTACTGATTCTTTCGTCCTGCGGTGGCGGTGGCAGCACGGGCAGCCCGGCGCCAGCCATCCCCAGCCTCTCGGGCAGCCCGGCGCCCGCCATCACCAGCTTCTCGGGCAGCCCCGCCACCATCACGGCCGGGACCCCGGTCAACCTCACCGGCGTGTTCGCCAACGGCACCGGCATGATCATGCCCGGCAGCCTGAGCACCACCAGCGGGGCGGCACAGACCGTCACCCCGGGTGCCACCACCACCTACACCCTCATCGTCACCAATGACAGCGGAACCAAGGTCAGCCAGACCGCCACGGTCACCGTGGTGGCCGCGCCGGCGGTCCCGGCCATCACCGCCCCCGCCTACGCCACCGCCGGCAGCACCGGGCTGGTGGCCTCGGTGCCGGCCCAGGCCGGCAGCAGCTACGCCTGGAGCATCAGCGGCGGCAGCATCACCGCCGGCGCCGACACCGATCAGGTCACCTTTACCGCCGGAACGGCCGGAACGGTGCAACTGGGCTGCGTGGTCACCAACGCGGCCGGCACCGCCAGCACTCCCGGTGCCGCCGTCAGCACCGTTGTCCCCGCCCCGGCCGTGCCGGTCATCAGTGCACTTGCCGACGTCCTGCCAGCCGCTTCGGGACTGGTCGCCTCCGTGCCGGCCCAGCCGGCCTGCACCTATGTCTGGACCGCCGTCGGCGGCGGCATCACCGCCGGGGCCACCAGCAACCAGATCACCTACACGGCCGGATCGTCCGGCTCCGTCCAGCTGACCTGCGTGGTCACCAACGCCGCCGGCCTGGCCAGCGCCCAGGGCACCGCCACCACCACCATCCTGGCGCTCCCGGTCATCTCCGCTTTCACTGCCGCCAATTCGCCCATCACCTCGGGCACGGCGACCACCCTCAGCGCGGTCTTCACCGGCGGCACCGGCACCATCGACAAGGGCATCGGCTCCATAGACACCGGCGTGGCCGTGCCCACCGGCAAACTGTCGGCCAGCCTCACCTTTACCCTCACCGTGACCAACACCCTGGGCGCGAGCGTCACATCCCAGGTGCAGGTGGCCGTCGTGCCGGCGCCGTCCATCACCGGGTTCGACGCCGGCACGGCCACCATCAGCGCGGGCGGGACGACCAGCCTCACCGGCAGCTTCACCAATGGGACCGGAGTGATCACGCCGGGCAACCTCCCCGTCACCAGCGGCGTGCCGGCAACGGTCAGCCCCGCCCAAAACACCACCTATACCCTCACTGTGACCAACTCCTTGAACGCGAGCGTCACCTCCCAGGTGCCGGTGGCCGTGTTGCCGGCGCCGGTCATCACCAGTTTCAAGGCCATCCCATCCAGCATCGTGCCCGGGACAGCGTCCAACCTCACCGCCGTCTTTGCCAACGGCACCGGGCTGATCATGCCGGGCGGTCTCGTCGTCACCAGCGGCACGCCGGCGGTGGTCACGCCATCGGCCAACACAACCTACACCCTTACCGTCACCGATCCGCTCGGCGCGACCACGTCGATGACCACCGCGGTCACCCTGAAGCTTCCGCTGCCGACCATCAGCAAGTTCACCCTCTCCCCGCCCAGCCTCGGCCCGGGCGGAACCGTGACCTTCTCCTCGAGCTATGCCAACGGCACAGGCGTGATCTCCGCGGCTGGCGGCCCAATCGCCGGGAACACCGATAACCCGATGGTTTCCACCACCTACACACTGACTGTGACCAATGGGGACGGAGCCGCCGTGACCGCCACCGCCCGGGCGGTGGTGGGATCACTGGCCGCCCTGGTCGGCATTCCCTCGGGGATTGGCAACGTGGACGGCAAAGGCAACAGTGCGCGATTCTACGGGCCCACCAGCTCGGCCATGGACGCCGCCGGCAACGTCTTTGTGGCCGACCGCTTCAACAACACCATCCGCTGGATTGCACCCGATTTCACGGTGACCACCATCGCCGGCACCCCGGACGTGGGAGGGTATCTCGATTCCGCCGGGTCTGGATCCCCGACGCAATTCAACGATCCACAGGGAATCGCGCTGGACTTGGCGGGCAACCTGTACGTCGCCGATACCCGGAACAGCGTGATCCGCAAGATCACCACCACCCCGGGCACGATCAAGCCGGTGACCGTCACCACCTTCGCCCCGGGCACAGCCTTCTCCGGTCCCGAGGGGGTGGCAGTGGATGGCGCCGGCAACGTCTACGTGGCGGATACGGGCAACAGCATCATCCGCAAGATCACCTCAGGGGGCGGCAGCGTGACGACGCTGTTCGGCGGCGTGGCCGGGAAGACCGGAAACTCCAACGTCACCGGCGCCTCGACCTTCAATAAACCCAATTCGGTGGCCGTGGACACCGCCGGCGCCAATCTGTATGTTTCCGACACCGGCAACAGCCTCATCCGCTGGTGCAACCTCGCCACGGGCACCGTGGTCACCATGGCCGGGGGTCTGGGCAACAACAATTCCAACAACCCCACGGGCATTCCGAACACGCCCTCCACCCCGACCGGGAGCTTCCTGCCCACCATGGGCATCACGGTCGATACCAAGGGCGATGTCTATTTCTCCGACAGTTCCAACCAGGTCATCCGCACCATCACCGGCGGCGTCGTGAGCGCCACGACGACCGGCGTGGTGGACACCCTGGTCGGCCAGAACACCGATTCCGGCTACTTCGACGGTTGGGGCGCCCAGTTCGAGAACAACAGCACCACCAACAGCCTGGGCGGGGCCTGGTTCAACTTCCCCACAGGCATCGCGCTGAATCCGAGCGGAAGCACCCTCGTGGTGTCGGATTTCAACAACAACACCATCCGCTTCGTTCCCATCACCTTCCCGGCCGGGAACAATCCGATCATCCCCAGAAACGTCCAGGCCACGCCAACCACGACCATCGCCGGCAGCCACGGCCATCCTGGCTACTCCGACGTCGTCGACGTCAATCCCGTCCTTTTCGACGGTCCCTCCGGCATAACCGTGGATGACCTCGGCAATGTATTCATCGCCGACACCACCAATCAACTCATCCGCAAGATTACCTCCTTGGGGGTGGTGTCAACCGTGGCCGGGGCCTTCGACACTTCCGGCATCTCCAACACCGGTGCCGGCACCTTCAACTCCCCGGCCGCGGTGGCCGTGGACGCGAATCCCGCCAACGCGACCCACGGCAACCTGTACGTGGCCGACAGCGGCAACAACGCGGTTCGGCTGATCAGCTTCCCTGGGGGAGTCGCCAAGGTCGCCACCCTGGCCATCGGCTTCAATGAACCCATGGGGATCGCCGTGGCCGCCAATGGCGACATCTACGTGGCGGACACCTTCAACAGCACCATCCGCAAGGTCACGACGGCGGGCGCCGTGAGCACGGTGGCCGGGGTCGCCCTGACGACCGGCTATGTCGACACGACCCCGAGCGGTCCGGCCCCCTTGTTCAATGTGCCCTTCGGGGTGGCGGTGGACAATTCCAGCCTGGCAAGCGCGGGGACCATCTACGTGGCCGACACCGGCAACAACGTGATCCGCCAAATCTCCGGAGGCGTGGTCAGCACCCTGGCCGGCAGTGCCGGAACCGCCGGTTTCGCGGACGTCGCGAACGGCGCCGGAACGTCCGCCCTGTTCAACCATCCCGATGCACTGGTCGTGGACCCCGCCACCGGCTACGTCTATGTGGCCGACACCAACAACCAGGCCATCCGCAGGATCGTGCCCGGCACGGGCACGGGCAAGGTCACGGTCACCACCCTGGTCGGGGTCGGGGGCCAGGGGGAGATCGTTCCGGGCATACTTCCGGCCTCGCTGGCCTTCCCCTTCGGGATCGCCATTGATCCGACCCTGGGGGCGAACCCTGCCGGCAGCCTGCTCATCACCGTCAACGACGCCATTCTCACTGCTCCCTTCTGATTCTGCTGTTCACCTCCCAGGAGGCCCCATGCGTCACAGCTCGCCACCCCTGCGTGGATGGGCACGCCTAGCCGGAGTTCTGCGCACCGGTTCGGCAGTGCTGTTGCTGATGGTCCTTTCGGCCTGCGGCGGCGGGGGGGGCGGCAGCAACGCCACGCCGGCGCCGCCCGCCATCACCAGTTTTTCGGGCAGCCTCGCCATCGTCACGGCCGGGACCCCGGTCAACCTCACCGGCGTGTTCGCCAACGGCACCGGCATGATCATGCCCGGCAGCCTGGGCACAGCCAGCGGCGCAACGCAGACCGTCACCCCGGCCGACACCACCACCTACACCCTCATCGTCACCAATGACGGCGGAACCAAGGTCAGCCAGACCGTCACGGTCACCGTGGTGGCCGCGCCGGCGGTTCCGGCCATCACCGCCCCGGCCTACGCCACCGCCGGCAGCACCGGGCTGTTGGCCACGGTTCCAGCCCAGGGCGGCAGCAGCTACGCCTGGAGCATCAGCGGCGGCAGCATCACCGACGGCGCCGGCAGCAATCAGGTCACCTTCACCGCCGGAACGGCCGGAACGGTGCAACTGGGCTGCGTGGTCACCAACGCGGCCGGCACCGCCAGCGCCCTCGGAAGCGCCGTCAGCACCATCGTCGCGGTCCCGGCCCTGCCGGTCATCAACGCCCCGGCCTACGTCACCGCCGGCAGCACCGGGCTGCTGGCCTCGGTGCCGGCCCAGGGCGGCAGCAGCTACGCCTGGAACCTCACCAACGGCAGCATCACCGCCGGCATCGGCACCGATCAGGTCACCTTCACCGCCGGAACCACCGGGACGGTGCAACTGACCTGCGTGGTCACCAGCGCCGCCGGCCTGGACAGCGCCAAGGGCTCCGCCATCAGCACCATCGTGGCGCTCCCGGTCATCTCGACGTTCACCGCCGCCAAGTCGCCCATCACCTCGGGCACTGCGACCACCCTCAGTGCGGTCTTCTCCGGCGTCACCGGCAGCATCGACCTGGGCATCGGCACCGTGACCACCGGCGTGGCCGTGCCCACCGGAAAACTGTCGGCCAACAGCACCTACACCCTTACCGTGACCAACGCCGCCGGCGCGAGCGTCACGGCCCAGGCGGTGGTGGCCGTCGTGCCGGCGCCGTCCATCACCGGGTTCGACGCCGGCGCGACCACCATCACCGCGGGCGGGACGACCAGCCTCACCGGCAGCTTCACCAATGGGACCGGAGTGATCACGCCGGGCAACCTCCCCGTCACCAGCGGCGCACCGGCGACGGTCAGCCCCGCCCAGACCACCACCTATACCCTCACGGTGACCAACACCTTGGGCGCGAGCGTCATCGCCCAGGTGCCGGTGGCCGTGTTGCCGGCCCCAGCCATCGGTTCCTTCATCGCCAGTTCCTCCCCCATCGTCGCGGGCACGGCGACGACCCTCACGGCGGTCTTCTCCGGCGGGACCGGCAGCATCGACCATGGCATCGGTCCGGTCGCCACCGGTGTGGCCGTGCCCACCGGGACGCTTTCGGCCGGCCTGACCTACACCCTCACCGTGACCAACACCCTGGGCGCGAGCGTAACGGCCCAGGCGGCGGTCGCCGTCACGGCGGCGCCGCCGCCCGGCGTGACCAAGTTCAAAGCTTCCCCGGCCAGCGCCGGCCCCGGCGCGAGCGTGACCCTCGACGCCGCTTTCACCGGCGGCACCGGCGTCATTAATCCCGGCGCCATCAGTCTGGCGGCCTCCGGGTCGGTGACGGTCGCACCGACCGTCTCAACCAACTACGTCCTGACCGTGACCAACCCGGGGGGCGTCACCGCCACCGCCAGCACCCGCGTCGTAGTGGGAGCGCTCGGCAATTTCGCCGGCACGCCCTCCGGAGCCGGCAACACCGTCGGCACCGGCGGCGCCGCGCGCCTGTACGGGCCCGCCGGCTCGGCCTACGATGCTTCGGGCAATCTCTATGTGACGGATCAATACAACCACGTCATCCGCAAGATCGATGGCGGCAACGGTGCCGTGACCGTCCTGGCCGGAACCCTGGAAGTCGCCGGCAGCGCCGATGGCGTTGCCACCGGCGCCAGGTTCAACTCGCCCACCGGCATTGCCGTGGCACCCGGCGGAACATACGTGGGGAACATTTTCGTGGCGGACACCGGCAACAGCTTGATCCGCATGGTCGACCCCACCAACGGAACGGTGACCACTTTCGCCGGAACGGACGGCAGCGCGGGCTATTTCAACGACCCACAGGGCTTGGCTGTGGACAGCGCCGGGACGGTCTGGGTGGCCGATACCAACAACAACACCATCCGCAAGATCACCATCGGGGGCGCTGTGTCCACCTTTGCCGGGATCACCGGGACCGCTGGGCATGCCGATTCGACCAACCCCCTCACCGCTACCTTCAACCATCCTTGCGGCGTCGCGGTGGATCTCAGCTCGGGGCCCACGGCGGGAAATATCTACGTCGCGGACAGCGCCAACAACATCATCCGCCTGATCACGCCCGCGGGCGTGGTGAGCACCTATGCCTGCGTATGGTCCAGTGGCACCCCCGGCAATAGTGACGGCAACCCGGGGCAGTTCTGGAACCCCATGGGGGTGGCCGTTGACGGGGCAGGGTTCATCTATGTGGCTGACACCAGCAACCAGATGATCCGCACCATCACGCCTCCAGGCGTTTCCTACAAGAGTGTCGCCCCGTATGTGCTCACGCTGGTCGGGCACAACACCGATTCCAACTACCTCGACGGGATAGGCGTGGGAACCGAGTTCAGTGGTCCCTTTGAACTGACCCCGACGGCCAACGGTGTGTATTTCAATTATCCCACCAGCGTCGCACTGAACGCGTCCGGGACCAATCTGGTGGTATCCGACTCCAGAAACAACGCCGTCAGGGTCATCCCGATCGCCGCCGGCAATCAGCCCTCCTGCACCACGATCTCCTTGACGGTGGCCGGATTCGCCCACTGGGCCAGCCCGGGCTGGCTGGACTCCGGGTTCACCTATCCCCTCAACTATCCGTTGAGCGGGCCTATTCCCCCACGTTTCAGCGGTCCCGTGGGGCTCACCCTGGACGCCGCCGGGAACATCTATGTGGCGGACTCGACCAACAACGCCATCCGCAAGATCACCCCCGTGGGCTTCGTCAGCACCTTTGCCGGCACACCGGCCGCCGGGCATCCCGGTACCGTGCCGGTATCCGGCTTGGCCGATGGCGCCGCCACGACCGCGGCCCAGTTCAGCAGCCCGGGCGCGGTGGCCGCGGACACCAGCGGCATCCTCTATGTGGCCGACACCGGCAACAACAAAGTGCGCATGATCGCCGGCGGAACGGTGAGCACCGTCGCCTCCGGGCTGAACACCCCCCTGGGCATCGCGGTGGACAACACCACCCTGGGCACCGCCGGCCGCGTCTACGTGGCCGACACCTTCCACAACGTCGTCCAGATGATTCCGCCGGGCGGCGGTGCCATGACCATCCTGGCCGGCTCGGCCAGCTTCGCCAGCGGCAGCGCCAACGGGATCGGCACCCTGGCCAGCTTCAACCTCCCCGGCGGCATCGCCGTGGACAACAGCACCCTGCCGAGCGCCGGCACCATCTACCTGGCCGACACCTACAACAACCTCATCCGCAAGATCAGCATGCCGGACGGCTCGGTGAGCACCCTGGCCGGCTCGGGGACCCAAGGCAACGCCGACGGCACCGGCGCTGCCGCCGAATTCAACCATCCCGGTGCGCTGGCGGTGGATCCGGCCACGGGGAACGTCTACGTCGCGGACACCTACAACCAGGTGGTGCGCATGATCGTGCCCGGCACGGGCGTGGTCACCACTTTGGTGGGGGTGGCCGGGACCGGGATCTTCCCGGCGGCGTTCCCGGCCGCCCTGCCTGCATCCCTGGCCTTCCCGTTCGGCATCGCCGTGGCTCCGGGGCTGACCCTGGGCGGCGTCAATCCCGGCGGCAGCCTGCTGATCAGTGTCGCCGACGCTGTCCTCACCGCGCCCTTCTGAACCCATTGAAGGCAACCAGGTCACCGGCCCCCGTCCTGGAAGGACGGGGGCCGGTGCCCTGGTTGCGACCCTACGGGGCAAAGCCGGCGGCTAACTCTGGGTTGTCATGATCTTGACTATTGCAATAATTAACTGAAAAAAGCAATAAAAAACGCTACTAGGCTTGATCAAGATCGTTTTAAACCTATTATGGCTGCGTTTGACCACCCGAGGAGATTAACCATGCGAACCCTGAATTTCCTGATTCCGGCGGCAAAGTTGATGGGACGTGCCCTTGCCGTGACCCTTTTGCTGAGCTTCCCAGGGCAGAACGCGGCTTTCGCCCAGACCACCACGGCAAAGGGAGAACCGGTCGTCAAGATGTTGGTGGAAAACGACGTGGTGAAGACCTACCTGGTCACCTTCGCACCCGGGGATTCCCTGCCAAGCCTCAACCGCCCGAGGCGCGTCATCCACTACCAGACCGCAGGAAAGCTGCAGCGGCTATATCCGGATGGGAAGACGGAGGATCGGTCCTTCAATGTTGGAGACACCGTCTGGATCGAACCGGCCGCCTACGCGATCAAGAATGTGGGCGAGACCACTGTGGTGGTGTTCGCCGTGGAAGTGAAGTAGCCCGATCCCGGCACCGCCCGCCGGGGACGGTCTAAGGCCTTTCGGCAAAGCCAAAATCGCAATAAGCGGCCTGGCCTCCTAACCGTGCAGGATCAGAAACGGGCTCCTGGGATTCTGCGACCATGCCGCTAACCGTCTTTATCCCAAAGATCCCCTTCATCAGCGGCCAAAGCAACGAACCATTTTGCTGAAAGGCAATGTTCTCGTACGTCTCAAAAAGAATCTGTGACTGAAGCTATCCACCCAAGCCCAGCAGGAATGGATTGGAGGGACTGCAATGACTGTCGACGATCCGCTCACGGAGCAAATCATCGGCTGCTGCTATCGAGTGGCCAACGAGCTTGGCTACGGCTTTTTTGCGAAGGTCTACGAAAACGGCGCGGCGCATGCGCAGGTTTGTCCTGAGCCAGGGTGGGAGACGCGGCGAGATGGGATTGGATGAAGGACATCCTATAGCTCATGCCTCGGCAGCCTGACCGTTGTTTTTGCCGCTGATAAAAGGGATCTTGGGGATACTGATTAGCGGCCTTTGGATCGCAAGGCCCCGGCCTACAGCTTCAGCCAAATCAGGAGGCAGCCGATGGCGACCATGGCCGCCCAGGTGTGGGCTGTTTTGTCGTATCGAGTGGCAATGCGGCGAAAGTGCTTTAGACGGGCGAAGAGATTTTCCACGGCGTGGCGAGTGCCAGACGCCAACCTTGCTTCAGCGATTGAACCGACAATAGACAGCCCCTAGCGCTTCCACCGCTCCCTGACCCACTTGGCGAACGCCTGGCTGGCCCCGTAGGTGGAACCATGGTGCGCCCGCCGCATCCGGGCCACCAGTTCCTTGCCCTCAAGGGTGTTGCAAAGCGGACAAAAACCCCACCGGTAGTCGATCGACCGTTTCCGCCGCTCGATTCGCCAGCCTGTGGCGTCCCGGATCAAACCACACCACGCGCATCGGGGGGTGTTCTGCGGATCTGCCATGAGCCACTCCAATGCTGATGGAATTGCTATGGCAGTATCGAATCCTGAGATTGCGTGTCAATAGCGTTTCCTGACAACTTCAACAGGGCAGCCCCGCGCGCGGCCGATTCTCCCGCGAGCCATCCGGTGGAACAGGCGATCTGGAGGTTGTAGCCGCCGGTATTGGCGTCCAGATCGAGCACCTCCCCGGCGAAATAGAGCCGATCGACCCTCCTTGAAGCCATGGTCCTGGGATCGATGTCCTTGAGCGACACCCCGCCGGCGGTGACGATCGCCTCCTCCCAGCCGCCGTGGCCGGTGACTTCGAAGCGCAGCTCCTTGAGCAGGCCCAGCAGCTGCTTGCGCCTTCCGGCGAGTCGCGCCGCGGGACCGGCCGGATCCAGACCGAGCCGGTCCGCGAACACCTCGAGCAGCTGAACCGGCAGGAGCGAGCGCAGCAGGTCTCCGCAGGTTCCGCCCGCCCGCGCCTCCAGGTCGCGCTGCAGCCGCGCCTCCAGCACCGGGACTTCCAGCGCCGGCTTGAGATCCAGGGTCACTGCGACCTTCCGGCCGGCGGCCTTGGCGTCCACGATCTGCCGGCTCAGTCTGAGAACGATCGGCCCATCGAGCCCCTGGTCCGTGAAGGCGGCCTCGCCGAATTCGCTGGCCTGCTTCTTGCCGTCGATCCAGAGGGTCATCCGCACGTTCCTGAGGGCCAGTCCCCGCGCGGCCGCATGGGCCGGCGCCGTGCTGATGCCGACCAGGGAGGGCCGGAGCGGTGCAATCCGGTGCCCGGCGGCCGCGGCGAAGCGGAAGCCGTCCCCGGTGGAGCCCGTGCCGGGGTAGGACCGGCCCCCGGTGGCGACGATGCCGCACCTGGCCTCGACCTGCTGCGCCGCCTCGGAAGCCGGGTGGGTGAACACGATCCCCTCGAAGGCCCCGTCCTCGATGACCAGGCTGTCCACCCGCGCGTGCTGGAGGATCTCCACGCCCTGCCGCCTGGCCCAGGCGACCAGGCCTTCGGCGACATCCCAGGCCCGGTCGCCCTCCGGGAAGACCCGGTCGCCGCGTTCGGTCTTGGTCTCGACGCCGTTCTCCCGCAGCAGCGCGATCAGGTCGTGGTTGAAGAAGGCGCCGTAGGCCTGGCGCAGGAAGCGCGGCTCCGGGTGGATCTCCTTGAGATGCTCTTCCAGGGGGCGGATGTTGGTGATGTTGCAGCGGCCCTTCCCGGTGATGCGCAGCTTGCGGGCCGGTTTCTCCATCTTCTCCAGGAGCAGCACGCTGGCGCCCAGCATCGCCGCCCGGCCTGCGGCGAGCAGACCGGCCGGTCCCGCCCCGATCACGGTGACATCGTAGCTGCGCTGGCGGGCGGCCCCGGCCATGTCAGGAGCGGTCGCGCAGGACCAGTTCCATCCGGCACCGGGCGCAATCGAAACGGCATTCCAGGCGGGTGGCTCCGTTCTCCAGGAAGAGGGGGCCTTCCGGTTCCGCCAGCCGCTTCCACGGTTCGGGGTTGGGGTGGACCCGGCACCAGCCCATCTCGTACCGGAGGCAGTGGCGGGTGGTCATCACCACCCGGCCTTCGAGGCTGGCCTGCAGTTCCGCCGCCGGCTCCAGGACCTCGCCGCCGGCCCGCTGGTAGAAGGCCCGGGCCGCGCGGTTGGCGACGTTCCAGGTGAAATCCAGTTGCGGGGCGGGCAGGGGGCGGAATTCCGGGGCGGCGGAACAGGGCGCCTGCCGGGTCCGGGGCGCGCGGCGCAGCGCCTCCAGGGCCGCCACGGCCTCCCGGCGCAGGGCGTTGAGCCGGCTCACCGGCACGAACCTGGGCTCACCCGGATCCACGCCGGCCAGGGCGAAGGGTGAATCGCCCATCCGTTCCAGGGCCTCCCGGACGGCCTTCCCGGCGGCGGCGGGATCCCGGGCCGGGGCGCAGTCGCCCGGAGCCCGCGCCTCCGCGACCAGGCCCGTCCCGTCCTCCAGGCGCAGGCGCACGGCGCCATCCGGGAAGTCCAGGGTGGCCGTCACCGGGATCCGGCGTTCCACCTTGGCGCCGCGCAGGGCCTTGAGCCAGTGCAGGTCCAGGTTGCGATGGAGCCGGGTGCCGGGGCGGATGCGCGAGGGGTCCTGGACGAAGACCTGGCGGTCCGCCACGGCATTCACCGCCGTCCCCGCGACCTCGGCGCCGTCCACGAAGGCGAGGCCGTCCCCGGGATGGAGCTCCGCCGTGCGGTCCAGCACCAGCCGGTCCGCCTGGACCGAGCGCACACTGCCGACGAACTCCCCGAGGTGGTTGGCCGCCTCAGGGGTGCCCATGGCCTGCCGTTGCCCCTGCAGGCGGTAGGTGGAAAGGCCGCGCTGGAAGGTCTTGGCGGGATCGGGCGCGAAGCCGTGGCTGACCCGGCCGAGGGAGGCCCGGCCCAGTTCCGGACGCCGGTCCAGGAGGCCGTCGAGCTTGCGGCGCAGGTGGCTCACCACGTTCTTCACGTAGTCCGAGTCCTTGAGCCGCCCTTCGATCTTGAAGCTGGTGAGGCCGGCGTCCGCCAGTTCCTCCAGGTGGTCGGAGAGATCCAGGTCGCGGATGCTCAGGAGGTGCTTGTCGCGCAGGAGCACCCGGCGGCCGGCGTCCACCAGGTTCCAGGGGGCTCGGCAGGGCTGGGCGCATTCCCCGCGGTTGCCGCTGCGCCCGCAGATGGCCCCGCTCAGGTAGCAGCGCCCGCTTTCGCCCACGCAGAGCGCCCCGAAGACGAAGCCCTCCAGCTCGATGGCGGAGGCCGCGCGGATCGCCCGGATTTCGACGAGGCTCAGCTCTCGGGCGAGAATGGCCCGGGTGAACCCGGAACCGGCCAGGAAGGCCACCTTGTCCGGACCGTCGCAGGCCGCCTGGGTGCTGGCGTGCAGGGGCAGCGGGGGCAGATCCATTTCCAGATAGGCCATGTCCTGGATGATCAGCGCGTCGACCCCGGTTTCGCTCAGTTCCCAGGCCAGGCGCCGGGCGTCCTCCAGTTCCGGGTCGAACAGCACGGTGTTGAGGGTCGCGAACACCTTCGCCCCCCAGAGCCGGGCCTCCCGGGTCAGCCGCTCGAAGTCCCCCAGGCCGCACCCCGCGGCCTGGCGCGCCCCGAACCGGGGGGCCCCCATGTAGACCGCGTCCGCCCCGCACCTCAGCGCGAGGATTCCCTGGTCCGCGTTCCGGGCGGGGGCGAGCAGTTCCAGAACCATCCCCTACAGAGTACCCCATTCCATCCGCCGCGGACCGGCGCAACCCGAGGTGCTGGTAAACTGCGGGGCGAAGGCTTCCAGGTCCACGAACCGCGCAGGAGTTGCCATGTCCATCTTCGCTTCCAGGCCAATCTTCACCGGCTTGACGCTGGTCATCCTGCCTGTCGCGCTCGCCTGCGGCCGGATCGAAACGGACTTGAGCTGCCAGGATCCCAACCGCAACCGGCCCGAGCAGAAGGTCGTCGATACCGCGATGGAGCGGGCCTACGACAAGGTGGATTTCCAGTTCTGCCGGAACCAGAAGTGCCTGGTGGAAGTCGAGGCCGGCACCGGGTGCGACATCCAGACCATCCGGGACTGTGTCACCCGCCACATCATCGCGGCCCAGGGGGTGCCTGTGGCCCGGGCCTCGGAAGCCACCCTGAAGCTCACCTCGACGATCAGCCGGTTCCGGCTGGACCATCAGGACCGGATCCTGTCGCCGGACGTGGACTTCGGCGAATTCACCGGCAGGCTGGACGTCACGGAGCTCGGCCCGGGCGCAGCCCAACGCCTGTTCAAGCTGAAAGGACGCGCCCAACGGGCCGTTCTATAGGGGCCCAGGCTATTTTTCGCTTGACAGCAGCCGCAGCGGTTGTACGTTCAATGCATACATTCGAACACACTTCCATTCATGCATGAGCCCATGCGCTGATTTTGGCGCCGGGCACAAGCCGTCTGTGGCTGCGGCGTCGCAGCCCGAGGATCCCCGCATGCCTCCAGTCAAGGCCCCCTTGAACATGGGCGATGCCGCCTACCGGGCGATCATCCGGATGATCCTGGACAGCCAGTTCCGTCCCGGCGATGTGCTGCTTGAGACCGAACTGGCCGAACGGCTGGGGTTCAGCCGGACCCCGGTGGCCGCCGCCCTGGGCCGGCTGGTGGGCGAAGGCTTCCTGGAAAAGCGCAAGAAGATGGGCTGCGTGATCCCGCTGCCTTCCGCCGAAGATGCCCAGAAGGTGTTCTACGCCCGCCAGGTCATCGAGGGCCAGACCGCCGCGGCGGCGGCCCGGAACGCCAGCCCCGAGGACATCCAGGAACTGGAGCGGACCCTGGGCGAACAGGACCAGTCGCTCCTGGTGGGCAGCAAGGAGCAGTTCTCCAGCACCAACGAGGCGTTCCACCTGGGCATCGCCCGGATGTCCCGGAACCCCTACTTCGAGCGCTACTGCCAGCATGCCTTCTGGCGCTCGAACGCCTACATCTTCTTCTTCGACCGCTTCTACCAGAACATGGCGCAGTCCGCGCCGGTGTCCCGCACCGCGGTCTACCACCGCAGGATCTTCGAGGCCATCAGCCGCCAGGACGCCCCGGAGGCGGGGAAGCTGATGGAGGAGCACGTGATCGTCACCTACGAAGGCCTGCTCACGCGGCTCAGGTGATTCAGCTGGACATCCGTCAAGGAGGTAACCGAATGAAACATGTGCTCATCCTCGGGGCTGGCCGCATCGCCCGGCCCTGCGTGAAATACCTGCAGAAGTGCGACTGGCTGAAGCTGACCGTCGTTGAGGCGTCCCGGGAGAACCTGGAGCGGGTCGCGGGGGATCATCCGCGTACCACGGCCCTGAACCAGTCCCTGCCCGAGGACCTGGCCGCCTTCATCACCGCCCAGCGGCCGGACCTGGTCATGAGCCTGCTCCCCACCGAATGCCGCGGCAGGGTCGCCGACGCCTGCCTCAAGGCCGGGGTCAACCTGATGTTCCCGTCCTATTCTGACGATGTCATCCGGGCCATGGAGCCCCGGCTCAAGGAAGCCAAGCTCACCTGGCTCATCGAACTGGGCGTGGACCCCGGCATCGACCACATGTCGGCGGCCCGGACCATCAACCAGATCCACGCCCGGGGCGGGCAGGTGGAATCGTTCACTTCCGTCTGCGGCGCGATCCCTTCCACGGAAGCCAACACCAACCCCTGGGGCTACAAGCTGTCCTGGGCGCCGGAAAGCCTGATCGGGGCCTCCCGGCGCACCGCCAGGATCCTGGAGGACGGCAAGGTGGTGGAATGGCTGAATGGCGCGACCTACGAGCACGTCCACCTGGAAGAAGTGCGGGGCTTGGGCTGGTATGAGGTATACGCCAACGCCGACTCCCTGCCGTACCTGGAGACCTACCGCATCCCCGAGGCCACGAGCATCTACCGCGGCACCATCCGCTACGTGGGCTGGAGCGAGACCATCGTGGCCATGAACGCCCTCGGCCTGTTCAGCCAGGAACCCGAGGACCTGGCCGGGCTCAGTTTCAAGGCCTTCACCGCCCGCAAGTGCGGTGCCGCCAAGGCGGCCGACGCCGGCCATGCCCTCTGCGCCAAGCTGGGCCTCGAACCCTTCTCGGCCATCTACCTGCGCCTCAAGTGGCTCGGCTTCCTGGAAGACCGTCCGCTTCCCGCCGGGGTCCGCTGCAGCCGCGACGTGGTGGGCGCTCTCTACGGTGAGAAACTCTACTTTGAGCCCACCGAGCGGGACCTGATCATCCTCAAGGACGAGGTCATCGCCACCTATCCGGGCGGCCGGCGCGAACGCCACACCTCCACCCTGATCGACTTCGGCATCCCCGGCGGCGATTCCTCCATCGCCCGCACCACCGGCCTGCCGCCGGCGATCGTGGCCAGGCTGTTCCTGGAAGGACGCATCCCCGGCCACGGCCTGGTGCTGCCGACCCTTCCGGAAATCTACGACCCCTGCCTGGCGGAGCTGGAAAAGGAAGGCATCCACCTGCAGGAAACCACCGTCGAACTCTGACTCCGTACGACTCCCCCCAACCCAAGGAGATCCAAATGAAAACAAAATCTCTAGGTCTCGGTTTGACGATGGCCGCGCTGCTGGCCGCAGGGTCCATGTCCGCCCGGGCGCAGGATAAGCCGGTGAAGTTCCGGACCGTCGCCTCGATTTCCTCCCTTGACTGGGAGCAGAGCACCAATACGCGCGACATGAAGGTCTGGCACCAGATGTTCGAAGGCCTCTACGGCATGGACGAGGCGAAGAACGGCTACTACAACGAACTCGGCAAGAAGTTCGACCTGAGCAAGGACGGCCTGGTCTACACCATCACCCTGCAGCCCGGCGTCAAGTTCCAGAACGGCGAGCCGCTCAAGGCTTCCGACGTGGTGTTCAGCTACAAGCGGGCGATGAAGAACCCCCGGTTCAACTACCTCACCTCCCCCATCGCCGACGTCGCCGCGGTGAACGACGGCACTGTCAAGATCACCCTGAAGAAGCCCTACGCGCCCATCGCCCACACCTTCTTCAGCGTCAAGATCATGAGCGAGAAGGAAGTGACGAACCAGGGCGCCAAGTTCGGCACCCTCCCGCACAAGGCGGGCACCGGCGCCTACTATGTGACCAGCTACAACATCGCCAGCGGCGCCAAGCTCGAAGGCTTCAAGGACTACTGGCGGGGCGCCCCCGCCCTCCACAACATCGAGTACATCGTGATCCCCGATGACACCTCGGCGCTCATCGCCTACCAGAACCACGAACTCGACTATCTCGAGGACGCCCCGCTCTCGGCCTGGAAGGACCTGGCCAAGACCGCCGGCGACAACGCCAAGCTCATCAAGGGCAACAACATCATGTTCATGGCGGTCAACTACCTCTCGCCCCGGAAGGAGCTCGCCAACCTCAAGGTGCGCGAGGCGATCTTCTACGCCGTCAACAAGCACGACATCAACCTGGCCGTCTGCGACGGCTACGGCGCCGAGGCCACCCAGTACATGCCCTCCGAGTACGTGGCCACCTCGCCGGTGAAGGGCTTCCAGACCTACGCCTACAACCCCGCCCAGGCCAAGAAGCTGCTGGCCGAAGCCGGCTATCCCAAGGGCGTCGATGTGGGCACCATCCTGACCTACGGCTCCTCCACCTCCAACAACGCCAAGATGGCCCAGGTGCTCCAGGCCAACCTCGCCGCGGTCGGCATCAACGCCGGGGTGAAGGTGATGGAAGCCTCCTTCGTCACCCCCAAGCTCTACGCCCAGGATTATGACATTTGCATCTTCGCCGATTCCATGAACTACGACTTCAACAACATCCGCCAGCAGGTGCACAGCGAGTCCAAGGGCATGTATGTGGTCAAGTACCAGGGCGGCCCCTTCAACTGGCAGGAAATGGAGAAGCTCGTGGACCTGGGCGCCTCCACCGCCAATACCGCCAAGCGCCTCGAGACCTACACCAAGCTCTGGTCCATGGTCATGGACACCGCGACCATCCTGCCCTGCCTGCACCGTCCCGTCGGCATCGTCTGGTCGAAGAACATCAGCATCGGCCAGCCCGTTCCCACCTACTACAAGATCAGGACCTTCGCGAAGAGATAGCGGCTCGGGAGGCCCAGCCGTCCCCGAGCTGCCATGGCGCGGGGATGGCTGGATCTCCTATCAAGGCCCTTTCCAGGGAGTCGGAAAATGTATCGATATGTCATCAAGAGGGTCCTTTTCCTCATCCCCACCATCCTGGGGGTCATCTTCATCATCCTCCTGACGATGAGCTTCACCCCGGGCGACCCGGCCCGGGCCCTGCTCGGGGCCTCCGCGCCCCAGGCCGACGTGGAGACCCTGAACCACGAACTGGGCTATGACCTGCCGTTCACCAAGAAATACGTGAACTACGTGACCAACATGGTCGTCCACCAGGACTTCGGCACCTCGTACTTCACCAAGCAGTCGGTCTTCGACGAGATCTGGCCGCGCTACCTGATCACCATCAAGCTGGCCTTCCTGGGGGTGTTCCTCGCCTCGGTCATGGGCATCCCGCTGGGCATCTACGCCGCGGTGCGGCAGTACTCGCTCTGGGACACGATCCCGTCGCTCATGGCCTTCCTGCTGGCGGCGGTCCCGGCCTTCGTCCTGGGCATGGTGTTCCTCTTCTACTTCTCCCTGAAGCTGAACTGGCTGCCTTCCTACGGCATCGACAGCTGGACCAGCTACCTCATGCCGGCCTTCGCCATCTCCATTCCGCCGGCCGCCATGAACCTCCGGTTCACCAAGTCGTCCATGCTGGAGTCCATCCGCCAGGACTACGTGCGCACCGCCCGCGCCAAGGGCGCCCCGGAACGGGTGGTGATCTGGAAGCACGCGCTCAAGAACGCCCTGCTGCCGGTGATCACCAACATCGGCCTGAGCCTGGGCAGCCTGATCGCCGGCGCCGTGGTGGCGGAGAAGCTCTTCTCCATCCCCGGCATCGGCAGCCTCATCGTCGACCGCATCGGCTACAAGGACGAACCGGTCATCATCGCCGGCACCATCCTGATCGCGATCTGCTTCACCGTCGTCATGCTCATCGTCGACCTGATCTACGCCTGGATCGATCCCCGGATCCGGGCCAAGTATGCAAGAACGAAAGGGTAGGATCATGGAAAGTGTCACCGCCGTGCAGCCTGGGATCCAGACGTTCAAGAAGCAGAGCCAGGCCAAGGAGGTCTGGCGCAGGTTCCGCAAGAGCAAGGGGGCCGTGGCCGGCCTGCTCATGCTGTCCGTGATCGTCTTCCTCCTGGTTTTCGCCGATTTCATCGCACCTTACGCCCTGGCGACCCAGCAGGACCTCGCCATCAAGCTGCAGGGGCCCTCGTTCAGCCACCTCCTGGGGACCGACGCCTTCGGCCGCGACCTGTTCGCGCGCATCATCCACGGCGGCCGGACCTCCCTGTCCATCGCCGTGCTCGCCACCATCTCCTCCTGCCTCCTGGGCAGCGCCCTGGGCGCCATCGCGGGCTACTTCGGCGGCAGGATCGACAGCCTGATCATGCGCACGCTGGACATCTTCATGTCCATCCCCGACATCCTGTTCACCATGGCCGTGGTGTTCGCCCTGGGGGCCGGCTTCATCAACCTCCTGCTGGCCCTCACCCTGGCCTACTTCACCAACTACGTGCGCCTGGTCCGTTCCCAGGTCCTCAACCTCGCGGAGCTCGACTACGTGGAGGCCGCGCGGGCCGGAGGTTCGGGCAGCACGAGGATCATCATCACCCATATCCTGCCCAACGCCATGGGGGTCATCATCGTCAACACGACGCTCAATGTGGCGAAGATCATCCTCTACGAATCGACCCTGAGCTTTCTGGGCCTGGGCATGCCGCCGCCGGCGCCGGAGTGGGGGCTGCTCCTGGCGGACGCTCGCGAGTACATGCGGGTCGCGCCCTACCTGATGTTCTTCCCTGCCATGGCCATCGTGCTCTGCGCCACCTCGGTGAACCTGATCGGCGACGGCCTCCGGGATGCCCTGGATCCCCATCTGAAATCCTGACGTAGAGGAACGAAGGCACATGAGCGAAACCATACTCGACATCAAGGATCTGTGGGTCATCTACAAGACCGACCTGGAAACAGTCCATGCGGTGAACGGCATCGACCTGCGCATCGGCAAGGGCAAGACCCTGGGCCTCGTGGGCGAGACCGGGGCCGGCAAGACCACCACCGCGCTGAGCATCCTCCGTCTCCTGCCCAGCAACACCGGCAGGGTCCTCAAGGGCTCCATCGAATTCCACGGCCAGGACATCCTGGGCATGAACGATGGCCAGATCCACGCGATCCGGGGGGAAAAGATCGCCATGGTGTTCCAGGACCCCATGACCAGCCTCAATCCGGTCATGACGGTGGGCGAGCAGATCGCCGAGGCGATCATGCTCCACAACGAAGGCATCGTCACCGCCGAGGTGGACCGGCGGGTCGACGCCATGCTGGGCATGGTGGGCATCCAGGCTTCCCGCAAGGACGAGTACCCCCACCAGTTCTCCGGCGGCATGAAGCAGCGCGTGGTCATCGCCATGGCCCTGGCCTGTGAACCGGAGCTGCTCATCGCCGACGAGCCGACCACGGCCCTGGACGTGACCATCCAGGCCCAGGTGCTCACCATGATCAAGGACCTGCGCAACCGCCTGGGCACATCGATGCTCATGATCACCCACAACCTGGGCATCGTGGCCAGGACCTGCGACGACGTGGCGGTGATGTACGCCGGGGAGATCGTGGAGTCGGGCACCGTGGAGGACCTCTTCCTCGGCAGTCGGCACCATCCCTACACGGACGGGCTGTTCGGCTCCATCCCGAGCCTGACCTCCAGGGCCGCCCGGCTCACGCCCATTCCGGGCCTGATGCCCGACCCTTCGGCGCTGCCCAAGGGCTGCGCGTTCGAGGCGCGCTGCGCGAAGCGGATGGACATCTGTCTGCAACGGCACCCGGAAAAAGCCACAGAGGGGACCCACTGCATCCTCTGCCACCTCTACGGGGAGAAATCATGAGCACCATCGACACCCGGACTCCCCTGATCGAGATCAGCAACCTCAGGAAGCTGTTCAAGCTTCGCGGCGGCGCCAGGCTGCACGCCGTGGACGGCATCAACCTCAAGATCTATCCCAAGGAGACCGTCGGCGTCGTGGGCGAGTCCGGCTGCGGGAAATCCACCCTGGGCCGGTCCGTCATCCGGCTCATCGAGCCGACCTCCGGCGAGATCCTGTACAACGGACGCAACATCATGAAGCTCGGCGGCGGGAAGCTGCGCGAGCTGCGCAAGGACCTCCAGATCATCTTCCAGGATCCCTACTCCAGCCTGGATCCCCGCAAGTCCGTCATCGAAGTGATCGCCGAGTACATGTTCATCCACCGCCAGTTCAAGACCCGGGCTGAGACCTACAACCGGGCCAGCCACCTCATGGACCTGGTGGGCCTGGCCAGGCGCTACGCCAATTCCTATCCGCACGAGCTGGACGGCGGGCGCCGCCAGCGGGTCGGCATCGCCCGGGCCCTCTCCCTCAACCCGAAGTTCATCGTGTGCGACGAGCCGGTATCGGCCCTGGACGTCTCCATCCAGGCGCAGATCCTCAATCTCCTCATGGATCTGGAGGAGGAGCTGGGCCTGACCTACATGTTCATCACCCACGACATGAGCGTGGTGAAACACATCTCCAACAAGATCATGGTGATGTACCTGGGGAAGTGCGTGGAGATGGCGACCTCGGACGAGCTGTTCGCCAACCCCCAGCACCCCTACACCAAGGCTCTCCTGAGCGCCATCCCCGTGGCCGACCTCTCCACACGGGACAAGGATTTCGTGACCCTCCGGGGCGAAGTGAGCAACCCGATCAACGTCAAGCCCGGATGCCGGTTCGCCAAGCGCTGCGATTACTGCACCGAGGCCTGCACCAGCGCCGATCCCGAGGCGATCGAGGTCGCTCCCGACCATTTCGTGTCCTGTGTCCTGATGCGGCAGGAGGTGAAGGCTATTTAGGCGCGTCCTCGGCCTTGGCCGGTTCCTTCGCCGGCTCTTCAACCTTCCTGGGCGCCACGGCCGGCACTTCGGGATTGACCGGAGCAGCGGCATTCAGACTCAGGTAGGCCTTCCAGGAACGCTCAGCTTTCTGGTGGATCGCATCGGCCCTCTGCTGGTGCGCGTCGGCCTTGTTCTGGGCGATCTGCGTCAGGCGCCTGGCCTTGCCGGCCTGTTTCAGCTCCTCGTTCTCGGCCTTCTTGTAGCGGGTCTGGGCGGCCTGCTCCTGGCTGGCTCTGTGCTTCTGGATCCGGGCCACTCCGGAGACCATGTCGGCCTGGGCCTCGCGCTTCTCCAGTTCCTGCCGGCGGTGGACCGGGCGGTCTCCGGGATTGACGGTCTTGGCTTTGGCTTTCAACTCGGCTTTTGCCGCCGGCAGTTCCACAGCGGTTTTCGGCACCTGGGTTTTGGGGGCGGGGTCCTGGGCAGCCAGGACGCTAGCCAAGGCAAGATATACAAATGCTTTCATTAACGACTCCTGGTATTTCCCTGTTTTATCCAAGTCGAACAAGGGCCCGCGCGGATTGGGAAGGCATCTGAATGATACGTCGGATCCCGGAATGCCCCCCGGCGCCCCCTCCCCGAGGGCGGAAAACCGGCTGAGGCGGCCAGAGGGCGCGTGGTCCCGCCGCAAAGCCAGTTGTCAAGCAACCTGCGATCAGGTGGTGGCGATTTTTCCTTGGATTTTCCCAGCCGTGGCTTGCCCGGGCCGACGCAAAGGTTATCTATTCTCTGCTGTCCCCCAACCCGGCCCCTGCCAAGGGCTTTCGAGGAGCATCCCATGAGAAACCTCGCACTGCTGGCCGCCCTGAGCCTTGCGTCCGCCGCCTTCGCCGCCGATGCCCCGGTGGTGGTCGCCTCCAAGGTCGATACCGAAGGCTCGGTGCTCGGCAAGATCATCGTCCAGGTGCTCACCGCCAACCGGATCCCGGTGACCGACAAGGTCGGCTTCGGCACTACCGATGTGGTCCGCAAGGCCATCGCCGCCAAGGAAATCGACCTCTACCCCGAATACACCGGCAACGGCGCCTATTTCTTCTCCAGCACCGATCCCAGCCTGTGGAAGAACGAGCAGCTGGGCTATGAGACCGTGAAGAAGCTGGATCTGGAGAAGAACGGCATCGTCTGGCTGACCCCCGCCCGGGCCAACAACACCTGGGCCATCGCCGTCCGCAAGGACCTGGCTGACCAGAACCATCTGGCCACCCTCGACGACCTGGCCGCCTACCTCAAGGCCGGCAAGCCCTTCAAGCTGGCCGCCAGCGAGGAGTTCATCAGCCGGCCCGATACGCTGCCGGCGTTCCAGAAAACCTACGGGTTCATTCTCAAGCCCGACCAGACCCTGTCGCTGCCCGGGGGCAACACGGCCCTGACCGAGAAGGCCGCGGCCCAGGGCACCAACCATGTGAACGCGGCCATGGCCTACGGCACGGATGGTTCCCTGGCGGCCCTGGGCCTGGTGGTCCTGGCCGACACCAAGGGGGTGCAGCCGATCTACGAACCCGCCCCGATCATCCGCCAGGAGGTGCTCGCCCGCTACCCGGCCATCGAGAAGCTCCTGGGCGCGGTGTTTGCCAAGCTCGACCTGGTGACCCTCCAGACCCTGAACGGCCGGGTCGCCGTCAATGGCGAGCCGGCCGCGGCCGTGGCCGCCAGCTGGCTCAAGGCCCAGGGGCTGGGGCAGTAGCCCGGCGCCCATGGCCCAAGCCGCCCCCGGAGCCCCCCGGATCGACCCGGTCCTGGCCGTCCTGGCCCTGGCCGGGGCCGGTTCGGCCTTCCTGGTGCCCTTCTATCAGTTCGCCGCCAACCGGATCGTCGGCGGCACCAGCTGGTTCCTGATTCCGGCCAGCCGGTCCGCGGCCCTGGGGGTCCTGCTGGGCTGGGCGGGCATCGCCGCCTTCGCCTGCCTGCCCCCGCCGGTGCGCCAGGCTGCGGCGGCCCGCTGGGCCTGGCTCCTGGTCCCGGTGCCGGTCCTGGCGGCCCTGGCGGGGGCGGCCCGGATCTCCTGGGTGCTGGCGGGCCACGATGCGGTCGCCCGGGTGACCCTGGGCCCCGGGTTCTGGCTGACCCTGCTCGGCGCGCTGGTGGCCGGCATCGCCTTGCCTTCCGGCATCCTGGTGCGGGCCTTGGGCCTGCTGCCCGGCCTTGGTCTGGTGCTGGCCGGGCTGTCCCGGGGCTGGTTTGACGCCCTCAGTCTGGTCCGGGAAGCCCGGAGCCTGGGTTCCGCTTTCGGCACCGAGTTCGCCCGGCACCTGACCCTCACCGGCGGGGCAGTCCTGGCCGGGACCGTGCTGGGGCTGGCTCTGGGCCTGGCGGCCCACCGCTCCCCGGGCTGGCGCCTGGGCGGGTTTTTCACCCTCAATTTCCTGCAGACCGTGCCCAGCCTGGCCCTTTTCGGCCTGCTGATCCTGCCCCTGGCATGGTTGTCCACCCGGTTCCCGGCGCTCCGGGCCATGGGCATCAAGGGCATCGGCCCGGCGCCGGCCCTCATCGCCCTGAGCCTCTATGCCGCCCTGCCCATCGCCCGCAACAGTCTGACCGCCCTCGATGAAATGCCCCGGGCCGTGCTGGACGCGGGCCGGGGCATGGGCATGTCCGAATGGCAACTGGGGTTGGGGGTGGTGGTCCCCCTGGCCTGGCCGGCGGTGCTGGCCGGGATCCGGACCGCCACCGTCCAGACCGTCGGCAACACCGTGGTGGCGGCCCTGATCGGCGCCGGCGGACTGGGCACCTTCATCTTCCAGGGCCTGGGCCAGACCGCCATGGACCTGGTCCTGCTGGGCACGCTGCCGGTGGTGGCCCTGGCCCTGGCGGTCGACCAGATCCTGGGCGTCCTGTCCCGGCCCCGGGGAACCCGCCCATGATCGCCTTCGAAGGCGTCACCCACCGGTACGGCGCGACCGCGGCCCTGGACGGCATCGACCTCGCCCTGGCCGAACAGGAACTCTGCATCCTTCTGGGCCCCTCGGGCAGCGGCAAGTCCACCCTGCTGAGACTGGTCAACCGGCTGCTGGAACCGGCTTGCGGCCGGATCCTGGTGGACGGCCGGGATGTCCGCTCCTATCAGCCCGAAGCCCTGCGCCGGACCATCGGCTACGTGATCCAGGACGTGGGGCTGTTTCCCCACTGGAAGGTCTGGGACAACGTGGCCACGGTGCCCGGGCTGCTGGGCTGGGAACGGAACCGGATCGCCGGCCGGGTCGAGGAGGTGATGGACCTGGTTGGGCTTCCGGCCCGGACCTATGGCGACCGCTACCCCCACCAGCTTTCCGGCGGCGAAGCCCAGCGGGTGGGAGTGGCCCGGGCCCTGGCCGCGGACCCGCCCATCCTCCTGATGGACGAGCCGTTCAGCGCCGTCGACCCCTTGGGCCGGCACCGGATCCAGGGAGAATTCCTGGAGATCCAGCGGCGCTTGAAGAAGACCGTTCTCTTCGTCACCCACGATGTGGACGAAGCGGTCCGGCTGGGCGACCGGATCGCCCTGCTGAAAGAAGGACGCCTGGTGCAGTACGACCGGACCGAGGTGCTGCTCGAGGCCCCGGCGACCCCGTTCGTCGGTGAATTCCTGGGTCTGGACCGCACCCTCAAGCGGCTGAGCAGGATTCCCGCCTCCGCCCTGGCCCGGCCCGGGGGCCCCGGGGACGGTGACCCGCCGGCCGCCGCCGCCCTGGCCGAGGACCTGGACCTGAGGCTTGTGCTGTCGCACTTCCTGGAATCCGGCACCGACGTCGTCCCCCTGAAGAACCGCCAGGACCGCATCACCGGCTGGCTGCACCGCCAGGATCTCGAGGCCTTGGCCCGGATCGGCGGGGCCGCCCCGTGAAGTCCGGCGGATGGGACTGGTTTTCCCTGGCGGCGTTCGGCGGCGCCCTGGCCCTGCTTGTGGCCCTGCCGGGGCTGTGGCCCTGGCCCCTCTATCCCCGGGCACCCCCGCTGGCGCTCCTGGCCCAGCACATGATCCTGGTGGGCCTCTCCAGCCTGGTGGCCCTCACCGTCGGGCTGGGCTTGGGAATCGCCGTGACCAGGGGCTGGGGCCGGGTTTTCCTGCCCCTGGCCCGGACCCTGGTATCGGTTGGCCAGGCCTTTCCGCCCGCCGCGGTGCTCATCCTGATGGTCCCGGCCCTGGGCTTCGGGCTCGGTCCCGCCTGGGTGGCCCTATCCTTCTACGGCATCCTGCCGGTGTTCGGCAACACGGTGGAGGCCCTGCTGGAGGTGCCCGCCGCCACGCGGGACGCCGCCCAGGGTCTGGGTTTCCGCCCCGGCCAGGTGCTGTGGCGGGTGGAACTGCCTTTGTCCCGGCCGCTCATCCTGGCCGGGTTCCGGACCTCCACGGTGGTCAATGTCGGGACGGCCGCCATCGGCGCCGCCATCGGGGCAGGGGGGCTGGGCGAACCGATCCTTTCGGGCCTGGTCACCCAGAACAACGGCTACCTGGCGGAAGGGGCGATCCTGGCTGGTCTTCTGGCCCTGACCCTCGATGCCGGCTTCGGTCTGCTCGGGGCGTCCTCCCAGATTCAATCCGCTTTTAAAATGGAAAAATAAGTTGCATACCTGAGGTATCTGCCTGATATTTCATAACAATACCCAGGAGGGGTGCGGCCATGCGGGATCTGAGGCGCGATCTGATTTCGTGTCGGTGTGCTTGGTGCAAGCAGATCTGGACCGGCAGCGACTGGCAGCCCGAGCGTCGACCCCAGGGGCACGAGATATACAGCAACGGGATCTGTGAAGCCTGCGCGGCCATCCACTTCGAAGGAACCCGGGACCTTGTGCACATCAACGTCACGCGTTTCGGGCACCGCCCGAAAGCATGACTCCGCAACCACGACGACTCCCGGAGTCGGGATGGTGAAAGATCTTGGATAGCCCTGGTTATTTAGTTTTTATATGTGGCAAAGATCTTAGAATCACCAACACTGAACCCAGGGGCGGCGCCCAGGAGGCAGACCATGCGAACCGGCATTTTCGCGCTCCTGGCAGTTTCCCTCCTGGCCGGGACGCGCCCGAGGATCGCCGAGGCCCCGGTCAGCCGGATCGAGAACCAGGCCGCCCAGCCCTGGAAGCTTATCCTTGGCAAGCGGGTCGCCGGCATCATCCGGATCCGCCCCACCGGCACTCCCGCCGGCGCCGCCAAGCTGGAGGGTGAAGGCGAGGCCTACGTGATCCAGCCGGGCCAGTCCGTCGACATGGCGGTCCTGCCCACCCGGGACAGCCTGGCGCTGGAGGTGGTCTTCTCCAAGGTGGACGGCTCCGGATCCACCGCCAGCATCTACATCAGCCAGGGCAACCGGAGCGACCCGCATACCCTCAACATCAACGAATCCCCGTCCGTGTCCGTGGACCGGACCTGCTATGGCCGTTCCAGGAATGGTCCGTTCGTGCGGATTCGCTGAACGCTGAGCGCACCCGCGGTGGATCTCATGATCCCTTCAAGGCCAGGGCCATCGTGCTTTCCTGTAGGGGGTTTCCCCGGCATACAGACCTGGGATTCATTTGCAAAAATAAAGCGAGGCAAGGAAGCATTCGGCATTTGTGACGCTATCATTTTCAATTTTCAATCAAAGGGCTACCCATGAAAATCAAAACCAAGCTTTTCCTCGGGTTCGGGGTCATCAGCTCGGCCGCCGTGGCCGTCGCGCTGGCGGCGCTGCTGGCCATCTCCTCGCTCAGCGCCAGCATCGACAACCTGCTGGAGGTCCGCATTCCGCAGCTGAGGCGGGTTTCGGAGATTACCGAGGCCATCCACACCAGCGCCATCCACATCGACGAAGCGCTCCTGGCCGACACCATGGATTCGGTGCACGACGAGCTGGAGCAGACCACCACCAACCGGAAGGCCACCAACGAGAACATGGAAAAGCTCAAGGCCTCGCTGGCCACCGACCAGGAAAAAGCCCTGTACCAGGCGATCATTGACAAGCGCGCCCCCTACGTGGCCATGCGCGACCAGCTGGTCAAGCTGGCCGGGGAAGGCCACAAGGCTGAGGCAACCCAGCGGCTCTCCGGGCTGAAACCCCTGCGGCGGGACTTCCTGAAGGCCCTGAAGGACCTGGACGCGCAGGTCCAGGAGCTGGCACAGAAGGCCCATGACCAGACCCTGAGCGACGCCAGGCTGGCCCGGAACGTGCAGCTGGCCATGGTGTTCGCGGCCTTGGCCATCGCCGTGCTGGCGCTGGCCTGGATCGTGCGAGGGATCACGGCCCCCCTGAAGGACTTCCAGCGCGGCGTGGACCGGCTGGGCCAGGGCGATTTCACGGTCAGCGTGGACGCCGGCGGCACGGATGAATTCGGCCAGATGGGCACGGCCCTGAACCGGGCCATGGCCTCCCTGCGCGCCGCCTTCGGGCAGCTCAAGGGCGACACCCTGAAGGTGGCCAGCGGCTCCACCGAGCTGAGCGCCGCCAGCGACCAGATGGCCGGCGCCAGCCACGAGATCAGCCGCGCCTCGGAGCAGCAGCGCACCGCCCTGGAACAGGTGGCCTCGGCCATGACCGAACTGTCCGCCTCCATCGAGCAGATCAGCCAGCACGTGCACGCCTCCAGCGGCCAGGTGGACCGGGCCGAGAAGGCCGTGGATGAGGGCGCCGCCGCGGGCGGGGCCAGCAGCGCGGCCATGGACTCCATCCGCACCACCAACGCCCAGATGGTCCAGGCGGTCACGGTGATCCAGGAGATCGCCCGCCAGACCAACCTGCTCAGCCTGAACGCCGCCATCGAGGCGGCCAAGGCCGGGGCCCAGGGCAAGGGCTTCTCGGTGGTGGCCGAGGAGGTGCGCAAGCTGGCCGAACGCTCGGGCCAGGCGGCCCGGGAGGTGGCGGGACTGATCACCCGGACCAACGAGGCGGTGCAGGAGGGCGTGGCCCGGGTCCAGGATTCGGTGCGCGTGCTGGCCAGCATCCGCGAATCCACCCGGGAGATCGCCGGCATGACCAAGGAGATGGCGACCGCCATCACCGAGCAGGTCAAAACCAGCCACGAGGTCACCCGGCAGCTGGACACGGTGAATGCCCAGGTGGCTCAGAACAGCGCCGCCACCACCCAGATGTCCGCCTCCATCCAGGAGGTGAACCGTACCGCCGGCGACCTGGCCCGGGCCTCGGAGAACCTCCGCGGCGCGGTGGACGCCTACCAGGTTTGACCCGCCGCCCTCAAGGATTCATGACATGCTCGGGTTCCCCCTTCTGAATGCCCAAAGGAAATCCATGCGCTTGGACTGGAATGACGCGCTCACCACTGGCGACCGCGCGATCGACGATCAGCATAGGAGGCTGTTCAAGCTCTTCAATGACCTCGTCGACGCCATGGCCCGGGGCGAGGGCCAGGAGGTGGTGAGCCGGACCCTCGCCGCCCTCTCCGCTTACGTGGTGGGCCATTTCGGGATGGAGGAGAAGCTGATGGCGGAGAGCGGCTACCAAGGCCTGGCCGCCCATCGCGCCGAGCACGAACTCATGAGGATCCAGGCGGAAGACATGGTGGATCAATACAATCTGATCGGGCTCGATCCCACCCAGGTGATGCGGGTCCTCAAGGTGTGGCTGATCGACCACGTCCAGGAACAGGACCGGCAAATGGCCGAATTCCTGGTCGCCCCCAGCAGCCAGAATTGACCCTGGTCATTTCAGGACCCTGAACAGGTTGCTGTAGTCGTCCGTCCAGCCGCGGAACCCCGGGCGCGCTTCCGGCGCGGCGCCGGCGCCCCGGAAGATGGGCGCCTGGAACACCCCGGGCCGGCCGCTGACCAGCACCCAGGCGGTGCCGGAGAGATCCTTGGCTTCGTCCTCCTCGGTCTTCACCAGCAGGCTGGCCTTGCCCAGGGCCCGGGCCGCCTGCTCCACCACCGGCGCCAGGTCCAGGTAGCGGTTGGAGATGTGCACGGCGAGCATGCCGTCCGGCTTGAGGTGGCGGAAGTAGAGCTCGAAGGCTTCCCGGGTGAGCAGGTGCACCGGGATGGCGTCGCCAGTGAAGGCGTCCACCGCCAGCAGGTCGAACTGCTGGGGCGTTTCCCGGCTCAGGGACAGCCGGGCGTCGCCCAGCACGCAGGTGACCGCCGCCTGGGAATCGCCCAGGAAGGTGAACTCGGTCCGGGCCAGGCGCAGCACCAGGGGATTGATCTCATAGAACCGGTAGCAGTCGCCCCGCCGCCCGTAGGCCGCCAGGGTCCCGGCGCCCAGGCCGATGAAACCCGCGCGCAGGCCGGGCTGCGCCATGGACCGCAGGGCCAGGCCGATGCCGGTGCCGGGACTGTAATAGGTGGTCGGGTTGCGCCGGTGCCGCGGGTCGAGGTACTGCTCGCCGTGGTCGATGACGCCGTTCAGCAGCAGGCGCACCGGGAGATCCCCCTGGGTGGTGTCCATCACCCGCAGGCAGCCGTAGAAATTCCGCAGCAGCACCCGGTAGTCCCGGATGTAGTCGCGCACGCCCCAGGCCAGGACGGCGGCGATCCCGAGGGCGGCGGCCGGCCCGGCCCAGCGCAGCCGGCCCGCGCGCCACCAGCGCAGCGCCGCCAGCATGCCGCAGGCGCCGAGGGTGGCCGGCAGCTCGTAGGCCCCGTTCAACAAGGTGGGGGCGGCCACCCCCACGAACAGCCCGCCCAGCGCCCCGCCCAGGGCGATCATGAGGTAGAAGCCGGTGAGGTGCCGGGGGTGCGGCTTCAGGCGCACCAGCTCGCCGTGGCAGAGCATGCATGCGGACAGCAGCCCGGCCAGGAACAGCGCGATGGTCCAGCCGATGGAAAGGGTCTCGAAGTTCAGCAGCGCGCAGGCCATGCCGGCGGCCGTGGCGGTGGTCAGGACGGTGCACAGGATCGGCCGGTACCAGCCCTCCCGGTCGAAGCAGACGATGAAGGTCAGCAGGTACAGGCAGAGCGGCAGCACCCAGAGGAAAGGGATGGCGGCCACGTTCTGGGTCAGGTGGTTGGTCACCGCCAGCAGCAGCGCCGAGGCGCAGGCCGGCAGCAGCGCCCAGAGCGCCCAGGTGGCCGCGGGCGGCGCCGGCGGGGCCGGACCGCCATCGGCCGGGCGGGCTTCGCCCGGGCTGCGCAGGGCGGCGCCCAGGGCCAGGGCGGCGAACCCCAGGTAGGCCCAGGACCAAAGCCGGGCCTGGGCCCGGGTCGCCACGAACGGCTCCACCAGCACCGGGTAGCTCAGCAGGGCGAGCAGCGAGGCGATGTTGGACAGGGCGTAAAGCCGGTACGGAGCCGCGCCCTGGTGCCGGCGCGCGTACCAGGCCTGGACCAGGGGCCCGGTGGTGGACAGCATGAAGTAGGGCAGGCCCACCGTGGCCGCTAGCAGGCCGAGGATCTCCAGGATGGGGTTGCCCGTGCCGGAGGGCCGCCAGCCGGTCGCGGGCAGCACCGGCAGCACCAGCAGGCTGGCCCCCAGCAGCCCGCCCTGGATCCAGGCCTGGGTCCGCGAGCGGCACCGTTCGGTGGACCAGTGGGCGTACAGGTAGCCCAGCAGCAGCGTCAGCTGGAAGAACAGCAGGCAGGTGGTCCACACCGCGGCGGAGCCGCCGAACCAGGGCAGGATGATCTTGCCGATGACCGGCTCCACCTGGAACAGCAGGAAGGCGCTGACGAAGGTGGTGCAGGCATACAGCCCTAGGTGGGCGGCTGCGGGTTTGCAATGGGACATGAAGACTTATACAGCCATTCCCGGAGGATCGGGAGCCCCGCCGATGTTTTCCGTCGACGCCTCAGAGCCGGAACCCCATGTCCTGGCCCACCAGGAAATCCACCCCAGGGGGCTGAACCCCCAGCTGCCGCAGGAGACCTGCGACCTGGCCGCGATGATAGGTCTGGTGGTTGATCAGGTGCAGGAAGGTGTGCCAAAGGGGATAGGTCATGGTTTGACCCTCGAGGTTGACGAAGGAAAACTGCAGTTCAAGGGCGTGCTCATCCAGTTGGGCCAGGTAGCCTTTCATCTCGGACTCCACCAGGCGCCAGCGGGTGGACAGCGCCTCCAGGCTCGAGAACTCCTCGGGCGACCGCAATGCATGGGGCGGGCGCCCTTGCCAGCGCTCCAGCCAGAGCCATTCCACCATGACCAGGTGGGCGAAGGCGAATCCGAGGGACGGGAAGCTGCTCACCAGCGGGCGCCAGATCTGCTCCTCGAACAGCGTCTCGCAGGCTTGCAGATGGCGATCCCGGGCCCAGTAGTGGTGGGTGAACAGCTCTCCCAGTGCCGGCAACGAAAGGGGTGCGGTCATGGTCGACTCCTGTCCCGAAGCAAATGCCGGCTCCAATCTACGTTTGAATCCGCCGGCGTGCACACCCGGAATCGGTGGAATCGTGGGGCCCATGATCCTGTGCAGCGATGGCCCGCACAGCCGCGGACTTCGGGCCGCGGCCGCGCGTTGCCAAGCCCAGCTTCACGGTGCGGTCGCGACGGTGAAAACTGGATTCTTATTGCTGAAACCATTCGGGGTCTCCAGGATGACCGGGCCCGATTGCGCCCCGGCCGGCACGGTTACCTCGATCCTGTTGTTGTTGATGACCTTTGCTTGTACCTCGATATTGGGCTGGAACATCACGGCGGTGACTCTGGAGAGGTTGATCCCCTTCATCGTCACCTTGGTGCCGGCGGGACCCGCCTTGGGCATCACGGCGGTGACGGCCGGTTGGAAGGCAGGGCCACTGTCGCCCTCGCTGTCCGCACCCGTGATGCTGCCCTGCCCGAAGGCCGCACCGGACAGGAGCCCGGCACAGGCGATGGTCAAAAAGAAAGTGGACTTAAGTGAACGTTTGGTCATGATGCACCTCGCCATGTTGAGTTGTTGACCTGCCTTTTTCCACACGGGGCAGCGGCCACGGGGAAGGTAAACCCGGATCCACCTCCGACAAGAAAGCGATCGTCGAAAACGAACAGTTGGGGGCGGCACTTGCCATGGCGTGCCGGCATCCGCTTGGCGGAAGGAATCCGTTGCTGATGTGCGTCTGCAGTTCAGTTGCTGCAGGGTTCGCTACAGAGAGGAATACACCAGGTTTCGCCTCCCGGATCACAAATCCAGTTTGCCCTTGGGACCCTGGGTGGCATCCATCAGATCGGATGGGTCCCCTGTGATCCAAGGGCCGAAGTCCGGCGTATACATCTCTGTAGCGAACCCTGCAGCGACCGAACTGCAGACGCCCATCCACAGTGGATTCCTTCCGCTACGGGGATCCCGCATCCGGCAAGCCCGGTTTCCACAGGAGATTTCCAATGAAAAGGCTCGTCTTGATTCTCATCGCAGGTGCTCTCGCCAGTCCGGTATTTGCCGAACCCCGCTCGGCAAATAGCAACGAGATCGGCGCCAATACCCCGGTCCTTGCTGCCGCTCAGGACGCTCTCATCGCTCAGCCTGCCGCCTCGAGTGCCTTTGCCCAGGTGAAAGGCACGGATAATTCCAATAAAATCACGAAAAAGAAGACAAAGAAGCATGACGATTACTACGAATTCACCTTCCTGGATGCCTTACGTTCGTGATTGTCCCATACCGCCAATTCAGGTTCCCAAAGGAGATTCCCAATGAAAACGCTCGTCACGATTCTAATCGCAGGAGCCCTGGTCAATCCGGTTTTTGCCGAACTCCCCTCTGCAAATAGCAGCGAGATCGGTGGCAATGCCCCAGCCTTTGCTGACGCTCAGGACACTCTCACCGTTCAACCTGCCGCCTCGAGTGCCTCCGTCCAGACAAACGGCACGGATAATTCCAATAAAACCATGAAAAAGCAGAAAAAAAAGCAGCAGCCGGAAGAGGATTTCTACAAATCCAGTTACCCTAACTCATCCGGAGCGTGAGGTAGCAGCATCGCTTGGCATCCTGGCCTTCGCCGGCTTGCGCCGAAATCTGGTTTCCGTGAGACATCCATCGCCCCAAAACGGTTGTTCCGTCCATGGAGACTGACGGCATGATGATAGAGCTGAACAAGGGACGCGGCTCCCCGGCTCTCGGCTGAAGGCTGCCGCCCCTCCATCCCGGAGTATGGATGTGAACCGAGCATTTATGAAGGATTCCGACGACGCGGCCCGCCCGGAGGTGCTGCCCGAGCGCCCCCAGAGCCCCCGTCCCAACTACGTCACGCCGGCGGGACTGCAGCGACTGCGACTCCAGGCTGCGGACCTGGCAGCCCGCCTGCGGTCGATCGGCCCCGCCGCGGATCCGCACGAACTGGCGCTCCTGCGGCGGGACCTGCGCTGGGTGGAGGGGCGGCTGCAGCGCGCCATCCTGGTGGATCCCGCGGTCCAGGCGCTTGACCGGGTCCGCTTCGGGATGACCGTGGACGTGCGCCACGAGGACCGCAGCACCGAAGCGCTCACGATCGTGGGGGAGGACGAGGCCGAGCCCGGCACCGGCCGCATCAGCTGGTCGTCGCCGCTGGCGGAGGCGCTTCTGGATGCCGAGCCCGGCGACGAGGTGGTCTGGCAGCGGCCTGCGGGGAAGACGCGCCTGGAGATCATGGGGGTGCGAAGAGCCTAGGGCTGCCGCGATGCGCTCCACTATGCCAAGGTTCGGGTCGAGGTTCAGTTCAACCGCTCCTCAAGGAATTGTGCCGCCAACTGCCGTTCTTGTGCCCTTCCCATGCGCAGGGCTTCCAGGAGGGCGAGGAGTTGATATAGCGCAGGGTCCGCCAGGGCCGCCTCGGTGGCGGATTTCCTTTTGGTTCGCACATTCCAAGTATTGACATATATCAAAATATATACATTTCAATAAGTATATTAATAAAATCATTAGTGATGTGATGGAAAAGACCTGGAAACCTGAACTGAGAGAACATTTTGTCCAAAAAATCCGCAAGTTGCGAAAGCAGCGCCGTATGTCCCAGGACCCACCCACAGAAAGGAACACGGCAGCAGTGAATTGACGCCTTCTTCATTTCAGTTCGGTGATGACCACCCTGACTGTTGTCCCTCCGACGTTGGTGACGGAGAAGGTCCCAGCTTCGACCCAAGCCACAGCCCCTGCCTTGAACACTACATCGGCGGTTGTGCCGTCCGCCAATGTGCGGCGCAAAGTCCCTGAATCCAGGAATTGGATCACACGATGGGCATAAAACTGGCTTGGTCTAACGTCACCCGGAGCATAAATGATTTCGTAGACGAGAACCTTGTCATTTTCGAGCAAGACCTTGACAGCGGCTTGGCCTATGACAGGCGCATTGGCCGCTCCCGCCGGAGGATTGCTCTGGGCCAAAGCGACGCCAAAACCTGCCGTCAGCGCTAGGGTGACTGCTAGCAAACGTGCCAAAGAGTTGGATCTTCCGTTCATGGCTCACTCCTTGGTAACCAGGTGAGACCTCGGTGTGGTCGCTGGAGCCATCCTTCATGACTCACGATTGATATTGATAGTCAATCTCAATTGATATTCAATGGTCCAGCTAAAATTTTGTTTGCCGATTTGTAACCGAACCAGGTTGCAACAGGCGCCGCCGGACATAACCAAGCCCCCAGCGATGGGGGCTAAGTTAATGATAATTCGGATATTGTGAGATTCAGCGGGACGGGCTGTAACGGTATGTTCTGGATTTCAAGACTGCGCACTTCCATCCATTGCAGCCACTCCTCATTGGCGATCAAAGCCATGCCTACCGGACAAGTACCGGACATGAACCCCTCTCGCAGCCGAACTAAAGAAACAGGCCACTCGGAAGTGGCCTGTTTTCTTCTGTTTTTTGGTTGGCGCGAGTGGAATCGAACCACCGACCCCTACCGTGTCAAGGTAGTGAATAACGATAAAAAAACAAAAAATACAAGAAAAATCGAAATAATTTAA
>Ga0316232_1001025_pt1 | contig 36910 bp, 27 predicted proteins | sample TBHtaG_FD_206006 | JGI IMG/M metagenome (GOLD analysis project Ga0316232, IMG submission 206006) | Freshwater microbial communities from Trout Bog Lake, Wisconsin, USA - TBH18025_13 | ecosystem: Environmental > Aquatic > Freshwater > Lake > Hypolimnion/Profundal zone | place: USA: Wisconsin... | reverse complement strand
AAAGCTCCCTGAGCATGCCGGCAAGACCATTGTGGTGATCCTTCCTGATTCGGGCGAGAGATACCTCAGCACCGCCCTTTTTGAAGGCGTGTTCAACTCGAATGGGCTTGCAGCCTGAGACATCTGACCCATGAATACCACCCCGCACCAGGATTTTCCTTCCATTTCTTCCATCGTCTCTGAACTCAGAACAATCAGAGATGAAGCTTATGGCATTCATAATCGAGAGCACCCCCTTACACGCCTTCCTTCCAAGAAAGCACTAAAAAAAATCATCTACAGCATTGCAACTGCGCTATATCCCAACAGACTGGGCAATGGTGATCTAAACGCCAGCAGCGTCGACTATTTCGTTGGATATACTCTGGATTCTACGCTTCGAGAACTTAACGAACAGATTCGACGTGAACTCGATTTCAATCAACAACTAACGAAACATGCTCGTAAAGATTTGGCCAACAAAGCTAAAGAACTCACGCGGCAGTTCGCAAATGCACTCCCAAAAATACGCGCCATCCTAGACAGCGATCTACAAGCTGCCTTTGAAGGCGATCCAGCCGCGAGGAGCGTCGACGAGGTTCTTGTTTGCTACCCGGGGATTACAGCCATCACATTTCATCGAATTGCCCATGAACTGTTTATCCTTGGGCTTCCCCTGGTCGCTCGTATCATCTCAGAGGTATCACACTCAAATACGTCTATAGACATTCACCCAGGCGCTACGATTGGTCATAGCTTCTTCATTGATCATGGAACTGGCGTAGTAATTGGCGAAACGGCCGTTATTGGCGATAGAGTTAGACTCTATCAAGCCGTTACACTCGGCGCCAAACGATTTCCTACCGATGAAAACGGCGTTCTTCTCAAAGGAAACGAGAGGCACCCCATCCTAGAGGATGACGTGGTGATTTATGCCGGCGCCACTGTACTTGGACGTATTACTATCGGGAAAGGATCTTCAATCGGAGGTAATGTCTGGTTAACTCGCAGCGTTCCTCCCGATAGCAACATTACACAAGCTCAAGTTCGCAGAGACGTCTTCATCGACGGGGCTGGAATTTGATGGATTTACTTATAAACAAACTATTGACTAAAACGGAGGGTTAACTCATCCATTAACTGGTCGCATGACTGGATCAGTGTTTTCTTAAAATAAACCATCGCTTGACAACACGGGCGGCCGTCCTTCAAACTTTTAGCTATAAGCATATAACTAACAGCGCTTAAAGCTTACCGGACAACCGGCGGCCAGTTTGTCATATTGACAACTGGTTTTTTTTTGTAAAAAAAGTTGGGTAACTCTTCCTGAGAGACCTCTCTATTTCGCAATGCGATTAATCGTATCAACCAAAGGAAATGAACATGGCAGATCATGACAAGAATCAACTCGCCCTAGGCGACTCAGCGGCACGGCAACTTGCCAATGCCACCAAAACCGTACCCCAGCTTGGCACCATTACACCCCGTTGGTTAACTCACCTACTTCCATGGGTGGGTGTCGAAGCAGGTATTTACCGTGTAAACCAGGTTAAAGATGCCTCACGTGTGCTCACGGCCTGCTCACAGCGTGATGAAAGTGAATTGCCACAAACGTTTGTTGATTACAATGAAACACCGAGAGAATATTTCCTCAGCGCTGTTACAACGGTGGTGGACATACATACCCGCGTATCGGATCTCTACAGCAGCCCACATGACCAGATCAAGGAACAGCTTCGTCTTACGATCGAAACCATTAAAGAACGTCAGGAAGAAGAACTGATCAACAATAAGGAATACGGCCTTCTGGCCAATGCGTCTAAAGAGCAACGTATCAGCACCCGTACCGGCGCACCGACTCCAGATGACCTGGATGAATTGTTAACCAAGGTATGGAAAGAACCCGCCTTCTTCCTAGCTCACCCTAAAGCCATCGCAGCATTCGGTCGTGAGTGCACTCGCCGTGGTGTTCCACCACCCACAACCACACTGTTTGGATCACCCTTCTTGACCTGGCGTGGCATCCCCCTGATTCCATCCAACAAGATCAAAATCGAAAAGGGTAAAACCAGCATACTGCTACTCAGAACAGGCGAAAGCCGTCAAGGCGTTGTGGGTCTCTATCAACCAGGCCTCCCAGGCGAACAAGGACTAGGGCTCTCCGTAAAATTCAGTGGTATCAGCCGTAAAGCCATTGCCTCTTACTTGGTTTCCCTGTATTGCTCAGTAGCCGTTCTCACAGAAGACGCGCTGGCTGTGCTCGAAAACGTCGAAGTGGACAAATACTATGACTACAAGCCTGAGTACAAGTAATCCTTTGGGATCTGAACCAAATGTTCCCGCAGAGGCATCCTCTGTGCCCATTGGTGCTCCAGATCCAACGGTGCTAGGTCGATTGGCGAATGAGTTTTTTGCAGCACTTCCAGGATCGGGTGGCGGGTCCTTCCTGAACGTATCTCCTGTTGCGGCGATCAATCCGGCTAATTTGGTTGATCTCCCTTCAGATGATGTACTAAGGCGGATACCCGCAGGCCTTGCGGGTGTAACAGGGCAAAGCCCTGCTTCGCTCAACCAAAGCTCAAACCAAACGGACGCAGACACGAGCCTTTATTTCCTCAAGTCTGCGGAACCAACATCTCCTGGTGTTCTACCGATCCTAAGACCTGATCAGAAGGGATTTGATCCTACTCTGAGTTCATCAGCACCGGCCGCTGTGTCTGCATCTAGACCTTTGGCATCACCGACGCACACCAGTGTTCCAGGAACCCAACATGGCTCTACGGCACCACATACGCCAGGAGTTGAGTTAGGTTCCTTGCCATTCGCTAGCGCGGTGCCCCCGGCATCTGCATTTCATAAACCCGGGGAGGAGGACCTAAGAGCCATTCCTTCGCTGTTAGCGGGTGCGGTAGGTAGTAGCCCTCAAAGTGGGTTAGCGGCTTCCGGTACGGCCGTGGAGGGAACACCAAATTATTTTCTGGACTCAGCCAACCAGGCTCCGCCCAGAACAACGACGGATGTGGATATATCGCCTCGATCTGTAAATTATGATTTTCTGCCCGATCTTGGTTTACCACGTGCGCCTGGTTCAGGTGTACAGACACCGCCACCAGGCACCGCTTCTCTTCCAGGAGAAGTACCTAAGATCAATGAGTTGTCTACTATTTCAAAGTCACCGGTCTCAGAGAGCCAGGGAAATTCATTGTATTTCTTGAATGACCTAGCCAGCCATAGAGTAGCAGCAACTGAAGAGACATCACCGGCGCAACCGGAACTCGTTCCACATCATGGATCGGGCCATCCTGGCTTTGATGTCCATGCTATTCGTCGTGATTTCCCGATTTTGGAAGAACGGGTTCATGGTAAACAGCTGGTATGGTTTGACAATGCAGCAACGACTCAGCGACCCAATCAGGTGATAGATCGAATCTCGTATTTCTACAAACACGAGAACTCCAATATTCACCGAGCGGCCCATGAACTCGCAGCCCGAGCCACTGATGCCTATGAAGGCGCGCGTGAAAAGGTAAGAAACTTCCTGAATGCTTCATCAACCGACGAAATTGTTTTCGTCCGGGGCACCACGGAAGGCATCAACCTGATCGCCAAGTCATGGGGAAAACGGTATATCGGAAAAGACGACGAAATTGTGATTTCTTGGTTGGAACATCACGCCAATATCGTCCCTTGGCAGCAGCTCTGCGCTGAAACAGGCGCCAAGCTCCGTGTTATCCCTGTTGATAATGATGGGCAAATTCTGCTTGATGAGTATGAGAAACTCCTGAATTCGAGAACTAAGTTGGTCTCATTCACTCAGGTTTCCAATGCGCTTGGAACCATAACGCCTGCAAAGCAAATGGTGGAGATCGCGCATCGTTACGGTGCTCATGTCCTCGTTGACGGCGCTCAGTCCGTTTCGCATATGAAAGTCGATGTACAAGACCTCAATGCGGACTGGTTTGTGTTCTCGGGACATAAGATCTTTGGCCCAACGGGCATTGGCGCTGTCTATGGAAAACTCGACATTCTGAATGCTACCCCGCCCTGGCAAGGTGGCGGCAATATGATTATCGATGTCACCCATGAGAAGACCATTTATCACGATGCTCCAGGCCGCTTTGAGGCGGGAACTGGAAACATTGCCGATGCGGTTGGTCTAGGTGCGGCCATTGATTACGTGCAGCGTATCGGTATGGATAACATAAACCGTTACGAACATGAACTCGTGGTCTATGCCACCGAAGGCCTTAACACAGTTCCGGGTATACAGTTAGTGGGTACGGCCAAAGAAAAAGCCAGCGTAGTAGCGTTTGTATTACCAGGCTTCAATAACGACGACATTGGCAAAGAGTTGAACCGAGAAGGTATAGCAGTTCGCACGGGACATCATTGTGCTCAGCCTATCTTGAGAAGATTTGGGCATGAGACAACGGTACGTCCGTCCTTGGCGTTCTACAACACCTTTGAAGAAATCGATCGAATGGTTGAAACACTTCATCGCATCAAAGGCGGTAGCACCAGCTTGCGAAGGTAGTGATACCTAGGAAGCCATTTGGTTCCTAATCCAATGAGACTTGCATTAGGTCCTTATCGCTTCGACTGAGCCCACATAAAACCGCCATGCAAGTCTTGCATGGCGTTTTTTTTGCCTCCCCCTCCATTATCCAAAGTCAATTCTGGAACGACGTTAGAGGCGGGGCAAAGCCTTTATATGAGATCCGCTCCACTTCAAGGATCGAGGGCCTCAGCACTACGTTTGTGGTAGGAGTAATTTCCACCGGCTAACGCAACTTCAGGCGTCAGCGTTCCAAAGAGATGAAACATTCGAGCGACAATTCCAGTCCACCCCGTCTGGTGACTAGCGCCCATCCCCGCCCCATTATCACCATGAAAGTACTCGTAGAACAGGATGTAATCTTTCCAATAGGGATCTTCTTGAAACTTCAAAGACCCACCATATACAGGACGATGCCCCTCTTCATTGACGCGGAAAATGGCTGCAATTCGGTTAGATAACTCTTCAGCTACCTCATACAACGTCATGAAGGTACCCGAGCCCGTCGGACATTCGACTTTGAAGTCGTCACCGTAGTACATGTAGTACTCAAAAAGAGCCCGGATGACAAGCGCATTAATGGGCATCCAGACAGGCCCTCGCCAGTTCGAATTACCACCAAACATTCCAGAATCGGATTCTGCAGGCAAATAACCGACTCGATATTCTTGGTTGTTTAAGTTTTTAACGTAGGGGTGATCTGCATGATAACGAGAGAGTGATCTGAGACCGTATGGGCTTAAAAACTCACTTTCATCAAGCATTTTGCTGAGTACACGTCGTAATCGCTGTTCATCGAGAATTGCGGCTAAACGGCGGTCAGACACACCCGGTGTTCTAGGATCATGAATTGACTTTATCAGCGCTTCTCGAGCACCCAGAAAACGCCCAAAGTGTTCTTCAATTTCGGGGTATTTATCCATCAAGGGACGCTCAAAAACCGTGGCTGCACAGAATGGCAGCAACCCGACGATTGAGCGGACCTTTAATCGTTCAGCACTGCCATCTGGAGCCCTTAAAACATCATAGAAGAATCCATCCTCTTCGTCCCACATCCCAGCATCATCCAGCAGATGCGACATGGTCCCCGCAATCCAGAGGTAATGCTCTTGGAACTTAATCACCATATCCACATAACTACTGTCGGACATCGCTAATTCGGTTGAGATTTCCAGCATGTTTTGGCAAAACAGGACCATCCACGCGGTACCGTCGGCCTGCTCTAGATAGCCACCATCGGGCAGTTCATGGTTGCGATCAAATACGCTGATGTTATCGAGCCCAAGGAATCCCCCTTCAAAGACATTACGACCCTGTACGTCTTTTCTGTTCACCCACCAGGTAAAGTTCAATAGTAGTTTGCTAAACAGCGTCTTCAGCCAACTGATATCACCAACGCCCGTCTGCGCTTTGTCTAAGCGATAGGTAAAAATGGTTGACCAAGCATGGATCGGTGGATTGACGTCCCCAAAGTTCCACTCATAGGCAGGTATCTGGCCGTTGGGATGCATGTAGCGTCCTCGAAGCATTAGATCGAGTTGCTCTTTACCAAATGCAGGGTCAACTAATGTGAGTGCGATAACGTGAAATGCGAGATCCCAAGCCGCATACCACGGGTACTCCCATTTATCGGGCATCGAGAGTACATCGCCGTTGTACATGTGATGCCATTGAATATTTCTAAGCTCTTTATCTGCCTTAGGATCAATGGGATTAGCGCCTCGTTCCTTAAGCCATTTGTCGACGTCGTAGTAATAATACTGCTTAGTCCACAGCATTCCCGCCAAGGCTTGGCGCATGATGAGCGCATCTTCTTGATTTAAACCCGGGGGTGAAATCTTTGAATAAAAACGATCAGCTTCCTCTTGCCGTGAGGCAAAAATTGAATCGATAGAGCGCTTAAAACCCTTAAAGACGTTCACTGTATCGATATCATCTTCGCTCTCAATAGCGCGCAATCTTAAGTGCAAGACTTTTGATTGACCCGGTGCGAGCCGAACAGAATATCGAAGTGCCGACTTAGTGCCGCACTTATCTGGATTAACTAGATCGTCCCTTCCATGCACAACACACTCATTAATGCCGTCCTTCACGAAGGAATGCGTATTCGGTTCACCGAAGACCCGCTGCCTATTGGTTTCATTTTCAGTAAAAAGCGATGTTGAAACCCCTTCCCCTTCGAGTACGTATTGTCCCAACTTGTAATGAATCGCCTTTAGAATGGTCCCTTTCTTTGACGCAGAGATCTCACTGATGCGCGGCCTTTTAGCTGTATATTCCCAGCGTGTTTCGCGTCGAAACCAAAGAGATGGGAGAACGTCAAGGGCCGCAGGTTCTGGACCCCGATTGTGGAGAGCGATTCGAATCAGAATCGTTTCGGGCGTTTCCTTGGCATACTCGACAAAGACATCAAAGTAACGGTCCTCCTCAAATATCCCTGTATCCAATAACTCATACTCACACTCTGACTTGGTTCTTTCTTGATTTTTCTTTACCAATTCAGCATAGGGGTAAGGGCCTTGAGGATATTTATAAAGGTACTTCATGTAGGAGTGCGTCGGTGTACTATCTAAGTAAAAGTAATACTCCTTAACATCCTCGCCATGATTGCCCTCAGCATTAGTTAGCCCAAAAAGGCGCTCCTTCAGCATCGTGTCGCTATGGTTCCAAAGCGCTATAGAGAAACATAGACGCTGTTGATCGTCTGAGATACCCGCAATCCCATCTTCGCCCCATCGATAAGATCTTGAGCGCGCTTGATCATGCGTAAAAGAATTCCAAACGTCACCAGATGTACCCGTGTCCTCTCTAACGGTACCCCATTGTCGCTCACTGAGATAAGGGCCCCATTTTCGCCATGGAATACCTTGCTCATTTCCGCTATTCAGACGAATTTCTTCTTCAGTCAAACAAGCATCCTCTTGAACGATCGCACAATCACCGCCGAAATAACTCTTCTAGACTTTCTCACGTCAGATATAACATTTAGGAACACTCAGCTCGACAAAAGTTTCTTGGAGAACCTCAGAAAAGCTTGGCCTTGAACCAAGACAGAATCACTCTACCGGTTAGTTAGGTGTCCTTGTACCTCGCCTATCCATCGACGAGTTTCGGCCAGGATCGGCATCAGCTATAAATCCATCACCCATGGGTCTAATAGCGATCAGAATCGATGCGTTATCATTGGCTTGAGTAAGACCCGCCCATAGCAAATAACTTGTGACAGCGGCGGTCAAAAGCCTTGAGTCTCTCTGGACGATGACTCAAAGAGAACTTAAGAAACGGATTGTTCCTACACCGTTAAAGCTCAGATATGCCGGTCCATTCTGGATCAGGTAACGAAGAAAAAACTTGACGAAGACCTTCGCCCCATCCTCGACTGATACTGCGAAAACAGGGATCGCCCTCTTTGATTTGGTAGGTTTCAGCCAAATTAAGGCTTTGGTTGTTATAGCAAGCCACGTCAATGGGTAGGCCCACAGATAGATTACTGCGCATAGTCGAATCAAACGATACCAACACACATTTAAGCGCTTCACCCAGGGAAGTACCCTGATTGATGACACGATCAATGATGGGTTTACCGTATTTGGTTTCGCCGATCTGAAAATAGGGCGTTTCATCCATGGCTTCGATGAAGTTGCCTTCGCTGTAGATGAGAAAAAGACGCATCGGCTCACCACGAATCTGGCCGCCTAAAATAAAATTGGCACCCGCATCGATATTATTTTGCGCGAGGTAAACTCCATCTACCTTCTTGATGGTTCTAAGGCTATTACCGAGAAGTTGAGCGACCTCGAAAAGACTATCCACATTCCACATATTAGGAATATCGGGGTTCCTAGCCTCTTTCTCGAGTAGATTGACCGCATTCTGAGTGGTTGAGAGGTTTCCAGAGGACAGCATGACGATCGTCCGGTCACCTGAGCGATTAAAAATCCTCATCTTTCGGAAACTGGCAATCTGATCCACACCGGCATTCGTGCGGGTATCAGAAGCAAAGACAAGACCGTCTTTTAATTTTAGCGCGACACAATACGTCATGGGTCATCAAGCAACAATGAACTACCCAGCTTGAGCCGCCTTAAGAGAACATGTCTCTACTCAGGACCCACCCAAAGGGATTTGAAGAGTCGGCAATTATAACGGTGAACCACCTAAAACGGTTAGTTCAAAATTGGGAAGCCGCACTGCTTCTAGGGTGCGGCATCAGATGACTTATGAATGCCCCAGACGATGGGGCGTTACACGACGGCGACGGCGACGGAGTAACTCACGCTTAAGCGACTGAGGGTCATCAATGTGCGCCAGCTGACAGCATTGAATAAAGTCCTTACTGTTCAGCCAAAAGACGGCATCCTCCATACCGTTCTCGATATCTTTCGCTGCCTGCAGAATCACTTCACACCACAGCGTCTTGAGCGCATTAAAGTGTGTATTTTTATTTAACGACGAACCTGTTAAGTCCCCATAGACTCCGGCATCATCGTTCAGTTCGTACGTATTTCCTCTTGATAGCTCCATCATTTCCCCCTTCATGGATGAGTGAAGTCAAACTCGTCTTTGTTTCAGCAAAGCACCGTAGGCTTCATCAACGCCCGCAAAGTACAGCTTCCCCCGGCTGTTTCATGCAGCCGAGAGAAATCAAATCTAGACTTATTTATGCGCTTGGAACGGATGGTCAGCCGTCTTTTTCTTAGCGACCACTTCCGATGCTTTAGGCTCGCCCGTTACAGCGCGCTTGATGGCCAAACGAGTGGCTTCATAGTTGAAATCCTGAATCTTTGCATCGTCTTCAGCCAGCCAGTGAATGAACACACCCACCGAGATGAAGATATCTTCAGCTTCTGACTCTGGAATCGTGCCATCTTCGACAGAATCCGCTACTGCTAGTGCTACGCCTCGCTGAGCAGGTCCAAAGAGCTGTACCGCTTGCTTACCATTTTTGATGGTCACTTTGTTGTAGAGAATGGTATGCGGTTTGACGGCCAGATTAGGCGCCACTACCGCTAAAAGCGACGTGAAGCCATCTTTATTGTTGGTCAAAGAATGAGCAAAAGCCGATTCTGCTGCGCTACCTCGTGGCCCAAGGATTAGGTCAATGTGAGCGATTTCGTTGCCATCACCCACTAAGGCTTCACCAACCAAAAGTTTATTAATTGTTCCCACGCTGATTTCCTCTTCGTTAAAGAATGACCAAAATTTCTGAATGAGTGACATCTTGTTTTTTCTCCAGTTGATACCGACCATCTACGGATAGAACGCTACTTCACGTGGAGTCGGCTCACTGAGCCTCAGCCAGGATCTGTTCGCTGGTTTAAACCCCAAAGGATTCAGACAAATGAACGTAGAACCTTCAAACCGTGTACACAATCTACCTCAAACCATAAAAACCAAGTAATATTATTTTGATATTTGTAATTACTTTTAGGAATATACAAACAAAACATCCAAGAGAAGATTTGGACTTAGACCTCATAGCCTCAAGACAACCTAGGATTTAACTTTGACTGAAGAATTGAAACAAGAATGGGGGTATAAAAAAGAAGGTGACGGCCCCAATGAGAATGAACCGTCACCACTAGGCGGAGAGAACCAACGAAAACAAAGTCCTATCTGGAAACTCAGCTTTCTATAAACCTCAAGGCCCGAGAAGTGATTGGCCTTTAGGTCTATAACGTTATGCTAATAGGATTCTTATTCCTCCACATAGATTGAATATTCATAAGCTAAGACCCTTTTGTTTGAACGGCACTTCAGTTTCGATACAAGGTTAAGTGCGTCTTGATAGCCGTATCATCCAAGTCAAGCATACGAGGCGTCTTTAGATAAATTCTTTGATCTGGAAGTCCTAACTCTTTAATCAGGCACTTCCTGATATTTTGGGCGCGGAACTGACCCAGTTGGTGGATTTCTATTTCAGGTACCGGCCAATCTTCCAGGACCTTGGCCTTAGCTGCTTCGTATAGGGGGCCATCGAGGGTATTCCGACCTGACTTAGCGAACCCTTCGAGTTCAGGGGCATCGGGATAATGACGACGAAAGAAGGCGGTCACGAGACGGTGATAATCGGCATCCGTTATTTCAGTGATGGGTTGACCGTACAACCGAACCCCTTGGCTGCGAAGTTCCTGTCTACGATCGAGCTTTAGTTGCTCAAGCAACTCAGTCTCAGCAATGGCAAGCTTATCGAGGTGAGGGGCCATGGTACTTTCAATATCCAGTGAAGCCCTCGGTGTTTCGATCAGTTCTTTTACGACCTTTTGTAGTTGAGCTTTAGCCATGATATCCACTTCGACGTGTCCAGGGGCGAAATGAATATCCGCCAAGGGTCGATTGATGGGATACTGAGTCTCATCCACCAGAGCCCATGGCGATTCGATCAAGGTAATTGGGGAAAGCAGGAATTTTGCCATCAATTTCTCGAATACATTCTCGTAGAGATGCCACATGCTGAACTCAGGATTACTGAGACTCCCACTGACAGGTAGATCCACGTCGATAAAGCCCTGATCATCCTTCAGAATAGCAATGGCGAAGTCCAAAAGCCATGAGTCCTTAGTGCTATCCACCTGATCACCTAGGGTTAGATTATCGAGCACATAGCGATTATTCATCACAAGATCATGGCGTTCCATCTGGTAATGAATCCCCAGATCGATCTTGCCCTTCTCGATGCGGTAACCACCAAATTCACCGACATAATTTGAAAGGGACGTGAGGTTAAAGCCCTTGATATCGAGCTTGATATCGGAATGTTCTTCAATGCCCATGGGGTTCACTTCACCAAAGATCATGACCGGCGTATTGGTATCCATATTGCCCTGCATCACGACATTCGCGGTGGAACCTTCACGTGAAGAAAGTCCTGTTGCTGCCCCCTCAAGATCTTCAATATTCCCACTAAAACCGAGCTTGATAGAACGATCGAGATAATCGAGCTTTCCATCACGCACTCTAAATATTCCCACTGAAAAAGCTGGTAACTCGCCTTTAGGCGTTTGTTTGACATTAAGATCCGCCAGATCAATAGCTAAAGCCTGCTGAGGCAGTTCAGCCCGTATCAGGTTGGCTACGTTAAGATCATGCTGTTCATTTAAAACCACCTGAGCATGCGGCCTATCAAGCGTAATGACCTTGGCGACAAAACGTTTGGGTTGATTGCTGACAGAAAGCCCATCGAAAGTTAAGGCATCCCATTTCATGAAGTGCTTTCCTTCCACTTTGTCTTTAGAATCAAATCCAGTAATTGAAACTGTGCCTTCATAGTCAAAGTGAAAGTCGGGGTCATGACGGAACAGAACGGTTCCCCAAGCATTCAAGCGGCCATTCGTGACGTCGATCGTGGTAAGGGGGCTCCAATAGGGTTCAACCGCCCTTAAACGCAACTTCTCCATTGAGAACTGCATCGTGGCGCGTATAGGGTTCAACTGGACACGTCCTTGTGTCTTTAAAGTGCCACTGTGTCCAACACGGCTGGTTAATTTGAAATCAAAATCTTCGTCATGATCGTTATTGAAATCAACCACCTTAACAGCTGCCCCATCAAACGTCAGCTTTACAGGCGGTGAGGTCGATTCATCCGTGAAATGAATCGTATAGTCCCCAAGAATCATGTCACTGATAGCAACATTCCAGGCGCTGCCTTTCTCTGCCCCAGACGCGCCAACCGACCTTAATGGCGGCAACTCATCAACCGACAGTTGTCCAGCCGCATTAATCTTTAGGTTCAACTCAGATTCCTCAGAAGCTACGCGCTTAATGTTTAATCGTTTACGATCCAAATCTGCACGAAATTCTTCGATCAGAAAGTGCCCAAGCGTGCTTGAATCCTCTTCAAATGCTTGAGCCTGACCCTTAGCACCCGAAGGAGACCCGAGTAACTCATTGATCACACCTCGCCTAAAACTAAGGCTCTGATGCTCGAAACCAGCGGCCAAATCGTTAATCTCGATCATGGATGCCTGCATCGAACCCATCGACAGGTGCTTCATCTGGCCCTGGGCAAACGCTAATTCTTTTTTGGGCACCTTAAACGTAATCTCTTGCACCTGTGCTTCGCCAAAATGACCTTGTGGAGCCACCAAGGCACCCGAACTCAGGGTCAGGGCCTTGATGTCTCCATCAGGGATGTCGTAATTGGCTTCAGTGGCCACCAATGAAAGAACCTTAGCTTTGGGATGTATCACTTCCGATACACGGATTTTTTTTCCATTGAGCATTAAGTCGTGCAAGCTTAAAGTAACGTCCTCCATCTCTGGATCTTTAAACCGGGCTTTCTGCCACATCAGGTCTTTAGCCCGCACATCATCCGCGGTGATCTTATCTTCAGCCAACTCCAATTGGACATTGTTAAATTCAGATTGATTCAGTTCTCCCCAGCGGGTAGTAGCCTTATTTAGATTAAGCTGCTTCAGATTGAGACTTTCACTATCGAGATTTAGACGAAGATCGCTAAGCGCCAATCCAGACAGTCGTCCCCATTGACCCTCGATATCAGGGACTTGGAAACCATCGAAAACCAAAGAGTCCGTCTGTAGATTCCAATCCAGAGGTCCACTTTGTATGGCCTTAACGTTCACGCCTTTAAACCCTAATTCCTGCACGTTAAACGAATCAAAGAAAAGGTTTGAAGTGTCCGATCTGAACACTATCTCGTTGATAGAAAGCGCATTAAATCTGAGATCATCACTTAGGAGCCTATCCACACGGAGAACACCCAGATGAACCTCTGAACCCGGATGATTGGGAGCTAGAAAGTCGAGCCTAATTTTTTGAATGGTCCAGGGCTTGGATTCACCGTAATCTGTTAATAACGTGAGATCAGATAACTCCAAAGACGAAGCCTGGATCGTGTTGAGACCCCGATCGTTCATTGAGAAAGAAATCGGATCCGGCGTGTTGACCCTCCCACTCTGAATACGTACAGCACGCCCAGTGGTCAAAAGATCAGACCATGTAGATAAGTCCAGATCCTGGATACTTAGGGTGGCGTCGAGATTAAAAGGCTGGATTGCAAGCCGACCATTCAGCATCAATTCACCCTGATCGCTTTGCGCCGACTTAAGGTCTATATGAAATGGAGTCAATCCATGGGAGGATGGGTCGAAATTAGATAAAAGCACGTTGAACGGCGAAAAGATCCAGGTTTTTGGATCGCCATTTGAGGCATCCTGAAATTTCACGGCGCCATCAATCAGCTCGATCCCGCCCAATAGAAGGGGCCATGGCTTGTCTGAAGCAGGTGTAAAGAGAGAACCGAGACTCTCGAGATTTAAGTGCCCTTCAGCATCTTTTGCCACCGTGAGCCTGGGTGATTCCAATCGTACGCCAATCGTGGGTTTAAGATGCCTAAGCGTTGACCATACATCTAAATTCAAGCGCAGAAACTCGCCGCTTAAGAGTGGTTCCCCCGAAGCGCTACCGAGTGCAAAATCTCGAACAGATAACGATGGGCCAAGCGGATTAAAATCAATTTGGTCCACCTTGACCGCGAGACCGAACCGATGCTGGAACCATGGCAAAAGACCCTTCAAACATACCGTTGGCGCCAGGAAGACAGCAGCTAAATAAATTAAAGCTAAGAGGCCAACTATCCAGCTCAGCCTGTGCCTTGAAAGTCTAGGGCCGTTGACGGGCATACTTATATTGAGTCGCTAAAAAAGATTGGCTTCTTTGCAAGATGAAGGCTTACGCTGAACATAAAACATCCCCCGAATTATGGCGCATTGTATCGAGAAGCGTTGATCAAACACCAAGCATTTGTGCGCCTAATCATCACAGATGCGAGTGGTAGACTGAAGAATGAGCTTTCGCTCGAAAAAAACCCATACATACCGAATGAATTTATGCTCGAATTGATCCGTAAATGGTGGCGACAACGACTTCATAAACGGGCGCCTATTCCAGAAAACATCTGGCTAGAAGTCTTAGACGATATCCCCATACTGATGGGTTTATCCGAGGAGGAACGAACGCGCTTACGAGCGTTGGTTACTATATTCGTCCACGAAAAGTCCTTTCTCGTCGTCAATAACCTAGAGCTGTCCACAGCCAATAAAGTTCTGATCGCAGCGCACGCGTGCTACCCCATTCTGAATCTCGACTTCAGCTACTTTGACGGCTGGATGACACTCATTGTTTACCCAAGAGCGTTCCTGCAACCGCGGCATCAGATCGATGCCAGTGGCGTAATGCACGAATGGAAACAGCTGGTTCGGGGTGAAGCCTGGCAACGTGGCCCAATTACACTGGCGTGGGCGGACGTCGAGGGTTCAGGTGTAGGCGATGGATACAATGTCATTATCCACGAGATAGCCCATCAACTGGATATGCGCAACGGGGTCGCCGATGGATACCCGCCACTTCCAAAATCCATGCAGTCAAGAGATTGGTATAACGCCTTCACATCGGCTTATCAGCAACTGACCCATCAGATCCAACATGGGCACAAAACACATATAGATCCCTACGCGGGCGAATCACCCGCTGAATTCTTTGCCGTGATCAGTGAGTACTTTTTCGAAAAGCCATCCCTGGTGGAACAACACTATCCGGTCGTCTACGCACTGCTCAAAGCTTTCTATCAACAGGACCCATTAAAAAGATTACATCGGTCAAAAGCATGAATAAGTCATTGCGCAGGAAGACTGAGTCACTCAACAAGGTCAGATATCCAGGCGTTTATTCAACTCAACCACACTATCAACGGGAATCTGGAAAAAATCCGCGGCAAAAGCCCTATTTTTAGTCATCAACACAAATAATCGTTCGCGCCAGCGGGCCATACCAGGAAGATCCGTCGATACCGGAAAAACTCTGCTGAAGAAATAGGTCGTATCATCCGGATCGTAAACCAACAGTCCCTCAGCGGCACAGGTTACCAAAATAAAGGGGATATCTGGGATTTCCATGAAACCGAACGGGGCCTCAATCCTATAAAAACCAGCATCTTTCTGGTCCACAGAGATGTGGTGCCGCGCTCTTGCATCACATTCTCTCGCACGTTCCGTGACTAAAACACTCAGCACGATAACGGTCTGATGCAACACTTTATTATGACGAACGTTTTGAAGTAAGCCACTCGGTACCTCCTCTTCAGGCGCGGCCATATAGACTGCTGTGCCGGGTACTCGTTGAACGCCGTCGCTGATGGATCTTTTTATGAAATCGTCGAGATGGCCATCAATGGGCTTAAGACGCATGGCCAGAATCCTCCTGCCCTTCATCCAGGTAGACATGAAGATAAAGAGAATTCCGCCTAAGAGTAAGGGTAACCACCCACCTTCCAGAATCTTAAGGAGGTTAGCCCCAAGAAAACCAAGATCCACACCTACAAATAAACCAACCAGGGGAATGAGCTTTAGAAGACGCCAATGCCAAGCGTGCCGCGCGACCACATAGAAGAGCAGACTGGTCGCAAACATGGTCCCTGTCACCGCAATCCCATAGGCTGAGGCCAACGCACTCGATGACCCAAACCCTAAAACCAATATTGCCGTAGCGACCAACATGAACTGGTTGGGTCCTGGAAGATAAATTTGTCCCTTCTGCGTTTCAGAGGTTTGATCCACTCGAACCCTTGGAAAATAGCCGAGCTGAAAAGCCTGTTGCGTCAGTGAATAGGTACCCGATATAACGGCTTGCGAAGCAATGACGGTTGCGAGCATGGCCAAAATAATGATGGGTAGCTGTAAGCAATCAGGAAACATCAAAAAAAATGGGCTATTCAAGCGCTCCGGGTGCATGAAGACGTTAGCCCCTTGACCAAAGTAATTCAATATGAGGGCTGGAAATACCAAATAAAACCAGCAAACTCGAATGGGTTTCACACCAAAATGCCCCATATCCGCGTAGAGCGCTTCAGCCCCTGTCACAGCCAGAACCACAGCACCCAGGATCACCAGAGATTGGAAGCCATGATCAACAAGAAAAAACAGTGCGTATTGGGGATGAATCGCTTTCAAAACCCAGGGGTACTTTAAAATCTCGATCAGTCCTACGCAGCCTATGACTAGAAACCAAGTCAACATCACAGGACCGAATAATCGTCCAACACGAGTTGTTCCATGCCGCTGAATTAAAAACAGTCCGATGAGGATGGCCAGCGCGATGTGCACGATGTAGGGCTCAAAATCACGATCTATCAACGCAAGGCCCTCAACGGCACTCAATACGGAAAGTGCGGGCGTTATCACAGCATCCCCATAAAAAAGAGCGGCGCCGGTTAAACCCAACAAGGTCATCAACCTTCTCGCATGACGATGGGCGTCTTCAGAACGAAGCGCCAGAGCCATTAAAGCCATGATTCCACCCTCCCCCTGATTATCGGCCCTCATGATGTAGCCAAGGTATTTGAACGAGACCACGAATACAATGGTCCAAAAAATCAATGACAACAGCCCGAAGATCATCGACTCTAAAGGCGTGTTCCCTGCCGCGAGAATGCACTGCCGGAAGGTATAGAGTGGGCTGGTACCGATATCACCAAACACGACACCGAGGGCCGGCAAAGCAAGACGCCGCAGCCAATGGCCCGTGGTACGAGGCTGAGTGGAATGGAGCAGCATGTCGTTTAAAACCCCGCTAAGTGAGCCATCAGCGTCCAGCCCGATTGAGGCACGTCTCATATCGATCCTTGACTCGATGTGCAAAGATCGACGTTGTGAGGGAGCGGGTGAACTTAGGGCTATTGAGGTGTATATCAGGCATCTCTTCATGAGACCAGGTTCGTCCCGATGTTTTCTTGACGAGCTGAAAGGTCTTTTCAAAAAGAGCCGACTTTGAGAAATCAGCCGACTTCTCAAGCTGCATATCTCGTTCAATGTCGGCTCGAGTCATATCAAGCCGCTGAGACAGCGCCCAAACGGCCTCTAATGTTTGACTGGGATCCTTTGAGACTTCGCCCTCGTGATAACGGAGTAAATCGCCATCATAATCAATATCACGTCCGGTCAAGGTGTGGAGCACTCGCTGAAAAGCGGCATTGCGGCTCGCGTAGTGACCTGCGTTGTAATCAGCAAAGCGATAAACAATATCGCTATAACGCACAGGATAGGACAGTAAATACGCGATACCGAAAAAAAGACCTCCGCGCCTAGAAAATACCTCACTTCTTAATGAACCGTCGTAAGCATAGGGGTATCGTTTATGCTTAACGAAATCCCTGGCAAACGCAACGCTGACCTGCATCGGCCCTCCCGTCTTGACGGGATTGTAGTTAGCCAGCAATTGCTTGCCTAAGGGAAGTTCTGAGGTCATATCATCGAAGAGTCGGTTTACATCATTCTCTGTACGGAGTGCATCAATTCTTTGATTGTAAGTTCCGCCTTTCGGAGATTTGACTTCAAGTGCCTTTTCGACCATCCACCCCGGAATCTTATATTTATCTTGTCTCTGCTTCAGCTCTTTCCGAATGATGGCAGGTAGCCCCGCTACGGTAGGCTCGGCCTTGAATGACGATTCTTGCTCAACTACCGCAATGACAGCACAGCCGTTTTCGGTGGTCTTGGGTACTTTAAGAGAGCCGAAGGCACTATCGATATCCTTGCTCCAACCATTTGGATCACGAATACCATCAGGGAGCAGAGACTCCACCCATTCTCTAGAACCAAAAGCCTGCGAATGGGTGTTTTTAGAAGCCGAATGCACACCCTGAGACTCATCTCGAAGAGACGAAGCCTCCTTCTCGTTGACACTAGAATCTGAGAAAGCGGAAAAAGGCAGGTGTGAACAGGCACCCAGCATAAGGGATACTCCCAGTAAGCAGGTCCTATGTATTCCAGGCCTCATAGTGGAACACCACGACATCACACACACCCTGTTTGATGGTTGAGTTGACCCTTAGACTTCCTGATGCTATCAATCACCCACACGATCCCAACGCTCCACCTCTAAATAATGCGTACGTATCTTTCTCTAATCATCACCTTACTGATTCTCGTAACCACCTTGACTGGATGCAATCGCGATCGGCTACGTGGCGTCAAAGACACCTGCTCCTGTAACGATTCCAACCCCTGATCAAGACTTAGACTGAGCCAGATCAGCTTCGAGCAAAGCCTCGTAAATTGGCGTATCACGCAAAGCATTGGCCACCAGCGTTGCTGAATAGGTCGCACCCAGCAGAGGCAAAACCATAGCGTATTGCCCCGTCATTTCGATGATTAACACTATGGCTGTAAGCGGTGCTCTGGCTACCCCTGAGAACAGAGCGGCCATGCCCGTTAAAATCAAAGGGGCTTCGGTAAAGTCTGATTGAGCAATGATCGGCGAAAATCCCAGAAAGAGTAGCCCTCCGAGTAAGCCACCCATCACCAATACCGGGGCAAAGAAACCACCGGCACTCCCCGTGCTGTAACTCATGAGTGTCAACAAAAACCGACCTACCAAAAACAACGCTAAGGCTTTAACTGACCAGGCCTCCGGATGATTGAGTGTCTCCTGAATCAGACTTTGCCCAGCCCCCAAGAATTTAGGATCGAGAATAGCGAGAGCACCCATCGTAAGGCCGGTCACAATCCAGCCCATCATTCTTAGAGATAGTTTCAAACGGGAAAGCGATTGGAGTGCCAGTAGACTTTTATTAAAAACGACACCCAAAGCCCCACAAAGACACCCTAGCCCGATATAAATGGGCATCCACAACAGATTGGGCGTATCTAACTTTGAAATTTCGAACACGGGCGATTGCCCCATGACCGAACGACACACGAGGTCCGCACATAGGCAGGCCGTAACCGTTGCAACGCAGGCGACTGCAGTAGGCCTGACACCCAATTCTTCAAGAGCAAAGACCACTCCAGCTAAAGGAGCATTGAACGCAGCAGTAAGCCCAGCTCCACTTCCGGCCATAATGAGGATTTTTTGCTCCGATGCGTGCTGGGATCCCAACTGACTCAAACCAGCGCCTAATGCACCACTCATTTGTATGGTAGGTCCCTCCCTCCCCATCACCAGTCCACCGGAAATTCCGATTAAGCCACTGAAGAATTTCACCAACACCAGCCGGGTCGGTCGATAGACCTTATACCCCAGCAACACGGCTTTGAGATGAGGGATACCACTACCGCCCGCGGCCGGTTCAATCAAGGCCACCAGAGAAGCGGCAATCACCACAGTGAACAGTCCAAACGCTAATAGGATCCATTGACCCATAGAACCCTCAGACGTGGCTGCTTCGATTAGATGCGCACGAAACCCTTCACCGAAGTCGAGTGACAGATGAAACAAAACGGCCAATAGGCCTGAACATAAACCGATAACGATGGCCTTAGCTAAAAGTGGCAAGACGCGAATTTTGAATGCAGGTTCGCCCAAGGGTTTGATAGTGGTGTCTGAATGAGTCGAATAGTGACTAGTCTTTTGTAACGACATAAAACTTGTACAACGAGCCGTTGATCTGAATATAGCAAAACACTGAGCGCCGGGCGTTTAAGCCACCCCGACCTATTGAGTGTATCAGTTGGCTTGGTGATCTACGTATGAGTATTTAATGATTTCTAAAACGGACGAAAGGCTCCATTCAGAATGAGTAACCTGTTACTGGTGAATCCATGAATGAATGGGCTGGAGGGGTGACCCATACAAACGCCAATGAAGGGAGGGGAAAAAATGAGACTGTGCATAATCAGCCGAGTCCATACAAGGACTCGTGAGAAAAGAGTCCATTTGAAATCAGCTGCTTAATGGAATCTTAATCAAAAAAACCTGAAGGAAAGGGACGCTCAGGATAAGGTTAGCTTAGAGGCGGAACTGAAAAAGAATTCAGTTCACCGTCCCTTCAACAGCCAACCTACGAGCCGCGTGCCGAAGTTTTTTCACCTGAAACATGGGGCTTAGGATGAGTGAGATCAGGAGCAGTGGCGCTAGAAGGATAGAGAATATGAGCCAAACCCCCATCGCGGTCTGGCGTCTCACGAAAAGAAGAGCACGGATGAGGCTCTTCCTTAGACGGGCACCCGAAGCCAGAGTCAAAGCATCTGGATTGATCGTGGATGTTGCGTTCGCTTTCATGCGGCACCTTAGGATAAGTTAAATGATGGGTTAAGCGCGATGACTCAAGGTATCACGCCAATTAATTCTCAAAAAGAATAATTCGTTATCAAGCTATTCGCTTTTTATATATGGCATTTGTCCCAAAGGACTTAATCGATCACACTACTCAGCATCTGGTTCTTTTTATCGAAGATCTTTCATGAATGCGCTGATTCACACTCCAATTAGCAGAGTAACCATCCGTGATAGCCAGTCACTGGTCATTGCCTCACCTTGCCTATTGAGCGACTTCCCAAATGCTTACTTTAAGCAATTCTTGAGGCGATCTTTCGAGCTTGAAGAAGTCGTATCCATCGAGGTGGACTTCACTCGTTATGAGGTCATCATTCGGATGCGTCCAAAGCTTCAGACCATTAAAAAAACGTTACGACGGCTCGCAGAAACCATTACACAGCCACTCTCAAAGCTTGAAAAATCAGCGCCTCACAATCATTTCATTCTGACCGAATCCGACACCCGTGTTTGTTTTGCCAAAGCACCCACCCAACTCAAAGGCCTCAGTCGAGTAGCCTATCAAGGAGCAGGATATGGCTTTCTAGGCCTAAGTTGTATTGGCGCTGTAAGTCCATTCCTACCGACAACACCTTTTGTTCTCTTGAGCAGCTATTTCTTCGTACGATCCTCACCAGAACTCAATAAGCGGCTACTCAAGAACCGATTCTTTGGTCCTATTCTGGAAGACTGGTACCTCTACAACGCCATGACACCCTCAAGACGTCGCCACTTATTAGTGGTTGTGGTATCGGTGCTTTCCATCACCATACTCGCCGCAGGACCCGGAAGCACTGTTTTACCCTTTATGCTGCTAGCTTCTCTCAGTAGCGCTACGTTTATCCTGCTCATACCCGTTACGGATGACCTTTCCTTGCAAAGCACTCGACGCACTTTATGGTCAAGAATCAAACCTTTACAACTATTGAGCGCACCCCAAGCAGAGACTAGTCCTACATCCATCGAGTAGTTTCCTCCGACAAGACATCATTCATTATGTCGCAACAACTGAGGCGAATGGCAGGGAGTCGCCCCCCCAAAAAAAGGGTACCTGACTTGAAAGGATTGATGCTCAGACGACCAGTGGAGGTCATGGTCACAAGCCCAGTTTTAAACCTTTCAAGACGGATACCCACTCGAGTTTCCAACAGTTGCCCAGAGAGAAGGTGCAGTTCACCTAAGGCATAGTTCGCGCCAAGAATGACCGTTTGATGAACAGCGATACACCGCGGGGCACTGAAACTTGATCGCGACCCACCCCGATACCCATAGCCAGCAAATTTCGGTTGATTTGAACAGTGAGCGGACGAAATAGACCGTTCCGGAGAGATCCTTTATGATCGAACGTTCATCTTAGGGCTCCTTAGATCGCATGTGCCATCGTTCTTTTTTGCTTATGGGTCTACTCTTTGCATCACATGCGCTGTACCCCTTTCAAAGCGCAGCCGACCCCACGATACGCGCACCCGGACCTGAACTGGCGACCTTCCCGGAAAACGTCAACACCCTGATGGCCGGAGAGGGCTATATTGAGGTCTCCGCTTTTGGTTATACGGGCAGCAGTACCTCAGCCTCAGGGCAGTACAACACCCCATTCTTACTGGAATATGGTGTAACGGATGATATTGAGTTTAGGCTGTATGACAATGGGTTCACTTGGAATGAAACCAGTAAAAGCTATCGAGGCTTTGAACCCCCAACGTTTGGCGCATTGATTCATCTGATGGATGAGAAACCAGAGTACTTCCTACCGGCGATCGCTTTTGAACCACTGATGACCACCGATCTTTTGGGAAACAACAATACCCGCGGTGGTGTTCAGCCCAACCTAGTCCTAACCTTCGTCAACACCCTTCCTGAAGATATTGAATTTAATTACACCTTAGGCACGTTTCGAAAGCGTAACGACTTCAATCAAAACATTTGGGAGTTTCAGTTTGAGTGGGCCTTACAACGTTCTTTTTTCATGGATGACTTTAAGTTATTCATTCATGGAACATACAACTCGCTGAACATGTCACCACCCGACTTATCGGGTCCTTCTTCAACCGTTGCCACCGGTCAATCCGTGGTTGGCGGTGGTTTCATACTCACAGCCGCAGAGCGGTTGGCATTCTATGGCCAGATCAGCGGTGGGCTTAGTGCCGTATCACCTTCCATCTTAAGTTGGTCTGGATTTGCCTTCGCATTCTGAACAATGATTCTGTGGCTCAGTCATCTTTTTGGTATCGGTATTCAACAATCGCTTTGCATACTTTTTGCGGCAACCTTCGCCCCGAATCGGTTTCGCAGCTACTGGAATAGATATTCACATTTTCCTGCCACTCATCCAGTTGCCAATAAATCAATAGGCCGAGCGTCAGTATGATGAGTAAGACCTTGATCACAGCTTTCCCTCCTAATTAAAGCGCCTCTCTCTATGAGGCCTGAATCCCTCTTAAGTTCCAGAACGCCTGATGAGCACTTCGTCCAGAAACTCAAGCCAATGCCGGAACGAATGCTGTCCATCGCTCAGATGGAGCATACAACCTACATTGGCCGACAGCATGATATCTTTAGAGCTTAAGGTCTTGCCCGAGAGAAGATCACCGCGTTTTTCCTGCCTAAGGCGCTCAGCTGTATCGGTATATAACCAGGAATAAGCACCGGCCGATCCACAACAAAGATGACGGTTGCACCCCACATCCACTTGGATACCCAGACCTTCAAGCAAACGCTCCACGCGACCATGAAGCTTCATGCCGTGCTGCAAGGTACACGGCGAATGAAAGAAGACCTGTTTTGCTCCAGAGCCAGCCATTAAGCTTTGTAATGTTGTCAGTTCACGCTCCAGCCATTCGATGGGATCCAAAGCAAGCTGTGAGATCTTATGAGATTTTTCACGATAGGTATCATCATCTTTAAGGTAGTCAACGTAGTGTTTCAGTGACACCCCACAACCAGAGCTGGTCACCAAGATGGCTTCAATGGGAACACCATTACATTCAAGGGCATCCCCGGTGACATAAGGCCAGAACGCATCGATATTCCGACGCATGTCATCGAGAGCGGACGCCTGTTCATTCAGATGGAACTTCAAGGCACCACAGCATCCAGAGCCGGGTGCAGTTAGAACGGTCACCGCCAAGCGATCGAGAATTCGTGCGGCGGACTCATTGATACCGGGTGACAACTCTGGCTGAACACAGCCTTCCAGCAACAGGACCTTACGTGTATGGCAAAAGGGTGAGGCTAAGACGGCATCCTTTAATGGCGGCTGATTCATATACCGCTGAAACCGTTCAGGAAACATCCACCGAAGGGGCCTGACCAGCCTTAGAGACCCTTTAAGGATAATAGGATGAGTGAGCCCAAAGGAAAGTCCTTTTCGAATGATGTATTCGCTAAATGGCCGACGACTGACCCGTTGGTCGGTCCACTTGCGGCCGATGTCCAAGAGCGCAGTGTAATCAACACCACTCGGGCACGTGGTTTCACAATTGCGACAGGTGAGACAGTGATCCAGATGCTGTTGGGTTTTTCGCGTAGGCTGTTGGCCTTCGGCGATTTGCTTGATCAGATAAATGCGGCCCCTCGGGCTTTCAAGTTCATCACCCGTGATCTGATAGGTTGGACAGGTGGCCGAACAAAAGCCGCAATGCACACATTTCTGAAGAATATCTTTTGCACGTTCACCCTCGATTTCACCTTGGAGCAGAGGACCTAATATCGTCTGCATTACAGGAGCCTCCTTGGAGCAAAAGTACCGTGAGGATCGAACGACCGACGAATACGATCTTCAAGCGCCGCAAGGACGTGCTCATTGAATCTATGCGTCTGGACGCCATAATCTCCCTCAAGGACTTCAGACGGTCTGAACAGACTGAGGTATCCACCTCTCTCCATCGCCATGGCTTCAAGTTGCTGTCGATCCACCTCGCCGCGCCACCATCGCTCAGCACCGTGCCATTCGATTACGGTGTCACCCGGCAACTCAAGTGGTCGCGCTGTAGAAGGCAGAGAAAATCGCCATAAAGGAGCACCTTGGCTAAAACAATCGGATATCACGGCTTCTTGCTCTTTTAGGCCTAGCCAGAATCCATACGCCGCCTTTGGATCAAGCTCCTGCATACCGTATCGGCTCGAAAAGGACTGAATCACACGGTCCATGGCGGCATCACCACCTGTAAAACGGAGATAGAGTCGACCGCCGTGTGACGTACCAAGGTACGCACTTGCATTTAAAGGCCATGGCTGACCTGCCCATTCATTGACCCAGTCGATCGCCTGCGAGGATTCCACATCAACAAAAAGAGTAACGGAGCGAACTGGAAACGGCATAACCTTGAACGTCGCCTCAAGGATGAGGCCCAAGGTCCCCCAAGATCCTGCGAGGACTCGAGAGACATCATAACCCGCCACATTCTTGATCACCGTACCACCAAAGCGCAAAGACCGCCCCTGCCCATCCAGCATATACACGCCTAGGAGATAATCACGAACGGATCCTGTAGCCACGCGCCCAGGCCCTGCAAGACCCGATGCCACCAGGCCTCCGTATGTTGCGGAAGGACCGAAATGCGGTGGCTCAAAAGGCAGACATTGTCCCGCTTCTGCCAAGGCTGCCTCGATCTCTTTCAACGGCGTTCCGGCTTTTGCCGTGATGAAGAGCTCATCCGGTTGATAACTGATGATGCCTGAATATAAGGTCGTCTCCAGAACAGCGCAGGGAACCAGACGGCCCAATCTGTCTTTACTGCCACCCCCGCGAATGCGGAGCTTCAGGCCTGTATCTGCATGTTGGAGTATTTGCGCTCTTGCGCTTTGGACAAAACCCGAACTCATCAAAATCGCTCCAGATCTTGATGCATTAAACGTGGGTTATGTCGGGGATTACGCCCCAGCTCCACACAACGGCGAAGACTGGGTAGACCCTTATCCGGATTTAAAAGCCCCAAAGGATCAAAGGCTGCTTTTAATTCCCATAGAAACGCACGTTCATCATCGGAAAACTGGTGGCAGAGACTATCCAGCTTTTCAACACCAACGCCGTGCTCCCCGGTCACTGTTCCACCGAGTTCTATACACTTTTTAAGGATATCATTACCGAAAGATTCGGCTCGATTCCATTCGTCAGGGTCTTCGCCGTTGAAAAGTATCAAAGGGTGCATGTTGCCATCACCCGCATGAAATACATTCATACAATTTAGGTGGTATTGTTGCTCGAGCGTTTTAATATACCCGAGTAAACCCGCAATATGACGTCTTGGGATGGTTCCATCCATGCAGTAGTAGTCGGGTGATATGCGACCGGCCGCTGGGAACGCATTTTTGCGGCCGCTCCAGAATCTCAATCGTTCGGCCTCAGATTCTGAGCACTGGAGACGACTGGCCCCATGTGTACTCAGAACAGTCGACATCCTAGCAATCTCCTCATCGACTTCGTCTTCTACTCCATCCGACTCACAAAGCAAAATAGCCTCAGCATCAAGGTCATAACCTGCCTCTACAAATGCTTCTGCAGCGCTTATAGCGGAGCGATCCATCATCTCAAGCCCGGCCGGAATGATGCCAGCAGCAATGATTCCAGCCACAGCCGATCCACACTGCTCAAGACTCTGAAAACTAGCCATGATGACCTTGGCGGAGGATGGTCTTGGAATCAGGCGGACGGTGACCTCCGTGATGACCATCATCATGCCTTCGCTTCCAACAATGAGTGGCAGCAAATCAAGCCCAGGGCTATCCAAGGACTCCCCTCCAACCTCAATCACTTCTCCGGAACTCAGAACCCCCCTAACACGCAACACGTTATGAAGGGTCAAACCGTACTTGAGGCAGTGAACCCCACCCGCATTTTCGCTCACATTACCACCAATAGAACAGGCAATTTGTGATGAGGGATCAGGGGCATAACATAAGCCCAAGGGTTGGGCTGCTTCGCTAATAGCAAGATTCCGAACACCCGGTTGTACTCTTGCAAGTCGCGCTTTAGGATCGAGGCTCAGTATGCTCTTTAGCCGTGTAAGCGAGAGAAGCACCCCGTGTGTAATGGGCCTGGCTCCCCCAGAAAGCCCCGTACCTGCGCCACGTGGCACGATGGGTACCGCAAGCTCTTTACAGAGGGTGATCACCTCGATCACTTCTTTCTCTGACTCGGGTAACACCACCACAAGTGGCAAGGCACGATAGGCCGAAAGCCCATCGCATTCATAAGGCCTTGTGTCTTCTTCATCCCAGAGAATCGAATGATTCGGCAAGACGCGTCCAAGCTGGGCCACGATCAAAGACTGAAGTTCTTTCAGATCCTCTATCGCACTCACCGATCTCTGATTGACCATATTTCCTAACTCAAGCAAGCTAACAAAGGTCTTGTATATCATGATTGATCAGGCGCCAGAATAGCGAATCCGTTTCAATTTATGTTCAGTCCTCATTGAATATCCAGGACCCAGTGATGTACTCGACTCTTTAGATTAGAGACCGATCAGAAAGAACTCTAAAGTAGTCACTTTCAAACAATTGCAAAACCCCCCGAAAAATCAATACACTTGGATCCTATCCAGCTGTGCTGTCACCAGCGTATGTGTTATTGAACCCTCCCAATCGGTATGGATCTATGCTACTTGCTAAAGACGATGTCCACGCCTTTATGCCCTATCCCGCCGCACTGGTCACCAACGCCAAAAGCGGAGCACTTTCAGGCCTTACTCTAGGCGTTAAAGATATTTATGACATCGAAGGCTATCCCACAGGATGTGGTCAGCCCACGAAACTAGCGCTTTCTGGTATTAAAACGAAAACGGCACCCATCGTTCAGCGTTTTCTGGACCGAGGCGCTCGTTTGGTTGGAAAAACGCACACCGTCGAAATGACCTACGGAATGACGGGATGCAACCCACATTTTGGCACACCATTGAATCCCTTCGCACCCGATCGGCTTCCAGGCGGGTCGTCTTCAGGCTCAGCATCCGCGGTTGCAGCCGGGCTTTGCGACATTGGACTGGGCTCCGATACCGGCGGATCGATTCGTATCCCAGCGAGCTTCTGTGGACTCTATGGCATCAGACCCACTCATGGACGTCTTCCCACAGAATTTTCTCTGCCGCTCGCCCCAAGCTTTGACACACCCGGTTGGCTCACACGTGAACCCGAGCTGTTATTGCGTGTCACAGAGGCCATTTTAGAAGCTGATGAACTGCCCATCACCGATACACCCGAATGGTTTATCGCCGAGGACCTCTTTGCATCGACGGAGCATGACGCTTCTTTTGTGTTTTCGGAGTTCATAGAACGCATAAGCGGAACATTGCCCGATTGCAGGACCATTCAAGTACTGACCGCTAACCATAACGACATGATTGATGCCTTCCGCCATATTCAGGCCCATGAAGCCTGGAAAGCACATGGGGCTTTCATAGAGAAATACCAACCCTCTCTCGGCACCGACATTGCAGAACGTTTCAGATGGGCCAGCACGGTCTCTTCGGATGTCGTTAATGAGGCACGGATCTTAAGACGTCAATTCACCTTCGATTTAAGAAGGCTACTAGGGCAAAGGGGTATCCTCATACTACCCACAGCACCAGGAATTAGCCCAGGAGTGTCATCCAGTGAATCTGCATTGGAACATTATCGAGCTGAGTCGTTGAAGCTTCTGATTCTATCTGGCCTTTCGGGTTTCCCCCAAATCAGCCTACCTCTGCTCACCCTCAAGGGCGCTCCCTTGGGCGTTTCCTTGCTCGGCCCCTCAGGCAGTGACCGATCACTGTCACAGATTGCTGTTAAATTCACAAAAGACTACTCTCAGTCTATAACCCAATAGGAAAGCAAGATCTTGACCCCCTCGACCGACACTATGCGAAAGCCTGAGAGCACCACCTACTGGCTAGAAGATAAGCCACCGGTTCAGATATCCCTGCTGCTAGCACTGCAACAAATGTCTTATCTCTCCGTGTACCTCGTGGTATCACCTGTACTGGCTCGAGCGCTTAATCTAGATGAATCACAATCCCTGCAACTCATCTCCGCAACCTTGCTCGCCTCGGGTGTCGGCGTCATTCTGCAGGCCGTCGGTCGCTTGGGTATTGGTTCCGGTTATTTCTGCCCCCTACAAACCACATCTGCCACCTTTGGTGCCGTCATACTTGGGAGTCAAATGGATGGACGCGAAGCCATCTTCGGGGCCATGGGCGTTTTAGGACTTAGCCAGATCGGTTTTGCTTATCTCTTTTCGAAAATGCGGGGTATCTTCAACATCCAAATCGCAGGACTTGCCATCATGCTCATGGGTTTAATGTTGGGGCAGGCAGGACTAAGAACCATTCTGGCCGGAGTCGATGGGCTACCACCCACGGCTAACGACGCCATCATTTGCGGCGTTACCCTTGGGGGCATGGTGGTCGCCAATATTTCACGCTTTAAATACTTAAGGCTTTTTTCAGCTTTTATTGGTCTTGGACTGGGCACCCTCACTAGTTTCTGGCTGGATGCCATCGACCCAAAAGACGTGGTTTTAATGCGAAACACACCGCTCGTGTTTCTACCCCAGCCAATGTACATTGGCTGGAGCTTCAGTCTCGATAGTTTGGCACCGGCCCTAACATGCGGTCTTTTTATGTCCTTGCATGGATTCGGCGCCCTGGCACTCGCACAACGATTCAATGATGCCGACTGGAAAAGCCCCAATATGAAGGTGATTCGACACGGCCTTATTGCCGAAGGTCTGAGCAACATCCTTTCTTCCATTTTAAACGGCGCGACCATCACGTCCAGCGGCGGTGCCGTATCACTCGGAGCAGCCACAGGATGCACTAGCCGATATGTGGCTTACTGGTTGGGTGGCCTTATGATTCTTTTGGCCTTCGCACCCCGATTCATTATTTTTGTGCACATGCTGCCAGATGTTGTCATGGGTTGTGGCATGATCTTTTTATCCTGTTTTACCACAATGGCAGGACTCCAGATTATTTCCTCACGACTGCTCGACAATCGAAAAATCCTCACCATCAGTTCGGGCATTTTATTTGGCATTAGCTTTGATCCTCTTAAAGATATCGTTTTAGGGGTTGTCCCAGAAGCGGTGAAACCCATGCTGTTTTCAGGTGTGAGTGTCGGCGTAACATGTGCTGTGCTGCTTTCTACCCTATTCAGGATCTTCGAAAATCGACATGAGAAACGATCCTTTGATGCCCACCATAGTTCTTTGAATGAGATTTCGAGCTTTCTGGAGCAACAAGGGAAAGGACTGGGCGCTCAAGCAGATGTCGTCCGAAGATCCGAATACGCCACCTGGCAGGCGTTCGAAATTTTGCTTGAAAACGAACTTCTTCATCCGGACAAAGGCAAGCGAAGTTTGATCCATCTAGAAACCATCATGGATGAATATCATTTCTCGGTAATCCTAAACTATCAGGGCATAGCGGCTCCCCTGGCGATTCAACCACCCTCGCATGAAGAGTTGCTTGAGAGTGAGTTCGGTGTTCTGCAAATGGCGGGATATCTTCTAAGGCGACTGGCGGATGAAGTCCATATGAAGGCCGAGGGCACCCAATGTACGTTGTCTCTGGTATTTAATGATTAGGACCGCGTGAGGTTCTTAAGTAAAATCGGTGCACTGCGGAACGTTTTTTTTGCGACAGGCTGTGTGTTTGGAGTCGATTTTTTTTAAGTGATAAAAGTGCAGGATTTAGAACTGGCTTTTCTGGTAACGACCCTGACCTTGAGCATCGCCTTGGGACTGGTTTCAAAACGGTCGAATCAAGATGGTCTTATTTTCTGTGGCCTGTGTGTGCTTTTTGCAGCCATTGCCACCATGCTCTACAGTTACCGTGATCTTGCGTTGGAACCATTTAGACATGCTGTTCCTAACGTCTTTTTTCAGGATCTTACGCTCTCCTGCACGCAGGAATTAGTATTTTTCAGAAGCGTAAGCTTCCTAAGTTTGAACTTTATGGCTTTCCGTTACTGATCACGCTTACCTATATAGCGCCCTATTGGCACCCGTTCAGTTATATCGTTGCCGCTTACTCGCTATACACGCTCCAGGTCTTTAGAATCATTCAGGCAGTGACGAGCAAGACATACCCTATTGAGGGTTATGGCAAAGCACTCATCGTTTTTGGTCTTTTTTTAGCCGCCTATGCGTTCACCCTCAGGATCGCTGAGGAACTGGCCACCCAAGGCTTTTCGCCCAGTGAATACTTCCACGCCGCGCGAGCAGGTTCCGTCTTCGTCTCTGGAATCAGTAGTTCTATTTTGATCAGTTGCGGATTTCTCGTCATGGTTCGCGACCGATCCGATGCGGAGATTCAGATCCTTCTAAGAATCGACACGCTGACAGGCGCCTTCAATCGTCAACACCTCAAAGAAGCCGCAAGCCAAGAAATTCTGCGTGTTCAAAGGATGGGCTACCCCTTATCCATGGTACTAGTGGATATCGATCACTTTAAAAGCATCAACGACACTTACGGGCATATCGTTGGCGATAAGGTATTAAAAGCATTCAGTGACGAACTCAAATCGTCTCTTCGGACGTCAGACCGTTTGTATCGCTTCGGCGGTGAAGAGTTCCTGATGCTCTTATATGATACTGATCTTGATGGGGCTACCGTATTGGCTTCGAAGATCCGAGAAGCCATCCAGAATCATGTGTTCCCTAACCAAATCCGACTGACAGCGAGTTTCGGATGTGCTTCGTTCGACACTGAAGACAGTTTCGAGTCCTGGTTACAGAGAGCCGACCATGCACTCTATGCGGCAAAGAGATCGGGCCGTAATCGCATCGCAAAGTCGGGTTGATGCCTTATTCAAAGGCTCGCTTTAATCTCGACGCAGAGCCTTAACCAGATAAGGATCGAGGTCTAACTGCCTGAGTAGCCAGCTACAGTAGTCCGCGGGCAGTTCCGATATGGGCGCCCCTTTGTGTTTACCAAAAGGCATGTAGATAGGGATTCTGGCTTGTTCACTGATCACCCAAAGCGCCTCCCATGTGGCGACTGACTGCCCTCGCTCAATCAATTCATCCACAAAGATACGGAGGAGTTTTAAACAATTCTCTACATCCGTGAGCGCCGAATGCGCATTTTTCACCATATCTCGAGCCGACTCCCCAAAAAAACGGTACATCAAAGCACTTTGATTGTGGCTTTCAATCTCAGGATGCAGGAAGCGGGAAAGGGCCAGGGTGCAAATACGTTTGATTTCGGGTTCTCCAGCGACACGCCAGTCATAATCTATATTATGACCAACTAGGTACCCTACGCCTTCGGGGAGAGAAAATTCGAGGTGTGATTTATGACCGACTAAGTCACTATCGACAATATGGTGAACAGCCATAGCCCCGTGCTCTATAGGTTTAAGGGGGTTGAAACGCTCCACATAACGGTCTCGCTCTACCCAATCTAATTGCACGTCGATCCAGGCGGCTTCAATGATATGAGGATCATGTTTACCGGTGGTCTCGGTATCGAACACCAATGCTCGTTCAGTAAACATACTTCTTCTCCGAAAAATAACTTTGACGCCCGTAGGGCTGATCCTTAGACCCCATAGCATCGGATTTTTTCATGAACCACTCGAACTGGAAAGCTTTAATCTTTTTTATGTTCATTTATACGTATACTCCATCGTTCGAATTGAATCCTGTTGAATATCGTTGTCGATTAGAATCGATCAACACAGGAAAGCCCTAGCTCGCGGAGTGAACCATGACTAACACAATCGATGCTGTTCCCTTTGCAAAACTGACACCCGACTGCATTCTAGCGGCTCTTGAGGCTGCTGATTTTAAAGTTGATGGACGCCTTATGGCGCTGAATAGTTATGAGAACAGGGTCTATCAGTTTGGCCTTGAAGATGGGGCCATGCAGATTGCCAAGTTTTATCGACCGAATCGCTGGAGTAACTCCGCAATTTTAGAGGAACATACGTTCTCAAGAGCGCTTATGGATGCAGAACTTCCCATTGTCGCGCCCATAGCGAATCACCATGGAGAAACACTTCACACCTTTGATGACTTTCTTTTCGCCGTCTTCCCAAGACAAGGAGGTCACGCGCCAGAGCTCGATGATCCTGACATGCTGAATCGACTTGGACGCCTTATTGGCCGCATTCACTCCATTGGTACCCTAAAAGCTTATCATCACCGCCCCACACTCAATATCGAAAGCTTCGGCCAGGAGCCCAGTGATTATTTACTCAACCATCGGTGGATTCCGGATGACATTACGGACACCTACCGGAACGTCGTCACTCAAGCCTTAGAAGAAGCACAACGATGCTTTGACCGTGCGGGTGATGTCGCCTTAATCCGGATACACGGTGACTGCTATGCCGGTAATATCCTCTGCATGGGTGGTCACCCATCGCTTGTTGATTTTGATGACAGCCGCATGGGACCAGCGGTACAAGATCTCTGGATGCTTCTGCCTGGCCCCCACGATAATCGTTTAGCAAGCCTCAATGAATTGTTATCGGGCTACGAGACCTTCTTCGAATTTGATCCTCGTGAGCTTCATCTAGTGGAGGCCCTTCGGACACTCAGAATGATCCACTATTCAGCATGGCTCGCTAAACGCTGGCATGACCCTGCGTTCCCACCCACATTTCCCTGGTTCGCTCAAACGAGCTACTGGGTTGAACGCATTCAGGAGCTCAAACAACAAGTCATGACCATGAAAGAACCGGTGTATATCTAAAAATCTCGGCCTTCCTAACTGAGGAGCATAACCACCAAATCATCGGGCCCAAAACACCCTTTTCGTTGATCATTCGTGACTCACGTGCCTTACGATAAATAGATTACAGTCATATTGCATATGCATTACAAGAACTTTGCTGTTTCGACTCAATATGGCACACACAGTACTGTGCTCATATCGTTAAAAGCTCATTCCATTCAGACACATATAGGCTTAGCAACGAGCGCGAACTGGACCGGACAATCGACCAACCCTTTCAGAGCTTATTCTATTTACTGACCATGCATTCTCATCGATTTCGTCTATTCAACGTCACCCTAATCGCTTGCTTTTTGTTACTTCTTAGCTCTATAAACTCCTTTGCTGCTGAACCTGCGGGCCCTAACTACAACAATTATGCAGGCTTCTGGACACAAGCTGTAGCCGAAGGAAACCTATCATCCATAGACGATAGCTTAAGCAAAGTCAGAGCCTGGGTAGAGGGACAAGCACGATTCAACAATAACACTGAGAAAGTTGGCTCCAGTGGACAGTTCGCGTCCAATGGGAATACCGCAGGAAATATGGACTGGTATCAAGGCATGGCCAGGACTGCCCTGGGATATGCAGTCACGGACCGATTGACGGTATGGGCGGGTTATACCTATCTGCCCACCCAAAACTATGGCGCACCGTATTCGGGTGAACAGGATGTATGGCCTGCAGCGCGTTACATCTTCCCAACCCCATTCGGTAGCGTGATGCTCCGAGAAATGGTTGAATTCCGTTATCTAACGGGCGTGACCAATACACCAGCCATACGCCCACGAACCCTGATCAAATTGATTCATCCCTTCCAATTTGAACCTCGATTAGGATTTGTTCTTTGGAATGAAGCCTTTTTCAACGTGAATACGGTAACGGGTATTGGCGGGAATCAGGGCTACTCTGGGTTCAATCAGAATCGTGCGTTTGCAGGCTTCAGTTGGACGTTTAATGAAAGCGTTCGATCGGAATTCGGCTATATGGACCAGCTGATTCTCGTCTCTAAACCTGGAAATACGACAGCCTTTAACAACCTCAATGCCGTCTCCGCTTCGGTATTTGTGGGCTGGTAAATAAATAGCCAAAGTATTGAGGAGCTAACATGAACATCAAAACGTCCCGTTTTTACTTTTATAGCATAGTGTCGGTCTTTATCTTCACCTTAATCGGCTGTGCCAGCGAAATCAAACACGATCAAAGGCTCGACCAGAACAGTAACCGGATAGAAGCGCCTGTCGCGCTAGAATTAGCTGCGTCTTTGAGTGCAAATGATCTCAGTTGCCCGGTGGCTGAAGCCAAGGTACTCAAGGTCAAAGATAATGAAGGGGCGCCGTTGGGGCCTGTTTGGAGTGATTATGAAATACTCGTAGAAGGTTGTGGAAAGATGAAAACCTACAATATCGATTGTGCGGGCTATATGGATAACCCAAAGTGTTACCTGGAATAAATCAGCCCGAGGCCACACGTCAAAAGAAAACCCAGGCATCACAACCTTGGAGACAAGAACTTAATCCTCCTCTGGAAGTCCCATAGATGGGACGTTTTGATTTTTGGCAGACAATCCAGCTCAGGCTGGGTTTTTTGTATGTATGGTTTTCGTACAAAGAGCCAAGAAGCATGTGTGCGTTCTTCTACTTCCAAACAGAAGGTTGATGTCATGGCTAAAATCACGCTAATAAATCCCCGCTTTGAGACCTCTTTTTGGAGCATGAACCATTCGCTCTCAATATTTGGGCGAGAAGCGATGACACCGACCTCAGCCCTGACCCTTCTCGCAGCACTCACACCGGACCACTACGACATAGAACTCATAGACGAAGCGGTTGAGTCCATTGATTACAACAAAGTGATGTCCGCTGACATCGTTGGACTGACGGGTATGATTGTTCAAAAAGAGCGCATGCTTGAAATCGCCAAGGAGGTGAAGCGGCTGGGTAAATATCTCGTAATCGGTGGGCCTTGGGTCACCGTACAAGAAGATTATTTCGAGGGGATCGCCGATGTAATTTTTGTGGGTGAGGCAGATGTAACCTGGCCTATGTTTCTGAAGGATTGGGAAGAGAACATCATTAAGAAACGCTATGAACAGTCCGATCGAACGGATATGACCACGCTCCCCCTACCCAGAAATGATCTGTTGAAACTCGATCGCTACCTACAAGGCAGTGTACAAATGTCCAGAGGGTGCCCTTATCTATGCGAGTTTTGTGACATTATCGTTACTTTTGGGCGTAAGCCCAGGGTGAAAACGGCCGATCAGGTGATCGAGGAACTGGAAGCTTGGCGACTGGCAGGCATGGGTGCTGTCTTTTTAGTTGACGACAATATCATCGGCAATAGGAAAGCGTTAGTGCCTATCCTTGAGCGTATCGCTGAGTGGCAAAAACAGCATCGGTATATTGTTTCGCTCCATACTGAGGCTTCACTAAATCTGGCCGATGATGACGCTCTGTTGGACCTTTTTGTGGCTGCGAATATCAGAACGGTGTTTGTGGGCATTGAAACGCCGAGCCCACAGGCACTAATAGAGACCAAGAAATTTCAGAATGTGGACTCCAGAAGCCAGAGGGCAGAATTAAGCCAGCTAGAAGCCGAAGAGTTTCTTCTAAGCCGCATCTACAAAATACAAAACAAAGGCATCAAGGTCACCTGTGGTCTTATTGTAGGATTTGATTCAGACACCTCAGAGATATTCGATATACAAAGACGATTTCTTAAAAAGTCAGGGATCTTACATGCCATGTTAGGTCAGTTATCAGCCATCCCTAAAACCCCCCTCCACGCAAGACTGAAAGAAGCAGGACGATTGGATGAGAGTGAAGCAAATCCCTACGGAACCAATGTCATTCCACTTCATATGAAACGTGAAGAGTTGACACACGGATATCTGGACTTACTGAAAGAACTGTTTGAGCCAGAGGCCTATTTTGAGCGCCTTGATGACCTCTATATCAGCCGACGTTTCTATGATTTCGCAGAAAGCGTACGAGTACCGAATATTCCTAAGTGGCTACAGATAAAATATTTGATCATTTCACTTGGATACACAACGTATTTGTTTGTGAAATTAATGATGAATACTGGAAGTTGGAGGTTACGCGTCTTCTATACCCAGCGATTATTCAACTACCTATTGCACAGACCCTATCCGATGAGAGTATTGGACTATGTCATGGAAAGCGTGTGCCACCACCACTTTTATACGTTCTCACAGAACATGTCTAAAGGAAAAACTTCCGTTATTAATACGTACTGAACAGAAAAAAATCTTTTAGCATGTAGCTTTAAACAATAAAAAACCGGCCCCGGAATCCCGGAGCCGGTTTTCCCATCGCCCTTAAGAAGCGTTAATGAAACGCGTCGTAGCGAACCAACGGCCAACAAAGTGCCACATGAAGTAAATCAGTGTAGACATGAAGGCTGAGAAGAATGCAGATACAGGTGCAACGTCCTTACCGAAAGTACGCAGCGTGCCCTTCTCTACCATACGGATGTACTCAGGCGTACCCGTACGAACGTAGTTGTAACCCTGGATGTCAGCAATCGACATCAACATACCGTTGTATTCAACCGGTACGTGCAGAGGTGCAATGATCGGCCAGTTTCCTGGATAGAAAATCAAACC
>Ga0316232_1001023_pt1 | contig 37009 bp, 35 predicted proteins | sample TBHtaG_FD_206006 | JGI IMG/M metagenome (GOLD analysis project Ga0316232, IMG submission 206006) | Freshwater microbial communities from Trout Bog Lake, Wisconsin, USA - TBH18025_13 | ecosystem: Environmental > Aquatic > Freshwater > Lake > Hypolimnion/Profundal zone | place: USA: Wisconsin... | reverse complement strand
CGTCACACGGCTGTGCTGAAAGCATCATTTGGTCACCACCGTAGACATTGACGTGTGGCTTGGTGAACGCCAATCGCAGCCGTTGTCAAAGACAAGCTCATTGTGTGTCCAAGATTGTTCTCTGTATTCCAAATGCAAGATCAGCCACCAACTATTGCACGCAAACCTAGATCACCAAGAATGTTCGTGCCATGATGTTTTCGCTCGTACGATGGTAAGGTATGAGGAGCATGATTCTCTTCTGTTTTCAGTCAAGAATTCTATGAAAGTTACACTATTTACCTGCACAGTTTCTGCACAAGCAAAAATATTCTATTTAAGTGCATGTAAATAAATGGTGATAACAAACTCTACTCACCCACTCAGGATGACCCAACAACAAACTTCGAATTCTTCACGAGGCTTCATATGCTCTGCCCCCGATCCATGTTTCCTGCTCTGGCATCAGAGGATCACCATGTACGAAACAACGCTCCGCAGCTACGGAGCATCAAACGAGCAGATCAAACCGCTTTCAATTGAGGATTCAGAAACATGGCATTTCGTTACAGAATTCTCATGGTCGACGACGAGAAGAGCCTCCGCACGGTGGCTAGGACGATCCTTGAATCGCAAGGTTATGAAGTGCTTTGCGCCATTGATGGATTCGATGGCCTGACGAAGTTGAAGCGGTCGCTGCCCGACGTGGTCATCTCCGATTTGCGAATGCCTAACATGAGCGGATTTGAATTCCTGGCTGTAGTGCGAAAGCGTTTTCCCCAGATCGCCGTAATCGCCATCAGCGGAGAGTTCTCCGGAATCGATGTGCCGGAAAGCGTCCTGGCAGACGCCTTCTTTGAAAAAGGCCAGTATTCCCCGGAGGACCTCTTCGGGAAGATCACCGCCCTGCTTGAAGAGATCCCGCAGCGCCCGAATGTCACCCGTGAGCCCAAAGCAGCCGTGTGGATTCCGGTACAAGGCGATGCAGAATACATTGCAGTGACTTGTACTTCCTGCCTAAGAACTTTCCCGGTTCCGGCCCCGCTCCCGGACGGGGTACACACCGCCGAATGCGATTTTTGCGAAACCGCGGTTTCCTTCCGAATTACAGAAGCATCTGGAGCAACCAGAAGAAAGATCGCGTAGCAAGGAGCGCCTCGAGATCTGAATGGTAAGTCGCCCTTCGCCAACTTTTGTCGTTGGGTCATCCTGAGCGCAGCGAAGGACCCCAGCACGGCTCAAGTCACTCCGAACGCTCTAAACTTTCCGGCCTACTCTCGGTTTTCTCATTGATGGCGCTACTTGCCGTCTCCCTCGCCGATCTTCCCGTCGGACAGGTCTGCGTTCCCCAATGTTCAGCAAGGTCTACAAGAAACAGCCGAACTTCGAAGTCGAAAACTATTGGAACTGTATCGAAGAACTGAGCCGTGCAGGGGTCCTTCGCTAAGCTCAGGATGCCCCGGCAACAACTCAACAACAAATACAAACGCCTAATTCTTAACGATCTTCATGTACTCTGTAACCGTCACAAATCGGTATCCCTTCGCCTTCAGTGCCCCAATCAATTCCGGCAACTGCGCGGTCGTAGTCGTCAGTTCATGGAACGCGAGCACGTGCGTGTATACGCCTTTTTTCTCGCGCTGCTCAATGGTCTTGATGACGCTCTGCGCCAGCGACGGCTTCGGGCACCCCGCAGCCTTGCCCACACACAAATAATCCTGCGAATTTATATCCCGCAGTCCCACCGGGTTCTGGTTTGAAATGGTCAAGATGCGAAATCCATGCCGTTCCAGATCCTGCCTCGCATCGTCCGCCAGATCCCAATCCGGCGGACGCAGCCAAACCGGCTTTGTCCCCGTAACGCCTTTCACAGCCACCGCCCCGCGTTCCACGTCGCTCAGCACCCAGGCCTCTCCCTTTTTGCGCTCAGCGACGCGGAGATCGGCGTGGCTGTAGGTATGGTTCTCAATCTCGTGTCCACGCCGCAATACGTCGTGGGCCGCATCCAGGCAGCTCACGCCGATATTGGTTTCATGCGGAGTCTCGCCCCAGGTCTTCGGAGTCAGCCTCCAGCCCATGTAGAAGAACGTCGCTTTCACGCCGTTGCGATCCAGCACGTCCAGCATTCCCGGCGCCGCGCCAGGGCCCTTAACCCCATAGAGCACATAGGGACGCGGTCCATCGTCAAAGGTCAGTGCAATTAATTTATCGGCGCCAAAGCAAGGCAAGGAAAACACGACAAGCAGCAGCAGAAGGACTACCGGTACAGCCCGATTCGACATATTCACCATCTCTGCCGCCATCATAGGACGCTGCGCCGTCTCGCGGTCTAAGCGTTTCCCATGAACTTTCCCGAATTCTCGACTGCCTCCCGAGTCGCGTCTAACGCTTTTGCACTTAACCTTGAAACCTTGCGAAACTTTGAAACCTTGAAACCTGCCGTTACACTCAACTTATGTCCTCCATGCTTGTCCAAGGAATCCTCTTCGATCTCGACGGTGTGCTCATCGACAGCACTGCCGGAGTCACCCGCGTCTGGCGTGACTGGGCTATCCGCCATGACCTCGACCCCATCCAGACCGCTCACGCCGCACATGGACGCCGCGCCATCGAGACAGTTCGAATGCTCGCGCCTCAGCTCGACGCAGAAGCTGAGCTTCGGGACCTCGAGCGCCGCGAAATTGCCGATTCCTATGATGTCGTGGTTATCCGCGGAGCCTCCGGCTTGCTTGCGTCACTGCCGCCGCACCGGTGGGCCATCGTTACCAGCGGTACCCGTGATCTCGCCTGCCACCGCCTTCGTGTTGCCGGACTTCCGATTCCTGAGCTCATGATCACCGGCACAGATATCGAGTGCGGTAAGCCGCACCCTGAGCCTTACCAGCGCGGCGCTGCTCTGCTCGGTCTCGCCCCAGCCTCCTGCGTGGCAGTCGAGGACGCGCCTAACGGTATCCGCTCCGCCTTGGACGCTGGTATGCCGGTCTTCGCCGTCCCAACCACTTATCCCGTGGACGAACTCGCCCGAGCCACGGCCTTATTGCCAGATCTCGCCGCCTTGCATCCTATGGTAGAGGGCGACTTCATTCGTCTTAACTGGTAAATTGATTGCAGGCTTTGCCCTTGATAAATTGACAGGGCAGCTCTGCAACAGGCACACTTACGCAAACTTGTTGGAGGCGGTTTGGTTTGCTGCTTCCGACCGAGCACGATGGACAAACGTCACGCGATGAATGCAACCAGGGTTTCTTACACGCTTGAGTCTACTCTGGCGAGTGTAAATAAGGCCGAACAAGCCGCCGGAGAGATCGCAGCCAAGTCTGGCTTCGATGAGGACGAATGCGGGCGAATCTCCATGGCGGTGCGAGAAGCCACCGTCAATGCGATCCTGCACGGAAACCGCTATGACCCGGCCAAGCGCGTGACCGTCGCCTTTGAGAGCACTCCCGAGACTTTGACGGTAGCTGTGCGCGACGAAGGTACAGGTCTTGATCCAGCGACTCTCCCCGACCCTCTCGCGCCCGAAAACCTGCTCAGGCAATCGGGACGCGGAATTTTCCTTATCCGGGCATTCATGGACGAAATTCGTTTTCGCAACTTGTCTCCCGGCAATGAAATCACGATGGTAAAATTCGTACGCGGTCCTGTCCGCGACGGCAACAAGGAGGCTAACCAGTGACGATGAAAGCAAGCTCGCGTCAGGTGGACGGTGTTACCATCGTCGATCTCAGTGGGCGTATCACACTCGGCGAAGGCAGCGTCGTTCTGCGTGATACCGTGAAGGACCTATCCGCTCAGGGGCACAAGAAGATTCTCCTCAACCTCGGCAACGTAACTTACATTGACAGCTCCGGCATCGGAGAACTTGTCAGCGCTTTTACCAGCGTGCGTAATCAGGGCGGGGAACTTAAGCTCCTCAACCTCACCAAGAAGGTTCACGATCTCCTGCAGATCACCAAGCTCTACACTGTATTTGACATTCAAGACGAAGAGGCTTCGGCCATCGCCGCCTTCAATCGCTAATCCGCAGGATTTTCCAACAGGGCGGCTCACTGGCCGCCCTTTTACTTTGTCTGCCACTAGACACAGCGCCTGCGCAGCCCCACAATAGTTGCCATGCCTCCGATCAACACCCCGCGCATACCTACCATCGACTACGAGAAGGCCGATCCGGCAGCCCGAGAAATTTTCGATCACTACAAGAAAGAACGCGGCAACGTCCCCAACATGTTTCGCACCGTTGCCCATCGCCCGGATATTCTCCGCACCATGATCGCCCATTTCCGTGCCGTCATGGAGACCGGGACCGTCGGCGTCAAGCTCAAGGAATTGGTCATCGTGCGAACCTCGCAGATCAATCAGTGCGAGTACTGCCTTAACTCCCACACTCAGCTTGCCCAACGGCATGGCTGGAGCGAGGCGCAGATCCGCGACCTCGCCAATTTCCGCAAACGCACGGATTTCTCCGAGCGCGAAAAGGCAGCCCTCGAACTGGCTGAGCGCGAGACCCTCGACTCCACCGGCATTGACGACGAATTCTGGGCACGCCTGCGCCAGCATTTCGACGAAGGCGAAATCATCGAACTCGCCGCCGCCATCGGTCTGTTCAACTACTTCAACCGCTTCAATAACTCGCTCAAAATGGAACCCACCAAGTGATATTGCCTGGGCTGTTCTGCGTGGCTACGCTGCTCGCCATCCCGTTTATCGCGCAACAAGACGCAAGCCCCGCAGCAACCGCGCAGGCTACCCCCGCCGCGCCTATTACCGACATGACGGTTGAATGTATCCCTGCCTCGCGTGCCTCCGAGTTGATTGGTAAACACGGGTGCGTGGCAGGCAAGGTTTTCCGGATTTCCACGCTGAAGAGCGGTGCTGTCCACCTTTCACTTTGTCCGCCCAAGAAGCACTGCTCGTTCCATGCTGCGATCTCCGAAGACGACCGGAAAATCGTCGGCGATATCTACCATCTCCAAGGTAAGTTTGTTGCCTTCGTGGGAGACGTCATCGAGTATCGCAATCATCCTGAAATCGTCGTCCACGCGCGCCACCAGATTCACGTCACCGCCGGCAGTCCGCCTCTGGAATTTGACTCTGCCCAATCCAGACCCAACAGGCAGTCCACACCCACGAGTCGGCGCGAACGAGCCTGGTAGCAACACGTATCTCACCTATTCCGCTTCAACTCCTCCAGCGGATAAAACGTCCCGCGCCACTCCACCCCGCCGCGCGCAAGCGTCACCGCCGTTGACCGCAACAGCGTAAATACCATCACTACGCCCGCCACCGGGTGCAGCAATACGTAGGCCCTGCTAATCTTCAACCGCAATCCCATCCCCGAATACACTGCCATCACCGAGCCTAGCGCTATCGCATAACCCACGCGTGACCACCCCGGAGCGAAGGCCGTTCCCAGCCACGGGCCCAAATGCAGCCACAGCAATCCGCATGCTGCAGCAATCGCGAACGCCGGGCTGTAGCGCACCTGCGCAAAGAAATTCTTCGTCAGGTTTTGGACTACGCCGCGCGCTCCCACCGCCCATCGCACGGTGACCATGTCTTCGCCAAACGCCACGCGCGAAGCCATCCCTGCCTGCTTCACCTTTTCACCCAGGCGCATGTCGTCCACCACGCTCAACCGCATGGATTCATATGTGCCAATCTTCTCGTAGGCTTCCCGCCGGATCAGGTTGAACGCTCCCACGCCTATCGAATCGCGTGCCTTTGGGTCGCGCACCTTCCACGGCCTGAATGCAAAAATAAACATGGCCTGGAAAAACGGGATCATCATGCGCTCGCCCATCGACTCCATCAGCATGGTCGGCAGCAGTACCATATGGTCGGCCCGCTCCCGCTCGGCGTAATACACCGCCCGCCGCAGTGCACCGGGTGCGTGTACCACGTCAGCATCGCTGAACAGAATCCATTCGCCCGTCGCCGCCCGCGCCGCACTCCACATCGCGTGAGTCTTGCCCAGCCACCCTGGCGGCAACTCGCGCACATGCACTACTACCAGACGTGCGCCATACGCCGCTTTCAGTCGGTCAAGAATCTCGCCCGTCGCGTCCTCCGAGCGGTCATCGACGGCGATCACTTCATAATCCGGGTAGTCGATGGTAAGTAGCGAGCGCACCGCTGCCTCGATCATCGCGGATTCATTGCGCGCCGGAACGATGATGCTCACCCGCGGGAGTTTCGTCGCCTCACCCACCGCATATTCAGGCTGAGCCAGGTCGGCAATCTGCGGAACGCCTCGCCTTGCGGCCACCGTGTGATACACCCACGTCGCTGCCAATCCCACGCCTGACAGCCAATTCAGCGTCTGCCCCAGGCTCAAGCCTTATCCCCCTGCGGCAGTTGCGGAGCATAGCGCACGCCCAGAAACAGCACTCCCGCCGAAAGCGCAATCGCCGCCGATGCCGCGACAAACGCCATCTGCATATTGCTGCGGTCCGAGATATATCCCATCAAACCAGGTGAAAACGCATCGCCCAGCAGGTGGATCGTGAAAATGTTTACCGCAAAAGCCGTCGAGCGAATCGGCGCCGAAACCGAGTTCAAAATTGCCGCGTTCAGCGGAGCCGTGTTGAGTAGCAAAAAGAACTCGCCCATGAAAATCGCCGGATACATCCACGTCCCCGCCTGAAAGACCGCCAGCAGTACCGCTGGCATCGCCAGTGACATCCCAATCGCCGAAATCAGGCAATGACCACCGCGCTTCCTGGCCTCCATCCGATCACCCAGCCAGCCACCCAGCATCGTCGCCAGAATCCCCGCCGCGAGGGTCATTAACCCGAAGCGCAGATTTGCCTCCGCCAGTGGGACGTGCCGTATGCGCGAGAGGAATGTCGGCATCCACACCTGCATTCCGCCGATCGCAAATGTCATCATCGCCATGCCCAGCGTCGCGGTCCAAAACGCCGGATTCCGCCAGAGCCCAAGGAACGTGCCGCGCTCCACCGTGACTGCCAATTGATCCTGTGCACCGCGCTTAGGCTCCGGGACCCATAGCAGGAGCAGTCCCAGCACCACTCCCGGAACTGCACCCACCAGGAATGGCGCGCGCCATCCCCATCGTGCTCCCACGGCACCGCCCAGCAGGTATCCCAGCGCTGTTCCAACGGGTATTGCGAGGTAGAAAACCGAGAGCACTCGCCCACGCCGGTGTTCCGGGTGAAGGTCCGCGAGGAATGACGGCGCAATGGCCACAAACGTCGCCTCGCCCACCCCTACCAGCGTGTGCCGGATCATCAATTCGGTGAAGTTATGGGTTACCGCCGTAAGCAGTGTCGCAGCGGACCAGATCAGCGCTCCCGCGCACATGATGAGCCTGCGCGGATAGCGATCTGCCAGCCAGCCCACGAATGGCGCGGTCACCATATAGCAGAAGAAAAACGCCGTGGTCAGCAGTCCGAACTTCGCATCCGATCCCGGAAATTCGTGCTGCACCAACGGTTGCACGGCAAACAAAACCGAGCGGTCGATATAGTTCACAAAATTCAACGCCGTCAGAATTACCAGCGCTGTGGTCGCCCAACGCCTCACCCGTCCCTGCTCGTCGCCCAAGCGGTTCGCCTCGTTTGTGAACTGGTGCCCAACACTTGCAACGGTGCCCCACATCTGCCTTGTTTAGCAGATGGTGAATTCGGGGCTAGATACTACTTTTTTCTCGGCCAGCGCGCCTCCACCAGTGTTCCCAGCCCTCCGCGCGGACGGAACTCCCCACGCACTTCGCACCAGACTGGCTTTGTGGCTTTCACCACGTCCTCCAGAATCTGGTTCACCACATTCTCCTGAAAAATTCCCAGGTTGCGGTATTCGTTGATGTATTCCTTCAGCGATTTCAACTCGAGGCAGAGTTTGTTGGGCACATAGCGGATCCAGACAGTGCCAAAGTCCGGCAATCCAGTCTTCGGGCATACCGACGTAAATTCAGGAATGTCGATTTCGATTTCGTAGCCGGGGAACTGGTTGGGCCAACATTCAATCGACGGAAAGTCGTGATCCAGTCCGCTTGCGGCATGGTCTGGAGTATAGCCAAGACGGGTCGCGCCCTGGACTGCAATCTTCTTCTTCGTTGCCATCCGGCTATTTTAGCTGACCAGCAAAGAATTCGTCGGCAGGCTGAAACAAATGCGCTTCCGACCGCAGCTTTCCGCTCACGCCGCGATGTCGCTCTCGGTTGCCGGTTTCGGGGTCACTTTCTCAGGAGGAGCCTGCTTCAGCGGCAGTGTCCCATCTCCAGTTTCCTGCAGCACTTCGCTGTTAATCTCCGCGCCCATCAGGATCACGAATGAGCTCCAGTACAGCCATGTCATTAGCGCAATCGCTCCTCCCAGCGCACCGTAGGTCCGGTTGAAGTTCGCGAACCTTTGGAAGTAAATCCCGAGCGCAAAAGAAAGTGCCAGCCACGCCGCAACCGCAAATACCGCTCCGGTCAGCGTATGCCAGAAACGCTGTTTTACGTTCGGAGCGAAGAAATACATGATCTCCACAGCCATCACGATGAACACTCCTGAAACTGTCCAGCGCAGCAAAGGCCACAAGCGCGCCAGCACAAAGTCAGCGTGCAGCATTCCCGCCAGCCATTCGCCAAACCTCGGGCCTACCAACATCATTCCCAATGCCACCAGCAATAGCCCTCCGACCATAAAGGTCATGATCAAGGCCAGTCCGCGGGTCTTCCAGTATGGACGTGTTTCCGGCACGTTATAAGCCACGTTCAGTGCCTCAATCATTCCCGCAAAACCGCTGGAGGCCGACCACAGCGTTCCCAGCAGTCCAAACGACAACAAAGCGCCGCGATGCGGTGAAATCACGTCGTGCACAACGTAGCGCACCACCCCCATACTGTCCGCCGGAACGTAGCGAGCCATCATCGCCAATATTTGACCGAACAGATTGGGCACAGGCAGAAATCCCACAACTGCAGACATGGCGATAAGCGCCGGGAACAAACTCAACAGAAAGTAATAAGACAGTCCTGCCGCAAACGCCATCGTATGATTCCTGCCGACGTCTGTCACCGCGTTCTTAATGACATTTCGCCAATTCGTTACGCGCATGCAAATACCCCTTTGCCGGGAGTGATTGGATTCTCATTCGATGATTTTTTTGATCTCCGGGCTCGCTCGCGGCACATCTTTTCACCTTCTGCAATCAGGTGACTTGCCAAACCTGCAACGAACCTCCTAGTCTGAAGCCATATATTATTGAGAATGCTGTGTGGATATTGGAAACGCTCTACTCGGATATACTGAAAGTTCTTAGTCATGGCTAACGGAAATTCAAACGGCGCTCCCGCCGAAACTCGCCGGACTTGGACCACTGGCCTGGTCATCTTCCTGGTTATTTTTCTTGCCGCAGGGGCCTATTTTGAGCTCCGGCCCCGCCGCATCCGAATTTCAGTGGTCAAGCCCATGCTGCAGAACGTCTCCAATTCCATCACCACCAATGGAAAGGTGGAGCCGATCCGGCTTTTCGAACCTCATTCCCCTCTGCCTGTCACCGTACAGAAGATTCTGGTCAGCGAAGGCACCCGCGTAAAAGCTGGCCAGTTGCTCCTTGAACTGGATGACACCCGAGCACGCAGCGGGATTGCCACAGCCGAAACGCGTCTCAAAACCGCGCAATCTGCATATTCCAACCTGGTTGCTGGAGGAACCCCGCAGCAGTTGATCGTCCGTCAGGCTGAACTGCGTAAAGCCACCATCGCGCGCGATGCGGCTCAGCGACAGCTTTCAGCGCTCGAAAATCTTCAGCAGCGCGGGGCAGCCAGCCCAGACGAAGTGGCGGCTGCCCGCGATCGTCTGGCAAGCGCACAGGCAGAGCTCGGCCAGGCTCAGTCACAGGTCCGTTACTCACCTTCCGAACTGAACCGTGCGCAATCGGAAATCACCGAGGCCAAGACCGCCGTTGAACTTGCCGAACAGGACTTGCACAACTGCCACATTCACGCCCCCTTTGATGGAACTGTGTTCTTCCTGCCGGCACGGCTTGGCGCGTTCGTAAACGTCGGAGAGTTGCTTTTGCAGGAAGCTGATCTCTCTCAGCTTCGGGTTCGCGCCTTTGTGGATGAGCCAGAGATTGGCCGCCTCGCCATTGGCCAAACCGTCCGTATCACTTGGGACGCTCTTCCTGGACGCACTTGGCGCGGTGTCGTCTCAACCCTTCCGTCCACCGTTGTCAACCGTGGCTCACGGGTCGTCGGAGAGATACTTTGTACGGTTGACAACTCCGAACACCTTTTACTGCCCAACATAAACGTGGGAACCACGATCATTGCCAGCAGTAAGGAAAACGCTCTCACCGTTCCCCGGGAAGCGGTGCGCGAGGAGAACGGCCATAATTACGTTTATGTTCTCCAGGACAATCACCTGCACCGGCACGAAGTAAAGCTCGGCATCTCCAACTTGACCCGGGTTGAGATTCTGAGCGGCATCTCCGCGAGCGATCTCATTGGAGTCCAGTCTTACAGTCCGTTGCCTATGTCGGATGGCGTCGAAGCAAAAATCGTAGAGAATCCCTCGTAATGAACAAACGCCCAATCATGAGAGAGCCCCGCATCTACGCCTGCCTGTTTCGACCGGCCGGTTTGCGAACTGGCCTGAGGACCATGCGCCTGCTCTTGGTCGGCTGCGTACTGTTCTTGAGCTCAGCCTCCTGGGCCGCGGACGGCTCGCCCCGTGAGTTGCTCAATGCCGGTCGGATCGATGAGGCGCTGAGCCTGCTAACCCCGCAGGCAAACGGCAACAACGCAGCAGGCTCCAACTACCTTGGCCGCGCCTATTTCGCCTTGTCAGACTGGGATAATGCCGTGCGTTTTTGCGAGCGTGCCACCCAACTCGATCCGACAAATGCGGAGTTCCAGCTCTGGCTAGGTCGCAGCTACGGCGAAAAAGCCAACTCCGCCGCTGCTTTCTCCGCCTACTCGCTGGCCCGTAAGACAGTAGCTGCATTTGAAGCTGCGCATGCTCTCGACCGCAAAAATCTGTTGATTGCCCGTGATCTTGCTGAGTACTACTCCTCCGCCCCTTCTATTGTGGGAGGTGGTAGTGACAAGGCACTCGCACTAGCCGCCGAGATCGCTCCCGAGCATCCGTCCGATGCCGCGTGGATCCGCGCCATGGTCGCCTCCCATGCCGGTGATCACCAAGGCGCCGAGCGTGAGTACAACGAATCTATCCGTATCGATCACAACTCAGCCTCGACATATCTCGAACTTGCCCGCTATCTGAGAGGACGAAAAGCTTGGGAACGCTTCCAGCAGGCTGTGGAGCATGCCATTCAGTCATCCCATATCCAACCGATCGATCATTACGATGCTGCCGAGATGCTTCTTAAGACTGACCGCAATCTTCCTTTGGCAGCGCAGCAGATGCGTGCCTACATCCAGAGCGGTCATCCCCAGGAGGCAGCCCCTCTGTTTCGCGCCCACTACATTCTCGGCGAAATTCTGCTCAAGAGTGGAGACACCGCCCAGGCCGCAGCTGAATACCGGGCCTCGCTTGCCCTGGCCAGTTCCTATCGTCCTGCGGCGGATGCCCTCCGTCGTCTGGGCCATCGCTAAGCTCGCGCCTCGCGCCATTTCGCGGAGGAGAACGACCCAATGACGAAAGCAACTTCTATCAGGTTCCAAACTCCCCTTATCGCCTTGCTTCTCTTCGCTTTCCTGCGACTCGCGGAACTGCCTCTCCGCGCTGAGCCAATCGAGTTTCGTCAGGCCATCGAACTCGCCCTGAAACACAGTGGCATTATGCTCGCCGCATCAGCCGACCGCGCCCGCGCCGCTCAGCGTTATCACGCCGAGCGCGATGCTTTTTTTCCCACCGTTGTCTTCGGCTCCGGCCTTGGTTACAGCTTTGGCCAGCCCGTAGCGATCGCCGGCCAAGCCCCTTCGATATTCAACGTTACCCACACTCAGACCCTGCTCAATTTCGCGGTCCATGATTCCATCAGGGCAGCCCACAGCGACTCCATAGCCGCCAATATCAACTACGTGGACCAGACCGGGCAGGTGATACTCGACACTTCCCTGCTCTACATCGAGTTCGATAATTCCCAGCAGCGCCTCGCCATTGCCCGGCAGCAGAAGCAGGCAGTTGACCGCGCTCTCTACATCGCTCAGCAGCGCCAGACGGAGGGCGTCGGCAGCCTGCTTGATAGCAAACGCGCCGAACTTGATTCTGCGCGCGTGGAGCTCGGCATCATTGAGCTTGAAACCTCGGTGGATATTCTCCGTGAGCGCCTCGGCCGCGCGATTGGCCGCACTCCCTCAAGCCTCACAACCGTGAGCGCATCCATTCCAGCCGCTCCCCCGTTGCCATCAGAAGACGACCTATCCTCGGCCGCGCTGGCCAACTCCGCCGGCGTCCGGATTGCCGACGAGCACGTCCGGGCAGCTAAACTTCGGGCCCGCGCAGAGCACCGGCTCAAGTATCCCTCCATCGACTTTGCCGGACAGTTCGCCGAATTCGCAACTTTCAACAATTATCAGCAGTACTACAAAAGCTTTTCGAGAAATAACTATAGCTTTGGCCTAAACGTCCGGATACCCGTCTTCAATCTCGCTCAGAACGCCCTCGCCGCAGCTGCCGACGCCGATGCCATGCACGCCGAAGCTGACGCCCAATTGCTGCGCGATAAGGTAGCTGCCGACGCTGTTCGCGCCCAGCACACCATTCGCCAGTTGCAAGCCACAATCAAGGTCACCCGATTGGAGTATGAAGTTGCCCAAGCCAATATCGACGCTGTGCAGCTTCAAATACAGGCGGGGAAGGCTAACGCTCGTGATCAGGAACTGGCCCATGCTGATGTCGCAAGTAAGCAGGCTGCCCTTTTACAGAGCCAGTTTGAGTATCTCCGCGCCCAAATTCAGCTCCTCCGCCAAACCGGCGACCTCAATAATTGGGCACTCGGAACAAAACCATAGTGCGGAGCGATAAGAAAATGCGTATTTCTCATAAAGAAAATGTCGGGTGGCCCATATTAGCCTTCTTCTGGCGAATGTGGGGATGCAGCGACCTCCATCCCATTGGTCGTGCTCTCGGGGTTGCTCGCATTCCTTTCGCCATCGATTGTCACTCAGGAAACGTACTTTGACGCTTCGTAAATATTTGGTCTTACTTTCGGTAGTAATCTTCGGCTCCATTGGAGACACCATGCTGGCGCGCGGCATGAAAGACGTCGGAGCCATCGACATCCACCATGTCTCTCATGTCTTCACTGCCCTCTCAAATCCCTGGGTCATTTTCGGAATCTTCTGTCTGCTGGGCTTCATGTCCAGCTACATGACCGCGCTCTCTTTCGCCGATCTCACGTACGTCCTTCCCGCCACCGCCCTGGGATACGTTTTCATGGCATTGCTCTCGCGCTTCTGGCTGCACGAGCACATCAGCTTGCTGCGATGGCTCGGCATTGCGCTCATCACCGCAGGTGTAGGACTCGTCGCCGGGGGGCCGTCCCGCACCGAACATCCACCCACCTCTGTTTCTGGCCCTAAAGCCGTCCAGGAGCGGGTATGAGGACCCTGTACACCTGGACTTGCATCTTCTTCGTCGTCTGCTCGGCCGCCGCAGGAGACGTTTTCATCGCACTTGCCATGCGCCGCATTGGCGACCTCGGGCTCTTGCACCGCAAACATGGCTTGCTTACCGTGATGACGCGCGTTCTTTCCAGCGGGGCGCTTTTCGCCGGAATCTTCTTCATGGCCATGGCTTTCTTCAGCAATCTTGTGGGGCTCTCCTGGGCCGACCTCAGCCTGATGGGTCCGGCATCAGCCGCACTCACCTTTGTTACCAATGCAATTGGCGCCAAGTTTTTCCTCCATGAAGACGTGGACAAGCGTCGGTGGATCGCAACGATCTTTGTCTGCTGTGGAGTGCTCCTGCTCACCCGTTCCTAACTGCCACGTCTGTCCGGCACCGCACATATGCCGAAGTCGCCGGATGTGGGCCCCTGTTTGCTTAACTCTCCCAAATTGGGCCTGACCTCCCGAATCCCGGGGTTATTGTCTTGCGAAGTCCCGAATTTCTGGAACATCATTTTGGCTGGTTAACTCAAAAGGAGAATTTCCATGCGATTCAAAATTGTAATTGTTTTGGCAATTCTGCTGGTGTTCAGCTTTTCGGCCTTGGCTCAGTCCGGTACCGCATACGTCGGATACTCGTACACGAACATTGATACCAACGGCGCCACCGATCGCTTGAATATGAACGGCTGGGAGACCGGTTCATCCATCAACTTGAACAAGATGTTTGCGGCTGAAGGTGTTATAGCCGGCGCCTACAGGAACAACGCGTTCAGTTTCGGCGAAACCGGCGTAAAAACCAACTTAAGCGTCTACACTTACGAGTTTGGCCCCAGGGTGAACCTGGGCCCCTTCGCATTTGCCCACTTCCTCATGGGCGGTGCCCATCTTTCGGCATCCGCTTCTGCGTCAGGTGCATCGGCGTCCACCTCCCAGAATAGTTTTGCCATGTCGATTGGCGGTGGAACACAGATCAAGGTTGCTCCCCACTTCGCGGTGCGGACTACCTTTGACTATGTCCCAACTTATTTTGTCTCTAACACGCAAAACAACGTTCGCATCGGCGTGGGTTTGGCTTATCTCTTCGGGCAGCCACGCGGTGCCAGGAAATAGCTGACATCCCACCTAGGCCCGGCCTTTCCAGCCGGGTCTTTTTATTGGTCTGAATATCCGATCAACCAGGTAACGGCAGGCGGCCCGCATCCGCCTGCTTTTTGGCGAATGTGGGAGATACTGGGAGCCAGCAGCCTTCGTCATTACCCGAACTTGCTCTTGTCCTCGATCTTAACCTGTGAATCCTTGAAACTTTGTAACCTCAGATTCCGTGCCATAACTCCCACTTTGTCATACACTAGAAAACAATGGCCGCTGAAAACTCGTTCGATATTGTCAGCAACGTAGACCTGCCGGAAGTCACGAATGCCATCCAGCAGGCACTCAAGGAAGTCCATCAGCGTTACGACCTGAAGGGATCGCATTCCGATATTCAGTTCGACGGCAAAGACGAAATCGTCCTTACCTCCGCCGATGAATATAAGCTCAAGGCTGTGACCGACGTTCTGCAATCCAAGTTCGTCAAGCGGGGAGTGTCCCTCAAATCATTGGATTATGGGAAGATCGAGCCTGCCGCCAGTTCCACTGTCCGGCAGAAGGTGAAGCTCCAGCAGGGCATCGCCATCGAAAAAGCCCGTGAGATTGTGAAAACCATCAAGGACTCGAAGAAGAAGGTGCAAGCCTCCATCAATGGGGACATCGTCCGGGTCACGGGAAAAGATCGTGACAGCCTCCAGGAGATCATCGCCCTGCTCCGCCAGACCGACTTTGGCATCGACATGCAGTTTACAAATTATCGCAACAACTAGTTGACTGGCCTTGGAAGCCGGGAAGGCGCAAAACTAACCGCTTCCAGCCGAATCTCGGACTGTGTTAGGGTTCAATCTTGAGCAGCTTGACATTAGCTACGGGCAAACAGATTTTCGACCTTCTTCGTGAGGACCTGGATGCAATCGAACGCGAGTTCGGCGGCTACAGCGTGTCAAACGTACAGGCCATCACCGAGATCGGCGAATACCTCCGTCAGGGCGGCGGAAAGCGCCTACGTCCGGCGCTTCTGCTGCTGTCCGCTAAAATGCTCAACTACAAGGGCCCCGGTGCGGTTCGTCTTGGAACCGTCGTAGAGATCATTCACACCGCAACGCTCGTTCATGACGACATCATCGACGCCGCCGAAGTCCGCCGCGGTCGCCCATCGCCAAATACAATATGGGGCAATCCCAAGTGCGTTCTCGCCGGCGATTGGCTCTACATGCAGGCTTTTCAGATCTCGCTTGAGGAGCGTAATCTCCACGTACTCGATCTGCTGACGGACCTGACTAAACAAATGGTCGAGGGTGAACTCCTCCAGATTGAGAAACTAGGCTCACTGATCTCCCGCGACAGCCATCTTGACCTCATTGATCGCAAGACGGCATGCCTCTTCGCCGTTTGTATGCAACTCGGCGGAGTTCTCGGAGGGGTTTCAGAAGAGCAGCAACTTCTGCTCCGCGAATACGGACGCGCGGTCGGCATGGCGTTCCAGATCACCGATGACGTTCTCGATCTCACTGCCTCTGAGATGGTTCTCGGCAAGCCCGTTGCCAGCGATCTGCGCGAAGGCAAAGCTACCCTAGCCGTGATCCACGCCCTCGAGCGCTGCACCCCCGGCGAACGCGCAAAAATCCAGACTGTCCTTGAGCAGCGCGCATTCAATGGCGTCACCCATCAGGACATACTCGCAATCCTGAGCCGGTACGATTCCATCAACGCCGCTAACCGGGAAGCAGCCAGCTTTGCCCGGCAGGCGGTGGCGCAGATGCAGAGCTTCCCCGATAACGATTTTAAACGCGCTCTCCTCTGGCTTCCGCAGTTCGTGGTGTCCCGCAAGAAGTAGCACGCTCTCAGCCGAAGTCTCCCTGATCTTTACCGTGACCAATAAAAAAAGGGCCAAGGCCCCGTTTTGGCTTCTGCTTCCTGACGTACTCCGTTTTCTACTGCCCTGTTCCGGAAAACACAACGGCAACAGTCTTCAGCAGAATCTTCACATCGAGCAACAAACTCCAATTTTCAACATAGTAGGTATCCAGAGCAAAATACGCTTCGGCCGATGGATTCTTGCGCGCCATAACCTGCCAGAGTCCGGTAATTCCCGGCACGGCCTCTACGCGGCGGCGCTGCTCTTTTGTGTAGCGGGCATATTCGCTGGTCAAGCACGGACGCGGTCCCACAACGCTCATGTGCCCGGTAAGCACACTGAAGAACTGCGGCAACTCGTCCAAACTGTAGCGCCGCAAAATCCGCCCAATCCGTGTCACACGGGGGTCATTCGACATCTTGAAGAGATTCCCGCGGCGCTCATTCAGGTGCAGTAAAGCACCCCGCAGTGAGTCTGCGTCTTTCACCATTGTCCTGAACTTCAGAAAACGAAAGCGTCTCCCATTTCTGCCAATCCGCTCAGAAACGTACAGAACAGGGCCTTCGGAATCCAGCTTCACGATCATTGCGATCAGCAGCAGTACAGGACAAATAAAAACCAGTGCCAGCATGGAGAAGAGAATATCGAACCCGCGTTTTGCAATCCTCTCGAACTGAAAAATCCATGACCGTTCACTACTATCGAGCGACGAGTTTTGCCGGAAATCTCGCGAAGATGCAATGCTTCCCACTAATATCTCCAAAACCCCGGGATTTCAGCTACGGAGACTCGGACTACGCCAGCTAACAGAATCCCTGGCAAACAGAGGAATTGCTTTCGCCCTCTGCAGAACGCAAACAAAAAACGAACAGCATGTAAATATCGGTCCAGAGTAGCATGGAACAGCTACTCTCATCCAGAATCATCCGTACAAACATCCTTAAATTTTTCTAATGGAGGCCTTTGATTCAATTGGGGTTCCAGCGCATCTATAACTAGATCTGTGTTCAATCTGTCAGTTGGTAGTTGCTTCGGGTCCCATCTAAGCATGCGCGACACACGAACTACGCCCCACGTTGTCATCATCGGAGCAGGTTTCGCGGGACTTTACGCCGCGCTCTCTCTGGCCAGAGCTGACGTGCGTATTACGATCGTCGATAGCCGCAATCACCATACGTTTCAGCCTCTCCTCTACCAGGTCGCTACCGCAGCGCTTTCGCCCGGTGAGATTGCCTACCCCATTCGGCATATTTTCAAAGACGATGAAAATGTGTCAGTGCTCCTGGCCAAAGCCACCGGTTTTGACCTGTGGGACCGGAAGGTCTTGCTCGGTAACGACGAGATTTCCTATGACTACCTGGTCGTCGCCGCAGGGGCGACGCATGCCTACTTCGGACATCCAGAGTGGGCGACCTACGCTCCGGGGCTTAAGACCGTGGAGGATGCGACGGAGATTCGCCGCCGCATGCTACTGGCGTTTGAGCTTGCCGAGCGCCGGGCTCGCCTCAATCAGGAACCTGAGCCGATAAGCTTTGTTGTGGTGGGCGGAGGACCGACCGGAGTTGAATTGGCAGGCGCACTTGCGGAAATCGCCCAGAGGGTTCTAGCCTCAGACTTTCGCTCCATCGATCCGCGAAGCACCCGAGTCTTTCTCCTCGAAGCAGGACCAAGAATTCTTCCTACATTTCCGGAGGATCTCTCTGCCTCCGCAGTGCGGCAATTGAATAAACTCGGGGTTGAAGTGATGACTGGCACGGCGGTCACCGGCATTGACGAAACACACGTCTATTTTCACGACGAATCGCTCCCAGCTTCAGTTGTGCTCTGGGCCGCAGGTGTTTCCGCCTCGCCGCTTGGCAAATTGCTGGGAACACCGACCGACCGTGCAGGCCGAGTTCAAGTCCAACCAGATCTGACGCTACCCGGACACCCTGAGGTCTTCGTGGTGGGCGATCTGGCTTCCATTCTCCAGCAGAATGGGAAACCGGTACCCGGCGTGGCACCCAGTGCCATTCAGATGGGGCAATTCGCCGCTGCCACCATCATCGGAGACCTCCACGGTAAGCCTCGGGAAGCCTTCCGCTACTACGACAAGGGCAGCCTTGCCACCATTGGGCGCTCTGCTGCCATAGCCGAGGTAAAGGGCTTTAAGATGTCAGGCCTGACCGCGTGGCTTACCTGGCTCCTCGTGCACGTGCTGTTTCTGATTGGATTCCGCAACCGCATCCAGGTTCTGTGGGAGTGGTTCTGGGCGTACATCACCTTCCAGCGGGGAGCTCGCCTCATTACAGGGCAGAGCCGTTCCATCGTCCCTATCGACTCCAGTGCAGTCGACGAGCGGAGCGTCGCTGAGTCGGAAGCCCCAAGACGCAGAACAGGCTAACAGCAAAACGCGCCTCAGGCAGGAGGCGCGTCAGTCTGTAACGCAAAGAAGTTTAGTTAGAGTTTCTCGTAGAACTCGCAGGCCGAGCAGGAAATAAATACGCCGCCGGGGATGTTGCGCTCGCGATCTTTCACACGCTTTACAAGCCGGGTAGGCTTGGCGCACTTAGGACAGTTGGTGCTCTTCGAAGTGTCCATTACCTTCTTACGGTCGCCGGTTTTTGCAATCTTAGCCATTTTTGTAACTCCTATCAGGGCCGGCGCGAAGCTCGGCGGAATTGCTCTGGCGGGACATGGGACACTGCACAGGAAACTTACGCAGGCTTCTGCCCGGAAACCACCCAGGAAGCTTTCGCTTGCACCGGAACCCACGGTGGCAGTAAATGCGTGAAACTCAGCACCGACGCACAGGAAACTGTGGTGCCACCGGGTAGCTCTTTGATTGTATATTCCGCGCAGGCGAAATATCAATAACTTAGACGGATTATCACCCCGGGCCAATCTACCCCGCTCAGCGGGAGCCGCCGCCCCGCGAAAATTATTTTTCCACAGAATAAAGACAAATTGTGCTTGCATTAGCGGTACTCTCGTGCTAATTCCACCTCAGTACGAGTCCTCGGTCCAGCTCCCAGGCTAGCTAGACGCCTGCTTCGGTCATTGGAGAGGCGTGTAAGTGTGTCTGCGAATGGCGAGCCGTGAAACCGCGGATCAAAGCGGAGCAGGTGGCAGTGCAAGAAGTGGTCTTCCGGCGATAGCGAAAACACACATAATCACGGTGAATCGCACTCGTTGACCTTTGGCTGTCGCACCTTTAATGGTCTGACCCTCTCTTGCGTGGGCCCTTTCGTTCAGCCAAAAACAAGTTTCGGAAACTAATCAATACCTGCCGGTAATGCGGGCGCCATTGCGCTGGGCCCAATTTGCGAGCGGAACTGCGAGCAAACCATGGGACATGCGGGTAACAGATGCGAGATTTTGATCTCTGCTCTGGATAGCCCTTGCAACTCAACGTAGTTTCAACAGCGTGCCGTAATTTCGAAAGAGGATCTACATGTTTACATCGAAGACGCACAAAAGATTCGAGTGGGGAGCGGTGGCATTCGTGGTCGCTGCTTTCGCAGTCGGTCAGGCTGCTGCCGTGACATGCGAGAGTCTGGCCTCCCTCACGCTACCACAAACCACAATCACAGTGGCCCAGTCGATAACGACGGGCACCTTTACCCCACCCGGTAGTAAAACGGCCCTCACCGGTCTGCCTGCATTCTGTCGCGTAGCAGCCACCCTCACCCCAACCAGCGACTCGCTCATCAATATGGAAGTGTGGATGCCGGAGTCGGGCTGGAACGGGAGGTTCGAAGGCGTTGGAAATGGCGGCTTTTCAGGAACGATCGTATACAGCGCCATGGCGCCTGTGCTCCCACTTGGGTACGCCGTTGCCAGCACGGACACAGGGTCCACTTCTGATGGAACCTTTGCGCTTGGACACCCGCAAAAGATTATTGATTATGGGTATCGCGGGATTCATCTGATGACTGTCCGGGGCAAGCAGATTCTAGCAGCCTTCTACGGCCGAAATCCGAAGTATTCCTACTTCAACGGCTGCTCAAACGGTGGTCGGGAGGCAGGAATGGAAGCGCAGCGCTTCCCTGACGATTACGACGGTATCGTACAAGGGGACCCTGCTCTCTGGATGACTCACCATGAAGTCGGCGCTCATCTGTGGATCGCAGCGCAGATGTTCGGGTCGAATGCCGGCGCTCTTGTAGACACTGCCGGCACTGTCTACACGGATCAACTCACGGCACTCGGCAACGCCGTCAACGCTGCCTGCGACGCCAAGGATGGTGTCGTGGATGGAGTCCTGAACGATCCGAGAAAATGCCACTATGACCCCGAAAAACTCCTTTGCACCGGCACTCAAACCCCTCAGAGCTGCCTTACCGCAGCGCAAGTGCAGACCGTCAAAAACATCTGGCGCGGGCCTGATGAGATGCTGCATCGGCCCGGTTATTATCCGCCCATTGAACGTGGCGGCGAATTACTTGGCTGGCCCGGATGGAATTCTCCGGTACGGGGAGGGACACCAACAGACACTCACGCGTCGCTTGGTCTGCCATTCTTCAAGTACTTTATCTTCGACAATCCGGCCTGGGACTTTGAAACTTTCAACTGGAAATCCGGCCCGGCTTATGTGGAAAACAAGGTAGTGGTCCCTGGTCAGACCATACCGCAGGTGCTGAACGCGATGAACCCCGACCTGCGCCAATTCCGGGAGAAGCGTGGCAAACTCATACACTACCATGGGTCCAGCGACCCTGACATTCCGACACAGGTCAGCATCAACTACTTCGAAGACGTCTTGAAATTTAACGGCGGATCACGAGAGTGGACTCAAGATTTTTATCGGTTCTTCCTAGTCCCTGGGATGAACCACTGCAGCGGCGGCCCTGGCGCAAATGTGTTTGACATGCTCACCCCGCTCGTCGAGTGGGTTGAGAACGGCATCGCGCCAAAGAGTATCCTCGCGACACATTACGTCAACAATGTTGCCACTCAAGGTGTCGCGTTTACACGGCCTCTTTGCCCCTATCCGGAGGAGGCGGTATATAAGGGTAAAGGCAGCAACACCGATGCAGCCAACTTTGTCTGCAAGCAATCCGGGTTGTTCGAGCATCATCGGTAGGACTAGCTAGAATGATGGGCGCGGCGTTCAACCGCGCCCATTTTTGGCTGTTTACGTCCCCTGCGCGAACCATCGAGTTCCCCGGAATACAACTCTGACAAGGTAAGCAGCGAATCCGGCGACAATGAGCAGTGCTCCAAACACCAGAGCATTCATGCCGAAGACGATTTCACTGCGGCTCTGCACAATGGAGAACCCAAGCAGAAGGGTTACCGGGATGGCAAGCGCAACGGTTCCCGCGATGCCTCCGGGCACACGGTACGGGCGCGGCAGGTCCGGCGCCGTAACACGAAGGACGGCCAGGGCGACGAACTCCAGAATCAGTGAGCCACCATAAAGCAGAATGTCTAGAGTGACCAGCTTTTCGAATCCAATACCGAGGCACGTCGCCCAACCCACGGCAAGGACGATGATCGAGATCCAGGGTGCGCCATTCCGCCGCGTTGTGCGTGCGAATATGCGAGGCAGCAAGCCGTCCTGCGCCATCGCGAGTGGTAGCCGCGAATAACTCATTACAAGCGCGTTGAACATGCCAAAGGCGGACATCATCCCACCGGCCACAACCGCGACGCTCAGCCAATGGCCGCCAAGCATTTCTGCAATGCTTGCCCACGATCCGGTCTCGAAGGCCGCGGGCGAAACGCCGGTCACCCACATGGCTGCGAAGGGAGCGATGTAGCTGATCGCGACGACGGTAACTGCCGTGAACATCGCACGTGGATAGGTGCGCTGCGGTTCGTGGACTTCGCAGGCCACCGTGCTGGCGTTGTCCCAGCCCATATAATTCCACATCGAAACCAGAATCCCGCCGACGATGCCTACATGCACCGACGGCGCCGCTGCGGCAGAATTCGCAAACGCTCCATGCTTTGCCAATGCCAGGACGATGATGCCCACGAACGGCGCTGTAAGCAGTACGAACAACCACAGCGATGTCTCGGCCACCACTCGAATCCCTGCAATGTTTAGCGCGGAGCAGACTACGACCATGGCGACGGCAACCACCACGCTGCGGTGTCCGAGGCCGAACCACGGAAACAAGCGAGTGAGGTATAAAACAAACAGCGTCGGATAGATCGCCATGTCGAAAATGCTTGCGACTAAAGAGAGCCAGGCCTCCTGAAATCCCCAGAAGTCGCCCATCGCCCTGCGTACCCAGGCGTAAAAGCCGCCCTCGGCTGGCATTGCGCTGGCCAACTCGCCGATCATTAGCGAGGTCGGGAGGCTCCACAAAATCGGCGTCAGCGCGAGCACGAAAATTCCGCGGGCAAACCCCGCGCCGCCTATGATGTCTTCTGTGCCATAGGCACCGCCCGACACCATGAAAAACGTGGCCACGACAAGCGGCCAAAACGTAAGTTTTCGCGATCGTACGGGCAGACGCGAAGCGGGCTGAGATTCAGTCGCCAGGGGAGCGATTGCGGGTTCGTTCCGAAACGGAATGATCAACTTCGGTGGCTCCCTCCTCCAACCCCCAGGTGAGTTTGAATCATACAAGATCATCGCATTTACGATGGGCGCACGTGCAAGTACCCCCGGGGCTCTCGTTTTTACGTTTGTTTTTGTTGATAATAAGTTCTATGTCGAAACGTGAATTTCAGACCGAAGTCAATCAACTGCTGCAACTGATCATCCACTCCCTCTATTCGCACCCTGAAATCTTCCTGCGCGAGCTTATTTCCAATTCCTCTGATGCGCTTGACAAGCTACGCCACCTGACACTCACGGACGATGTCTATAGGGCTCTTCCGTTCAATCCTCGAATTGAACTCGAACTAAACGAAGAGAACAAAACCCTGACCGTCAGCGACACTGGCATCGGTATGGACGAGGAGGATCTAGTCTCGCACCTTGGGACAATCGCGCGCTCTGGTACGAAAACTTTTCTATCGCAGCTCTCTGGAGACGCGAAGAAGGATTCGAATCTCATCGGTCAGTTTGGTGTCGGCTTTTACAGTGCATTCATGGTCGCCGACCGGATTGAAGTCGTATCCCGCAAAGCTGGCGAAGAAAAAGCCTGGCGTTGGATCAGCGACGGAAAGACTGGCTTTGACATTGAACCCGCAGAGCGCTCTGTCGCTGGCACCACCGTACTTCTGCATTTCAACGAAGAAGGCAAGCAGTACGCCGACAGCTACCGGCTGCAGGAGATCGTCAAGAAATACTCCAACCACATTGCCTTCCCGATCTTTCTCACCTATGACAAGAGCGAGTGGAATGAAACCGAGAAGAAGTTAGCAAAGACCCGCGTCACCGAGCAGGTGAATGCCGCCAGCGCTCTCTGGCGCCGCCCCAAGAATGAAATCAAGGAAGAAGACTACAAGGAGTTCTACAAAACCGTTGCGGGCGATTGGGCAGACCCTCTCTTCTGGTTCCACACCAAGGCCGAAGGCAGTCAAGAATACACCACACTCTTTTACGTGCCCTCGAAGGCTCCGCTTGACCTCTACCAAACGGATTACAGGGCCGGCGTAAAGCTCTACGTGAAACGCGTCTTCATCATGGACGACGCGAAGGAACTATTGCCCCAGTATCTGCGTTTCATTCGCGGCATCATCGACAGTGAAGACCTTCCACTCAATATCAGCCGCGAAATCCTGCAGCAGAATCGCATCCTCACGACTATCCGCACCGCGAGCGTCAAGAAGATTCTTTCCGAGTTGAAGAACATCGCGACCAAACAACCTGAGCAGTATCTGGCTTTCATCACCGAGTACAACCGGCCACTGAAAGAGGGCCTGTATGGCGACTTTGCGAATCGAGAAACACTCCTCGATCTCATCCGCTTCAAATCCACCAAGGTGGACGGTCTCACCAGCCTTGCCGATGTAAAGTCGCGGATGAAGGAAGGGCAGAAAAGTATCTACTACCTCACTGGCGGGGCCGAAGCTCTGCTTCGCACATCGCCTCTGCTTGAGATTTACAAGAAGAAGGATATTGAAGTTCTCATCCTCGATGACGATGTGGATGAAATTGTCTTCTCCGGCGTTGATAAGTACGGCGACATCGACCTCAAGGCCGTCAACAAAGCCTCTACCAGCGAGGACCTGAAAGACGAGGCTGAGACAGACAAGGCCGAGGCTCTCAAACCGCTGCTCGATAAGATAAAGGCCACCCTTGGCGATCGTGTGAAGGATGTACGCGCCTCCGTGCGTCTTGCGGACAGCCCATCATGCATCGTTTCCGACGAGGAAGAGCCATCGTTGAAGATGCAGCAGATGATGCGTGCAATGGGCCAAAAGGATATACCTGCACTTCTGCCCACGCTTGAGATCAATCCTGATCACGAGATCGTCAAGAAGCTGCTGGCGCGCTCCGATGATCCCATTCTTGAGGATGCGGCGTGGTTGCTGCTGGACCAGGCTCTGCTCATGGAGGGAGTTGCGCTCCAGGACCCCGCCACCTTCGTTCGGCGTCTCAACCGGATTCTGAACCTTTCCATCTAAACCGGGACCAGGGCGATGCATTCTTCTCCCCACCTTAGCCGCAAAAACAGCGGCGAAGGTGGGGCACCCGTGATCTTTCAAGAGGTTGTCCATTCGATTGAGACCGAGGAAGCTGTGAAGCCTGCGAAGCGAAAGGCATCCTGCCGCATGCTCCCGTCCACCGGGCAGTGAACAACACCGGCGACGGAACTTTATTCGACCGCAGCTTGTTCATCTATCACCCCGACAGCGACACGTTTCTGTGTCCGGCTGGTCAGACGCTCACCCGCAAACAGCGGAAGCGCAAGCATCTTTCCGTGACCTATGCTGCGCCGGACGGAACCTGCCCGGAGTGTCCGCTAAAGCCACGTTGCACGACTTCCTCGATGCGCCGATTTGTGGAACGGCACTTTTACGAAGACGCGCTGAATCGCATGCGGCAGCGGACCACACCGGAGGCAATGCGCTTACGGCGCTCCACTGTCGAACACCCATTCGGCACCTTGAAATACCGTATCTTTGGACACCCGCGTTTCCTGCTGCGCGGGGTTGCTGGTGCGCAGGTCGAGATGAGCCTGGCGACCATGGCATACAACCTGAAACGAATGATAAATGTATTGGGCGCCGGCTTCCTGAGCCGAGCCCTGGCGACGACATAGCGGTTTCCCCGGTCCCCGGTTTCCGAGCAAACAACTCCAAAAGCAAAAAGCGATGTTCCCAAACTCGAAACACCGCTCTCGTGAAATCGTGCCAACCTTTAGTTTCTTAACAGCCTGTTGAGTGAGACAGTTTGGGTTTTGACAGTTCGCCGTTTATCGGATTTTGTCGGAATTTGACTCGTCATCCAATGAAAGCTGTGCCGCCTCAATCTCCACCGCGCACTCGGCGTCGTCGTTTTTCACCTGGTTCACCCGCTGGCTCACCCGGTAGCGCCGCATCGCTTCCGCAGGATAAGGCTTCAGTAGAGGCTGTAATTCCGCGACCTTGCTGAATCCTGGATCGAGCCACACGTCGTAAACATCACGCGCAAGGATCACGGGCATTCGGTCATGAAGATCCCGCACCAGTTCGTTAGGTGTGGTGGTAAGAATCGAACAGCTCTTAATCCACTGTCCCTGTGGATTCTTCCATCGCTCCCATATCCCTGCAAATGCAAAAACCGATTCATCCGCCAACGTAAAACAGAAAGGAAGCTTTGCTTTCCCCTCGCGCTTCCATTCGTAAAAACCATCCGCCGGAATCAGACAGCGCCGCAACCGCAGCGGTTCACTGAATGACGCCATCTTGGCAACGGTTTCCGAACGCGCATTGATCATCTTGTAGCCGACCGAAGGATCATTTGTCCACGACGGAATCAGCCCCCAACGCATCTGCGACAGTTTGCGAACTGGCCGTTCCTTATCCTGCCGCACCACGGCGATATCCTGCCCCGGCGCAACGTTGTAGCGTGGCACCCAATCGAGATCGTCGTCCGGAACTTCGGCCTCGAACTCCGTCTCAAGAATCTCTTTCTTCCGCGCTAGTCGAAATCGTCCGCACATATAGAAAAGAAAGTATAACTGGCTCAGTAATTAAAGGCTTTTCCCTCAGCGGCTAAAGCCGCGTGAAATGAGCCTTTCGTGCGGCACGACTGAAGTCGTGCCCTTTCAAAACCGATTTATGGGACACTTCTAATTACCTCCGCCAATGACCCTGCACTACTCTACGGCAAGATATCTATTTCCTTCGCTTACGCAGCAGCACGTCAAACGACAGCACGCCTGTCTGGTCGCGTACGCCCACAATCGAGACATCTTTATTCAGGTTGTACTCAAACTGGATGATCTGCTGTGCCGACTGATTCAGGTTGGTGATGTAGGTCAGGGTCAGCTTGTTGGAAACCTGTTGCTCCACCGTCACGCGCGCCAGCCCTGCGTTCAGTGCGCCGCCCACGTTCGGGTCGATTTTCAAGCGGCTCACGCCAAACAATCTCTGTACGCGGCTACTCACGGTCGCGTTCAGCGCCTGCCCAATCAGCGCCGTCGACGCGCTCTCGGTCACCGTTGGCTGATACTGCGCCGTGCCCATCATCGCTGGATTCGCCGTTTCCTCGGTCGTGCGCCCTAAGGCCAGCAAGGAAATAATATCGCTGCTTGATAGAGGCGGGTCAGAGCGATAAGAGGGCGTGAGCTTGTTCAGCGAACCGTGGAAACCCAGCGTAATGTCATAGTCGCGCACCCGCGCCGAGAGCTCCATGTCGAGCACCGGTTCGATCCGCACGGGATTTGTAAATGTAACGTCGCCGCGTTCCATGCGATATTTTGTGCCGTTGAAAGTAAGCGTTCCTTCCAGCAGGTTTACCCGCCCAAGCACCACTGGACGCAACGCCGTCCCACGCATCCGCAGGTCCACGTTTCCGCTCAGTCGCGCCAGCGAGGTCTGCACCTGCAACTCCGGGGTCGAGGTCACATGCACATCCAGACGCACATTGTTGAGCGGTGAGTCGATCTTTTGCGCGGGAGATCCGCGCATTCCCGCGATGAGGTAGTTTGCAAAATCAAATTGTGGATTCAGCCCAAGCCGTGTCACCGTCACATCACCTGAGAGCAGCGCATTCTTCATCGAACCGGTCAGCGTTATCGACGCGTCGGCCGTCGAGCTCAAACCCTCCGGATAACGCAGCCGGATATCGCGCCCACTCGCCGACAGGCTGAATCCCAGGCCCTGCGATGGAGTGAACGTGATGAAGCCTCCGCAATGCAGCAAACCGCCGCCGCTGCGAGCTGTCAACTCCTGCACTTGCAGGCGGTCTTCATTGAAGATCAAACTGCCGTTCATGTCACTGAGCCCGTTCGGAAAATCGATATAGGCAATGGCTGCATTCTGCACGTTCAAGCGTCCTCGCATCGCAGGGCGCGTCAATGTTCCGTGCACCTGCAGGTCGAGGTTCGCAACTCCGCCCGCCATCAAATTGGGATCGACCGTCTCGAGCAGCTTCAGGTTTACCGTGCCGTCGGCGCGAATGTTAATCTCGCGCTTTCCACCCAACTGCACATCCCCACGCACCTGCACAAATCGCGTACCCTGCTCGCCGGAAATGTGGAACTGCTCGATCCTCACCACCTCGTTCGCCATCTTCAGGCGGATGGGACCGTCATTTGTGACTGTGATGCCGCCATACTTGGTGATCCAGTTCTCTACCACCACTTCGGCAATAATGTCCTTTGGGCGCCGCGCCTCGCCTGTAGCCTCGATGTGCATCTTGAACTCGGTTGCGCTACCGTGCCGAAGCGGAAGATATGCTTCCAGGAGTGGGCTCAGGTTCGCGCTCTGCACTTCGCCGGTAAGGTGCATCGGCATCTGGTCACGAAGATGTATTTGTCCGTCGAGTTTCACCTCCCCATCTTTGAAATCAGAGCGCGCGGTCAATGTCATTTCGGTGCCGTGCGTGACGGCATTCACATTCATGTCACCGATCAAGTGCCGGCTCACCGCGAGGTTACGCAGGCGCAGGCGTCCGTTGATCACCGGCGCACTCGGAGTTCCGGAACCGTTAGCCTCGAACGTTGCCTGTCCCGTGACGCGGATTTTTCCTTCGCGCACCGCACGGAGCTTTTCGATCTTTAATTCTGTGCCCTTGAGATCAAAACCAAATTCTTTCGTCTCTACGTTGATTCGCGCATCGCCGTTCAATTGCATTGCATCGCTTTTCACCACGATGTTGCGTAACTGCGCCTCATTCTCCGTAAAGTTGACGTCAGCGGTAGCCATGCGCACCGCCTGCTTCCAGGCTGTTCCATCTTTCACGGCAACGCGTCCGCTTCCGCGGAGATGATTCGCCGTGCCCTCAACCTGCACATCCCCACTCACCTGCCCGGTCACGGGATAACTCGATCCTACAAGTCCCAGCAGATCGCTGGCGTCTGCGTTATCCGCCCTCAAGTGCACCGCAAATGGCTGGGTCGCATCGTAGTCTCCGTTCACCAGAGCCACCGTCCCGTTCAGGCCGATGCGTGCGCCACCACGACGAAGAACACCATTGCGCAGGCTCTCCCGCGCTGAGGAATACTCGACATCCCCCTGCAGTAAATCCCAACGGGTGCGCACTACGCGCTCTGCGGGAGCAGCACCTTCTGTCTGTTTTTCATACATTCGCACCAGCGTTGTGAAATCGTGCAGTTCCAGGAATCCTGCGATCGCGGGCGAGCTTAACTTTCCCTGCATTGTGCCCCGGAATTGCGCGGTTCCCGCGAACTCAATCGGCAACTCTCGTGCGCGGCTGCCGCGCCACGAAGTCACCATCGGCGCCAGTTCTGAGAAATCCCGAGTCGTCACCTCAAGCCTGAGATTCGAGGCCACTGACAAGCGCCCGCTTGCCGAGAGATGCGTTGATGGCGTGCTTGCCTCGACACTGTGCAACAATCCCGCCGGTTCTTTGAAATTCACGGTGGCCTGCACCACAGCCGTGACTGGCAGCTCTCCGCTTCTCGGTATCGGACGCACTCGCAGATCGCCATCCATCCGTGCGTTCAGCATGCTGCCGCGCCAGTTGACGTTCAACGTCCCACCCGTCGAACCGGCAAGGTGCAAGCGGTCGAGCGGCAGGTCGCTCGTCGCAAAGGCGCGCAACGCCTGCGCCAACTCCACACCTGTTACCTCCAGGTCGATCCGTCCCACCTGCTCTTTGCCCCGCAACGTACTGACGTCCAATTTTCCGTGCACTGTTCCGCCCAGGGCCGTGGCAAAAATGGATGGCGCGTTGAAATGCTGCCGGTCCAGCGAGTACGTGAAGCCGCCGTTAACTTTCTCGAGTCGCATGGTCCGGTTCACCCAGGTCACACCGACACCCTGCGCCCTGCCGACAGCGGCATATTCCGCCCGATCCCAGCGATAAGTTCCTTCGCCGCTCAACTGCACGGCGCCACCTTGAAGTTCGCGATAACGAGCCAACCGCGCCAGTTCGCCCACATCACCGACCGCGCGATAAGCGAATTGCGCCACCGGAGAATTCAGCCCACTAATGGCCCCGCCCATTTCCATCCACGAGCGTCCCTCGGTCACGCGCAGACGAGGAACCTCTATCCGGTCACGATAGAGCCGGAAATCCGCCTCTGCACCTAGCGTCAGCGGTTCCCACTCTGGCAGCGAGGCCTGTACCCTTCCCACCTTCGCGGAGCCGTCATAGTGGCGATCTGCCGTGGAATAACTCAGCTTCATTGCAACGTCTTCGGCTTTGCCATCCAGTTTGATCTTCTGTTCGTTCCACATCAGCAGTCCATCGATCAGTTCCGCGTGATCGATGGCCAACCGCAGCAGTTGCTCGCTCTGATCTGCCATCGAACTGGGAGGGATCTTTGGCTCCGGAAGATTCGTAGAGCCGTCCTTGTATACATCCACATGCGCCAGCGGATGCACAATGCTCAACTCCTGCAATGAAACGCGTCCATGTAGCAGCGGAGCCCACTTCACCCGAGCGTGCACGCGTTCCGCGCTTAGTAGAGGAGCTTCGTCCGGGGCCTCTTTTCCATGGACCGTCAACCCAACCAGTTCAAATCGCAACTGCGTGATGTTCCACTCAACGCCGTTCAATTCGACCCGTCCGCCGGTTGCACGCTCAATCCGCGCTACCGCAAGCTGTCGCGTCCGCTCGTGGAATTCCGCGCTCCCCAGGTATCGGGCGACTCCCAGCAACGCCGCCATCGCAATCAGAGCCAGCGTGCCGAGGCAAACCAGAATCCAGCCATGCCAACGCAGCGGAGCGTGCTCCGCCTGCTTCGGATTTCCCAGGGTAGCGTTCTCCCGAGAAACTTCAACCTGCCCGGATTCTCCCTGCTCTGGCTCTTCGCTCATCGTCCTCTTGAACGCTGCTATGTTTCAGTTTCTACCGAACGCCGTCCCACATGATCTGCACCTGGCTCTGGGTTCGCAAATTCTCCAGCCACTTTTCCATCTCGCGATTCATCTTCTGCTCCACCAGCAGTTCGCGAATTCTCGGCGTCATCGCATCAAGCGGTTCGGGAGTCTGTCCCTGCGCCATCACCTGCGGAACCAGCGTGCTGGTGTAGTACTCGTCCACTTCGGCGCGTGAAACCCTCACCAGCGGCCGTACCCGGAATTCCATGAATTTCAGAATCTCAATCTGGTTCGTTACCAGATCGCGAAGTTCCACTTCTGACAGTCCGTAATAGTTCAGTGTGGAAGCCCACTTCGCGTTGTCTTTTTCCATCTGCCAACCCGCTCGCACTTCGGCAATTCGGGCATCCACCTCTCGAGACGTGGCCGGAGCCGTCCCCTGCATCTGGTCGCGCAGAATCCGGTATTGCACCAGGTGGTCGAAGGCCTCGCGACGTTCCGCCAAACCTAACCCGCTTAACGGACGCTTGTTTTCCAGGTCTTCAAAGCGCATCTGCTCGTCCAGGTCACTCCAAGTCACTAGATGCTTATTCACCACGGCGATAGTGCGATCCACGACCTCCGCCTGAGCTGTCATCGGGAGTACAGCCAGCGTGAACAGCATCCACCACACGAGTTTTCTCGCAGTTCTCATCAGAATGTCTGCCCGATGCTGAAATAGAAATTAAAGTGCCGCACCTGCTCGGAATATGGCGCTCCGGTCGGCGGTTGTTTTACAGGAAACACGGGAGGATTCAGGTTATATCCGAAGTCCAGTCGCACCGGACCAATTGGCGTCCGGTAGCGCACACCCGTGCCAAGTGCCTGTGACATGTAGTTGAAATCGCATGTCGCGTTCGCACTGGTATCGCGGCAGCTTTGTTGATTACGCTGATTAAACCGCGCCAGATTCTTCCACATATCGTTTGCCGTTTCAAAGGCGTTCCCGATATCGTGAAACAGCACAAAGCTCAGGTTGGCGCCTACCAGTGGCAACGGCACGGGAGGCAGTCTCAGCTCAATATTGTTGACAATCATCGCATTGCCGCCCAGCGGCGCTCCCGAGAACGGATCGCGCGGTCCTGCCTGGTTGATGGCGAATCCACGATGTGAGTTCGAGCCACCAACAAAGTAGCGCTCCGGCAGCGGAATGAATCCCAGTGATCCGTATGGAGCTTCTACCCCAATTCGCAGCGAGCGCGCGAATACCCACCCCTTGCGAAACTTGTAATAGGTCGCGTTCTGGCCCAGCAACCGTCCAAAATCCGCCTCCGAACCAAAGTATTTCGACGCTGCCCCAATGTCGAAGGTGGTGTAAGTGCCCTTCGTCGAATTCACCGGATCGTCACGCGTGTCCCGCAAATACGTAAGGCTCGGCATCCCCACGCGCACTGGTTGCGAGTAGGTCGGGATCAGATCAGGACTGAACCCTGAAGGAAAGCTGTTGGGATCTACCTTAATGCGACGGTACGCGAAGCGGTACAGCAACTGGGTAGCCTTGGTCGCCCGCTGTGTCAGCTGAATCGAACCTTCCAGCCGGTCACTGGTGAATGTGTTCACGTCGCGGGTGTTGTCGTAGAGAGCCGTCAATGTCATCCGCCAATTCGGCAGATCGAACCAGCGTGGCTGATCGAAACTGAGTGCAGCCCGTTTCTCGAGATTGCCGAAATGCGACTTGAAGATCAACGACTGGTCCCGCCCGCGGAAATTTATTCGCGTCGTCTCCAGGATCACTCGTGGGCTCACGCCGGTATCCCCTTGAGGCGAACCGCCCTGGCCTGTATTCAGCCCTGAGCCAATTTCCAATCCGAAACCGTAATTGATTGTCCAGCGCTTTGCTTCCTTGATCTGGAAAAGAACGTCCTTCTGTTTTTCGGCGCCATCGGGATTCTCAATCGCAGTCTGCACCTCGTTGAAAATTCCAAGGTCATAGAGGTTGCGCTGTGTCTGCAGCATCTTCTCCTGGCTTAGCGGAGCTCCGTTGCGGATCACAACGGCACGATCCACAATGTGCTGCTTTGTGTGTTCCACTCCGCTGATGAGCACGCGATTCACAAATTCCTGATCGCCCTCGTGAATGTCGTAGACCACGATCATTCGCGTGTGTGCCTCGTCTGAGAACTTCGCCGAACTATCCAGTTGCACGGACGGAAATCCCCGATTGAAGTAGTAGTTCATCACCACTTCACGGTCGTCAGCGATGGTCGCCTCTGAGAATGGCTGGCCGGCCTGAGTGTTGATCATGCCGAGGATGTCTTTCGCGCTCACCGCGTGGGATCCCCGTATCTCCAGTGTGCCCACGAGCACGAGCGGTCCCTCGTCCACCTTCACCACGACCTTCATCTCTCCCCGTGCGCCACGGAAGTCATCCAAGGTTTCGCTGGTAACTTTTACTAGCTGGTAGCCGTTCGCCAGGTATAAGTTTTTGATCGACTGCAGATCATTAGCCAGCAGCGACTGGCTGTAGCGTCCGCGCGGCAGCAGCATACTGGAAACCTGTGTCCCCATGCGTTCCCGCAGCGTTGCGGTATTAAATCGCTTGTTCCCTTCGAGTTCAACCGCCACCAGTTTGTGCCGCTGGCCACGCTGGATCGAATACACAATGTGTTGGCTGTCGTGCTCGGTGTCTTCGTCCTGTCGTACTTGCACGACGGCGTCAAAATATCCCTGCTGTTGCAGATAGTCGCGCAAGTTGCGTCGCCCTTCGTTCAGCAGGTCTTCATCCACCGCGTGTTCTTCGTAAACAGGAACGTAGCGTTTCAACTTGCCCCGGCTCAGCGACATTCCCTCTGCGCGAATATCCACCACAGGCCCACGCTCAACCTCGAAGGTGTAGTCCACGGTATTGCTGTCTGCATGAAAAACCGGCACGCCCGCCGTAAGTTGCGCCCTCAGCCGCCGTTGTTTTATATATCTTTTTCGCAGCCGGGCCACTGCGTGTTGCAGCAGTTCGCCGCGCACCCGCTTTCCCGGTTGCATCCTGCATATCTGTACTGCCTCCTGGGCGGATAAGCCCGGGTCACCCCGAACCGTCAGCTTGCCGACTCGGGCTGCTTCTCCCGCTCTCACCTGGAATTCCACATCCACCTGCTGCGTATCCTCATGCCGATGAAGTGCGGCTCCGACCTCGGCATTCCAGTAGCCGTGGTCGTGGAGCAGTCGCAAAATGCGGTTCTCCGAGTCCTTTAGTCTTTCGTCCGTGAACAGTGTGCCAAGTTCCAGTCGCCCGGTATTCACCACCTGGGTTTCATTCGGACCGATCTTGGGCAGGCCTGAAACCGCCACTTCGCGATTGAAATAATTAGGCTTAGTCAGGAATTCCACCGCTACGCCGCCCGAGGGCAGCAGGGTCGCATCCGCTATCACTTCGGCAAAGCGCCCGCTTTCAAATAGCAATCTCAGGCTTTCACGCAGGTTGTGCCGTCCCAATTGAGTTCCGGGTTTCACGGGAATCTTCTCTAATAGATCGGCCTGTTCTACCCCGACCGCTCCATGCACCTCCACCTGCTCTACCGTGCGTCCGATCAACCGGGTCTGTGCGCCTGGCAGCGCATTCTCGGGCAACTGACGTTCCATGGCTTGGTTTTCCACAGGTTTGCTGCCGTCCGCGGAGACAGCCTGAGCCACTACCGCCAGAGGACAAACAACTCCCACCAGCAGCATCGCCCATCTCGTCCAACTATGCGTGCCACTCAATGCGGCAGCCCAAATCTTCACTCGTCACCGCGACTGTTTGGATAAGAACCTGTTCGTATAAACCCGATACTTATAATAAGGCTTCTCTCAAAATATTTACGTACCTGCCTGGTTACTATCCGAAACGGCTTGTTTCCATGTGTTTCTGGCTGGGCGCTCCACTGTCGGCTGCGTGACCAATATCCGCCCGTTTTGGCGGATGCGCGACGAACCCGGCCTCGGGGCATCTCTCGGACGCCGGTCACTCGTCTAAATCGGTATGCAGCGCACCGTTCTCATTGCCGCGTTCTCGATGTTTGCCTGCGCACTGATGGCGCAGAACTCACCACCCCTAAGTTACGGCTCCATTCGTACTGCTGAAATCCAACTAGGCTCCGGCACCACGCCCACCGTTATTACAGTGCCGCCTGTAGTGGAGGTGTCCGGCTCACGGGCCGAAGAAGCGCAAGTCGGCAACGCCCCGCCTGCCAGCACGGAACAGCTTGCGATGCGGCATTTCGATTTCATCGCCTCGCCTGTGGCCTCATTCTCGCCTGGCAGCATGGCAGACACCTCCATCAGCCTTGGCGAATACGCTCGTCAACTCCGCGCTCAAAAGCAGGCAGAGCTCCCCATGACCGCTCCCGGCGCAATGGCTCAACCCGCAATGCCGAAATAGTCCAGGTCGGCAAAGGAATAGATAAAATGACGGGTTCCCCACGTTTGCCATAGTTGGCTAACGTGGAATTGCAATGGCCTCCAACTATGCATTGATGTTGCCGTTTGTTCGCTGAGACTTGTAATGCGCGGTATGGGCATGCATACCACCCCGGTCTCCGCTGGCGGCCCATCCCATCTTCCTGCTACATTCACTTGAGACCGAACTCACCCGCCGGAAAGGTTTTATTCATGCCCCAGTCCGTATCTTCTACCGAGCCCAGCAAGCTCTATCGCTGGTTGGTCCTTCTCTGGCTCAGCATCACCATGTTCGGCAACTATTACTTTTACGACGCACTGGAGCCGCTCGCCGACGTTCTCCAGAAGCAACTTCACTACACGGATCAAAACATCGGGCTGCTGAATTCCTTCTATTCCATCGCGCCAATCGCCACAGTTCTTATCGGCGGAATTCTCATTGACCGCCTTGGCGTGCGCCGCGCACTCTTGATCTTTGGCTGCATCTGCCTCGCCGGATCCATGCTTACGGCCTTCAGCCCGCGCTTTGAGGTCATGGCAGGGGGAAGATTCATCTTCGGAATGGGCGCTGAATCACTCATCGTGGCCATCACTGCTGCGGTAGCGAAATGGTTTAAGGGCAAAGAACTCAGCTTCGCTCTTGGTCTAAACCTCATGCTCGCCCGCTTTGGCAGTTGGCTGGCGCAGAACTCTCCGACCTGGGCGCACTCGGCATACAACACATGGCAAGGCCCCTGGATTATTGGCGTAGCTTTCGTTTCCCTGTGCGTTGTCGGACCGATCGCCTATTGGATCATGGAAGCCCGAGCCGAGCAGCGTTACGCGCTAGGCAAGGCTGGCGAAGCCGACAAAATCGTGCTTCAGGATGTGAAGAATTTCGGACTTTCCTACTGGTATCTCGTAGCGCTCTGCGTGATCTTCTACTCCGCCATTTTCCCATTCGAAACATTCGCTGTTAAGTACTTTATGGACGCTCACGGCACCACTCGCGAGCTCGGCGGATTCCTCCTCAGCGTACTCACTGCATTCACCATGTTCGGAACGCCCATCGTCGGCCTCTTCTCCGACAAAATGGGACGCCGCGCCACCATCATGTGCCTCGGCGTGCTGCTCCTCATCCCCGTCTTCCTCATGATGGGCTACACCAGGATTTCGCTTTACGTTCCCATGGCAATGCTCGGCTTCGCGTTCACCTTTGTTCCAGCCATCATCTGGCCATCGGTCGCCTACATCGTACCCAGCCGCACTCTTGGCACTGCCCTGGGGCTAATGACCATGATCCAGAACATGGGAATGGCGGGAATGAACTGGGGCCTCGGCAAAGCCAACGACGTTGCCCATGCCAGCGCCGCCCACCCCACCGGATATCAGCCCATGCTCCAGATACTCACAGTCATGGGAATCATCGGTGCTGTCCTCGCTTTTCTCTTGCGCCAGCGCGAACTCGGCCCCCATGGCCACGGGCTAGAAACCATTACTGCCGGATAAGCACAAAATAAGCACAAAAATGCGGGGATCGTTGATCCCCGCAAACAGTCCGGAATACGCAAGTAAATCCGGTGAAAGGCGCTCTAAGCCGATGGCTTGATTGCACCCGAATCATCTTCCAGAGCCTCTGCTTTCACGCTAAAAGCAACTCATCTCCATTGACTCTCATCTCACTTTTTACATACCCTTGCGATATCCCTTGCGGGGCTGAAGGAGCTATCGGTGGACAATCGCAAGTCTGTGCGGGCCATAGAACCTGTAGAAGAGATACAAGTGTTGCCCCCGGCGAACGCTGTTTCTCCGCAGCTGGTTCCCGAGCCAGATGGCGTACAGAA
>Ga0316232_1001022_pt1 | contig 37015 bp, 34 predicted proteins | sample TBHtaG_FD_206006 | JGI IMG/M metagenome (GOLD analysis project Ga0316232, IMG submission 206006) | Freshwater microbial communities from Trout Bog Lake, Wisconsin, USA - TBH18025_13 | ecosystem: Environmental > Aquatic > Freshwater > Lake > Hypolimnion/Profundal zone | place: USA: Wisconsin... | reverse complement strand
TCGCCGCTTTCCCTGAGAGCAATCTCGGAGGCCGACTTCACGAAATCCTTGAACTCGTCATTGCGGGCGACGAAGTCGGTTTCGGCATTCACTTCGATCAGCGCGCCGGCATTGCCGGAAACCGCCACGCCCACCAGGCCGTCGGCGGCGGCGCGGCTGGCCTTCTTGGCGGCCTTCATGGCGCCGGACTTGCGCAGCCAGTCGACGGCCGCTTCCATGTCGCCGCCGGTTTCGGTCAGCGCCTTTTTGCAGTCCATCATGCCCGCGCCGGTCGAATCGCGCAGTTCCTTCACCATCGCGGCGGTGATGTTCGACATGGGTGTTCTCCGGAAGTTAAGCGGCGGCGCGCCGAGGGTGACGCGCCGCCATGTCAGACAGGTAATTTAGGCAGGAACCGCGGCGGCGTCTTCAACATGGCTCGACGCGTCCTCGATCTCGGCGGCGGCGCCGACATCGATACCGGCCTCGACCTGGCCCTGGCCCAGGCCGTCGATGACGGCGCGGGCGGCCAGGTCGCAATAGAGCGCGATGGCGCGGGCGGCGTCGTCATTGCCCGGGATCGGGAAGGCGATGCCGTCCGGATCGGAATTGGAATCGACCACCGCCATCACCGGGATGCCCAGCTTCTTGGCTTCGGAGATCGCGATGGCTTCCTTGTTGGTGTCGATGACGAAGAGCATGTTCGGCACGCCGCCCATCTCCTTGATGCCGCCCAGCGACTTTTCCAGCTTGTCCTGTTCGCGCAGCAGGCCCAGCAATTCCTTCTTGGTCAGGCCGGATTCACCGGCGCTGGTCAAGGTCTCTTCGATGGTGCGCAGGCGCTTGATCGAATGGCTGATGGTCTGCCAGTTGGTGAGCGTGCCGCCCAGCCAGCGCTGGTTCATGTAGTACTGGGCGCAGCGCTTGGCGGCGGCGGCGATCGGCTCCTGCGCCTGGCGCTTGGTGCCGACGAAGAGGATGCGCCCGCCGCTGGCGGCGGTTTCGCGCAGCGCGACCAGGGCCCGGTGCAGCAACGGCACGGTCTGGGTCAGGTCGAGAATGTGGATGTCGTTGCGCGAGCCGTAGATGTAGGGGGCCATCTTCGGGTTCCAGCGCTGCTGGCGGTGGCCGAAATGGGCGCCGCTCTCGAGCAGCTGACGCATGGAAAAATCAGGCAGAGCCATGGACTTCAGTCTCCTTTACCGGTTGGCCAGATGCGCGGGTTAATCCCTTTCGGAACCACCGGACGGCGACGATGGAACACCCATCGAAAGCCACCCGCGCATGCGAGATGGCGGGCTTATAGGTCAGGATTTGGCGCAAAAGCAAGCCGGAACCCGGCTTTTCAGCCGCCGGCGGGCTTGCCACCCTTATAGGGGGGCTTGCCGCCCTTTTTCAGCTTGGCGCCGGGGCCCTTGTTCCAAGGCTTGAAGGGCGGTTTTCCGCCCTTGCCGCTACCTTTGCCCTTGAAACCGCCCTTGTCATGAAACGGCTTCTTGCCGGGCGCGTGCTCGGTGCGCGCGGGAAGAGCCGGCGCAGGGACTTCGGCGGGGCTGGCGGGTTGCGCCATCGCGTTGAACGGCGAGATGCGGACCCCGCCCTTGGCGCGGGTCGCGACTTTCTCGGCAAAGACATCGGCCACGGCCGTGGCGATATGGACCAGGGTCTGAGTTTCCTCGACCTTGATGGCACCGACATCCTTCTTGGTGACGTCGCCCTGGCGGCAGATTTCCGGCAGCAGCCATTTGGGATCGGCGTTGCGCTCGCGCCCGACATTGATGCGGAACCAGACGCCGTCGAAATCGCCGCCGCGCGCCGGACGGGGCGCGTCGTCGCGCGCGGACCTATCGCGCCAAGGCTTTTGTTCGCCCGTCGCCCGTTCGGGGCGCGGGCCGTCATGCGAACGCTTTTCGCGCGGCGGCTGACCTTCGCCCCGGCTTTCGTGCTTGGGGCCGCGCTCGCGGTCCCGGCCCTGACGCGGCTGATAGGCGCCCTCGTCCTCGATCTCTTCCGGCAAGGGCAGCTTGACACGCAGCAGCTTGGCCAGGGCGGCGGCGATCTCGCGCACGCCATGCTTTTCCAGCAGCGTGTCGGCCAGGGCGTAATCCTCGTCGGCGGGATGGTCGGTCAGTACCGGGTCCTGCAGCAGGCGCTCGCGGTCCAGGGCGCGGATCTCGTCGGCGGTCGGCGGATTGCCCCACACCGCGTTGACACGGGCGCGGCCCAGCATTTCCTCGGCGCGGCGGCGGCGCGACGGCGGCACCAACAGAACACTGACGCCCTTCTTGCCGGCGCGGCCGGTGCGGCCGCTGCGATGCTGCAGCACTTCGGCATCGTTGGGCAGATCGGCATGGATGACGAGATTGAGGTTGGGCAGGTCGATGCCGCGCGCCGCCACATCGGTAGCGACGCAGACGCGGGCGCGCCCATCGCGCAGCGCCTGCAGGGCATGATTGCGTTCGTGCTGGGAGAGTTCACCCGATAGCGAGACGACGGCGAAGCCGCGTTCCGACAGCATCGCTTCCATGTGGCGCACAGCATTGCGGGTATTGCAGAAGACCAGGGCGCTGGGCGGATCGAGGAAGCGCAGGAAATTCACCACCGCGCTTTCGATCCGGGCCGGGGCGATGCGGATGGCACGATATTCGATGTCAGCATGACCACGGCTTTCGCCCAGCGCCTCGATGCGGAAGGCATCGCGCTGGTAATGCCGCGCCATGGTGACGATCATCTTGGGCAGGGTCGCCGAGAACAGCAGCGTCTGGCGCTCGGGCGGCGTCGTCTCAAGAATGAACTGCAGGTCCTCGCGGAAGCCCATGTCGAGCATCTCGTCGGCCTCGTCCAGTACAACCGCCTTCAGCGACGACACTTTCAGTGCCCCGCGCTCCAGGTGATCGCGCAGGCGGCCCGGCGTACCGACCACGATATGGGCGCCGCCCGACAATTCGCGGCGCTCGCGGCCAGGGTCCATGCCACCGACGCAGGAGACGATGCGCGCGCCCGCATACTGGTACAGCCAGCTCAGTTCACGCTGCACCTGCAGCGCCAGTTCGCGCGTCGGCGCGATAATCAGCGCCTGGGGCAAGCCGGCCGGGCCCATGCGGTCGGCGGCTTCCAGCAGCAGATCGGAAATGGCCAGGCCGTAGGCGATGGTTTTGCCCGAACCGGTCTGCGCCGACACCAGAAGATCACGGCCCTTGGCATCGTCCTGCAGCACGGCCTGCTGCACAGGCGTGGCTTCGCGGTATTCACGTTCGTCGAGGGCGCGAGCCAGTGCGGGATGGGCGGAGGAAAAGGCCGAAACAGCGGTCAAGGGAACTCGGGGGCGAGGATTTCCCGGCTTCTTTAGTCTTATCCCGCAAAAAAGATAGGTTTCAGGATTTGCTGCCTGTCATGCGCGCAAAGACCAGCCGGTCCTTATTATCCTGCATCAGCTGGGTCAGGCCGGAAATCGTCGCCAGTCCCAGCCCGTCCGGGATGCCGCTATGCGCGTCCGGGGCGATCTTGCCATAGCTCTGGCTGGCGACTTTTTCCCACTTTCCGGCGGGCTTCTTGATTTCCAGCCCGGCGACCGTGGCCTTCAGCACCAGGCGCACAATCGCCGGATGCGGCGCCGCCGGCTTGGTCAGGCTGGGCATGCCGTCGATCATCTGCCAGCCATTGGCCAGCGCCCATTGGGTGATCTCGTCCTTGGTCATGGGCGCCAGTAGACCAGATCGGGGCCCATGCTAAAAGCCGCCTCATGACCGCCATTCGCCCCGACATTGCCGCCCTGCAACCATCCGGCCTCGCCCGCATCTTCGATCTGGGCCGGGGCGTCGATGGCCTGATCCCGCTCTGGCTGGGCGAGACCGATCTTACCACGCCAAAATTCATCCGCGACGCCGCCATCGCGGCGCTGGAAGACGGCAAGACTTTCTATCTCAATGCCCGCGGCTTGCCCGCTTTGCGCCAGGCGATTGCCGATCTGCACACCCGCACCACCGGCGTGGGCGTGGAGGCGGCACGGGTGACGGTGCCCGGCTCGGCCATGCTGGCGGTGGTGAGCGCGCTGCAATGCGTGGCGAACACGAACGACAACATTGTGGTGGTCGCGCCGATCTGGCCCAACATCTTCAATGCCGCCAAAGTGATGGGCGTGGAGCCGCGCCTGGTGCGGCTGGAAGAAGACTGGAACACAGGCCGCTGGCACCTCGACCTCGACCGCCTGTTCGCGGCGTGTGACGAACGCACGAAGGCCTTCTTCCTCGCCTCGCCCGGCAACCCGACGGGCTGGACGCTGACGAACGACCAGCAGCGCGAAATCCTCGCCTTCGCGCGGCGGCGCGGCATCGCCATCATCGCCGATGAGGTCTATGGCACCCTGACATATGACGTGATGGCGCATGCGCCCAGCTTCCTGCAGGTGGCCGATCCGGAAGATGCCTTGTTTGTCATTGCCGGCTTCTCCAAGCCCTTCGCCATGACCGGCTGGCGCATGGGCTGGCTGCTGCATCCCAAGTCGCTGGAGAATGCCTTCGAGGTTTCGGCCCAGACCAACAACACGGGCGCGGCCAGCTTCCTGCAATATGGCGCGCTGGCGGCGCTGTCGCCGCAGGGCGACGAGTTCCGCGCCGAACTGCTGCGGCGCTGCGCGAAAGGCCGCCAGCTGGTCGATGATTTCCTCAAGCGCCAGAACCACATCCGCTGGCTGAAGCCGGACGGCGCCTTTTACGGTTTCCTGCATATCGAGGGCCTTACAGACAGCATGGCCTTCGCGGAAAAGCTGGCGCTGCAGCATCGTGTCGGCGTTTCGCCCGGCTCATCCTTCGGATTGGGCGAGGCGCGCGACGAAGCTTACGTCCGCATCTGCTTCGCCCGCGACGCCGACAACCTGGCGGAAGGCTTGCGGCGGATCGAAGAGGGTGTGGCCCAGCTTTAAGACGCCAAGCTCATGCCTCTCCTCTTGTGGGAGAGGGCCGCGACCCGCGCCTTCAGCGCGAGGCGCGGGTGAGGGGTATGGCTGGCAAGTCAAGGTTTCGCGCGATCGCCGCCAACACCTCTTCAAAGTTGCTCAGCAATTCACGATTGGGAAAGCGAAGAACCCGACAAGGGGAGAGGGAAAAGAACTTAACTTAAACCGCTTCCACCGCCAGCACCCCCGGCAGAGTCGCGACGCGGTTGCGCAGCGCCGGCGTCACCTGGATACGTTCGCGCAAGGTGATCTCCACTTCCGAACCGCCCTCGCCCGGCACCACCAGACTGACCAGCCCCTTGCCCGCTTGCCGGAACTCGGCAGCCAGGGCACCAAGCCCACTGACATCCGCCAGCCGCACCACCATGCCCTCGCCCGCCTGCGCCGCGGCGGCGTCAAGATCGGTGATGGTGGCGGCGCGCAGCTTCAGCTCGTCGCCATCCCATTCCGCCGACACCGTGATCAGCAGCGATTTGCCCGCTTCCAGCAGCGGCCGGCTGGCGGCCAGCACTTCGGGGAACAGCATCACTTCGAACATGCCGGTGGGATCGGAGAAGGAGACAAAGGCATACATCTGCTCGCTGCGGCCGCGCCGTTCCGACTTCTTGATCAAGGTGCCGGCGATCTTGGCCTTGAAGCCGGCGCGGCGGCGGTCTTCCTGCAGCGAGGCGAACGTCACCGCCCCCAACCGCTTGAGGGCGTTGCCATAGGCATCGAGCGGATGGCCGGAGAGATAGAATCCCATGGCGCCGAATTCCTCGCCCAACCGCTCATGCAGCGGCCAGTCGGGCATCGGCGACAGACGCAGCTCGGCCACCGATGCGCCGCCACCGAAGAGATTGTCCTGGCCACTTTCGCGCTCGCGCTGCGCGGCCTGGGCGCCGCCCAGGATGCGGTCGGCATTCTCCACCAGTTGCCGCCGGTTGGCATTGAGGCTGTCAAAGGCCCCCGCCCGCACCAGGTTTTCAAAAGCGCGCTTGCCCACCTGGCGCGGATCGACCCGGGCGGCGAAATCGGTGAGCGACAGATAAGGCCCGCCCGCCTCGCGCACCGCCACGACATGGTCCATCGCCTGCTTGCCGACGCCCTTCACCGCCGCCAGAGCGTAGAAGACGGTGTTGGCCGCGGCATCGACCGAGAAGACCGACGCCGAGCGGTTGACGTCGGGCGCGGCGATGCGCACGCCCAGGCGGCTGGCTTCCTGGCGGAAGATGTTGAGCCGGTCAGTGTTGCCGATATCCAGCGTCATCGAGGCGGCGATGAATTCGACCGGATAGTTCGATTTGAGATAGGCGGTCTGGTAGGCGACCTGGGCATAGGCGGCGGCATGGCCCTTGTTGAAGCCGTAGCCGGCGAACTTTTCCGCCTGCTCGAAAATCTGTTCGGCCACGTCTTCGGAAATCTTGCGCTCCGCCGCACCCTTAATGAATTTCGCCCGCTGCGGAATCATCTCCGCCGGAATCTTCTTGCCCATGGCGCGGCGCAATATGTCGGCCTCGCCCATGGTATAACCGGCCAGTTCGCGGGCGATGCGCATGACATCGTCCTGATAGGTCATCACGCCATAGGTTTCTTTCAGGATCGGCTCGAGCATGGGGTGCAGGTATTCCACCCGCTCCTTGCCGTTCTTGCGCGCGATATAGGTCGGGATGGAATCCATCGGCCCCGGGCGGTATAGCGCCACAAGCGCCACCAGGTCGTTGATATGGTCGGGCTTCATCTTGCGCAGCAGGTCGCGCATGCCCGCACCTTCCATCTGGAAGACGCCGACGCTATCGCCCCGCGCCAGCATCTCGAAGCTGCCCGGATCGTCGAAATCGATGTCCTGCGTGCGCAAGGTTATGCCCCGCAGCGCCAGCAATTCCTCGGCCTTGGCGATGACGGTCAGGGTCTTCAGGCCCAGAAAGTCGAACTTCACCAGCCCCGCCTTCTCGGCATCCTCGTAATCGAACTGCGTCACCGGCATGTCGGAGCGCGGATCGCGGTAGAGCGGCAGCAACTCGTCCAGCGGCCGGTCGCCGATCACCACGCCCGCCGGATGGGTCGAGGCGTGGCGGTAAAGCCCTTCGATCTTGCTGGTGATGTCGAACAGCCTTTGCGCCAGCGGTTCGGATTCGGCGATCTGCTGCAGGCGCGGCTCGCTTTCCACCGCCTCCTTCAGCGTGATCGACTTGCCCGGCGGGTTGGGGATCATCTTGGCGATGCGATCCACCAGGCCCAGCGGCATCTGCAGCACGCGCCCGGCGTCGCGCACCGCGGCGCGGGCCTGCAGGCTTCCCAGCGCCATGATCTGGGCGACGCGGTCATGACCATACTTGCCGCGGACATAGCGCACGACCTCGTCGCGCCGTTCCTGGCAAAAGTCGATATCGAAGTCCGGCATCGACTGGCGTTCCGGATTGAGGAAACGCTCGAAGAACAGGCCGAAGCGCAGCGGGTCCAGGTTGGTGATGTCCAGGGCCCAGGCCACCAGCGAGGAGGCACCGGAACCGCGCACGCCGACGGGAATGCCCTGCGCGCGCGTCCATTTCATGAAGTCGGAGACGATCAGGAAGTAGCCGGGAAAGCCCATCTGATTGATGATGCCCAGCTCATAAGCCAACCGTTCCTGGTAGACGCTGGCCGATCCCGCCAGATGCTTGGCAGCGGCGGCCATCCGCGCCGCCAGGCCCGCTTCCGCCTGAGCCTTCAACTCTTCTTCCGCCGTCAGGCCGGACGGCGGCGTGAACACCGGCAGAATGGGCTTGCGCTTCTTGGGAACAAAGGCGCAGCGGCGCGCGATCTCCAGCGTGTTCTCGATCGCTTCCGGCAGGTCGGCGAACACCACCGCCATTTCCGAAGCCGTCTTGAAACGATGCTTCTTGGTCAGGCGGCGGCGGTCGTCCTGCGAAACAAAGGCGCCATCGGCGATACAGAGCAGCGCATCATGGGCCTCGTGCATCGAAGCGGCGCCGAAATGCACATCATTGGTGGCGACGATGGGCAGGCCCCGGGCATAGGCCATGTCCAGCAACGCCTCTTCGGTGGCGCGCTCTTCCGCCAGGCCATGGCGCTGCAGTTCGACGTAAAGGCGATTGGGAAACATCGCCGCCAGCCGGTCCAGCGCCGCATCCGCCGCCGCGCGCTGGCCGTCCAGCAGCAGCCGGTTGATGGGGCCGCCGGGACCGCCGGTCAGCGCAATCAGGCCGCCGGCATGCGCCGCCAGCTTCTCGCCCGTCACATGGGGATAATCGCCCGGCCCCACTTCCAGATAGTCGGCAGTGAGCAGCTTGCAGAGACTGAGATAGCCGCTTTCGTCCTGCGCCAGCAGCGGCAGTTGCGGCGGCTTGCGCAGCTTGACCCCGGCCATGGGCGGCGCCAGTTCCAGCGACAGCAGGGCGCCGACAATGTGCTGCACCCCGGCCTTGCCCAGCAGGTCGCAGATTTCATAGACGCCGAAAAGATTGTCGCTGTCGGTCACGGCCACGGCCGGCATGTCCATGCCCGCCGACAGCTTGGCCAACTCCTTTGGCCGCACTGCGCCTTCCAGGAGCGAGTAGGCGCTTTTCACGCGCAGGTGAACGAAACTGGCCATGGGTGCTGCCGCAAATGGGAGTCAGGAACCCAGTATCGCAAGGCCGGGTGCCCAGCGGGGGCGCAACACGCCCCCATCCACAGCTAGAGCAGGTGCAGCAGCCCCTGGGCGCCATGCGCCGCCAGGAAGGACGCCATCATGAACGCCACCAAACCGAAACCCGCCGCCGCATCCTTGGCCCACATCATCACGACCTCCCGTTTTGTCGAGATTTGTTCTAGTTCCGTTCTATACAGAACGCAAGAACAAAAGGTGATCGAAATCGCCTTCAAGGCCGGTTGGAAGCCCTCCAATTGATGGGTCATTGCAAAACAACAATCCAGCTACGGATTTGTTGCCGGGAAATTTCTTCGCCAACCCCATTTTATTTCACATATATGTTAATTAACATGATCGTTATGCAATCGCTCGACACCGCCTATGCCGCCCTCGCCGACCCCACCCGTCGCGCCATCCTGGCCCGGTTGGCGCTGGGTGAAGCCAGCGTGGGCGAGATCGCGCAGCCCTTCGCGATCTCCGCCCCCGCCATCTCCCGCCATCTCAAGGTGCTGCAGGACGCCGAGCTGATCGCCCGCCGCAAACAGGGGCAGACCCACATCCTCAGCCTCAATCCCACCGGGCTGAAGGGCGCGCAGGAATGGCTCGATTACTACCGCGCCTTCTGGACCGGTGCCTTTGATCGCCTCGACGCCCATCTCAAGAAAGATCCCAAATGAGCGACACCACCACCGTCAATCCCGTGCTGACCGTCACCCGCTTTTTCGAAGCCCAGCCGGAAAAAGTGTTCGACGCCTGGTTCATCCGCGAGCAATGGCAGGCCTGGATCGGGCCGGAAGGCGGCCGCTGTGATGTGCCGGTGCTGGAACCGAAGGTAGGCGGCCGCTATCGCCTTACCATGCATCTGGGCGACGGGCGCGAAATTCCCGTCGAAGGCGTCTTCAAGAACGTGGACCGCCCCAAAACGCTCGCCTTCACCTGGGGCTGGGCCTTGAGCGGCCACCCCGACACGCTGGTGCGCCTCAGCTTCCGCGCCGTGCCCGGCGGCACCGAACTCACCCTGGTTCATGAAGGCCTGCCCGGCGAGGAAGACCGCAGCGGTCACGGCAAGGGCTGGAATTCAACCCTCAACAAACTGGCCCGCTTCGTCAAAGGAGAAGCCCCATGAGCGGCCGCTTGGTGGCATAGGCATTTCATCCCCCGTTTACGGGAGAGGTGTCGGCGCGCAGCGACGACGAAGGGGGATGCGCAGGCGGACGGCGGCGCTGGCGCGCCAGAGCCGTCAAAATCAACGCGGCAGGTTCGTCCCGTCGACCAGCTTGCCATGATGCAGCAACAGCGCCCGGTCCATGCGGGCCGCCAGATCGAAATTGTGGGTGGCGATCAGAGCCGCCAACCCTTGTTCACGCGTGATGGCGATCAGGGCGTCGAAGACGCCGCCGCTGGTGCGCGGATCCAGGTTTCCGGTGGGCTCGTCGGCCAGCAGGATTTTCGGCTTGTTGGCCAGGGCGCGGGCGATGGCGACGCGCTGCTGTTCGCCGCCCGACAATTGTGACGGCCGGTGCGTCAGCCGCTTGCCCAGCCCCAGCACGGTGAGGATGCGTTCCGCTTCCGCTCCCGCTTCGGCCTTGGTCTTGCCGCCAATCATCTGTGGCATGGCGACATTCTCCAGCGCGTCGAACTCGGGCAGCAGGTGATGCGCCTGATAGACAAAGCCGATGGTGTCACGGCGGATGCGGGTGCGCTCGGCGTCCGGCAGCTTGGAGGCCGCCACGCCTTCGACATAGATCTCGCCGCTGGTCGGCGCTTCCAGCAGCCCCGCCATGTGCAGCAGCGAGGATTTGCCTGCGCCGCTGGGACCGACCAGGGCGACGATCTCGCCCGGCTGCAAGGCCATGTTGAGGCCGCTGAAGACTTCCAGCTGCCCCTCGCCTTCCTTGTAAAGGCGGGTGACATTCTCCAGGCGCAAGACTTCACTCATAGCGCAGCGCCTCCACCGGATCGAGGCGGGCGGCGCGCCAGGACGGATAGAGTGTGGCGATGAAGGTGAAGCCCAGCGCCAGCGCCGCCACGAAACCCACCTGCATGGGGTCGAGGTCGGCGGGCATGCGCGAGAGGAAATAGAAAGTCTCGTCGAACAGCTTGACGCCGGTGAGATACTGCAGGCCCTGGCGGATGCTTTCGATGTTGAGGCAGAAGACCACGCCCAGCACCAGCCCGGCCAGCGTGCCGGTGACGCCGATGCTCATGCCCGAGATCAGGAAGACCCGCATAATGGCGCCGCGGCTGGCCCCCATGGTGCGCAGGATGGCGATGTCGCGCGACTTGTCCTTCACCAGCATCACCAGGCCGGAAACGATGTTCAGCGCCGCCACCAGGATGATCAGCGACAGGATCAGCGACATGACGTTGCTTTCCACCTGCACCACTTCCAGGAAGGCGCTGTTGAGATTCTGCCAGGGCAGCAGGCGGGTGCCCGGTCCCGCCGCCTTCGCCAGCGCCGGCATCATGGCATAGTCGTCCTCGGGCCGGGTCACCATCACCTCGATGCCGGTGACCGAATCCTCATAGCCGAAAAAGGCCTGGGCCTGGTCCAGCGGCATGAAGACGAAGTTGCTGTCATAGAGCGTATTGCCGACCTTGAAGATGCCGGCCACGGGATAGGAATTGTGGCGCAGGGTGGTGCCGAACGGCGTCTCGTCGCCCTGGGGCGAGACCAGGGTGATGGCGTCACCCACCCGCAGGCCCAGCTTGTTGGCAAGGCCGACGCCGATGATGACGCCCTGATTGTCGTAAGCCGCCAGCGCGCCCTTGGGCAGGCTGGCGGCGACGCTGCGCAGGGTGGCGAGGTCGGCGGTGCGCATGCCACGCACCACGATGCCGGCATTGACGTTATGGGCGGTGGCCATCACCTGGCCGTCGATGATGGGGGCGGCCCGCACCACGCCGGGCACGCGGGCCAGCCGCGCCGTCGCCGCGTCAAACGCCACCAGCGGTTCGCCCACCGCCTGGACGGTGACATGGCCGTTGAAGCCCAGCAGGCTCTGGATGAACTGGTTGCGAAAGCCGCCCATCACCGACATGACGATGATCAGGGTGGCGACGCCCAGCGCGATCCCCACCAGCGAAAAGCCGGAGATCACCGAGACGAAGCTCTCCTGCCGCTTGGCGCGCAGATAGCGCAGCGCGATCATCCATTCGAAGGGCGCGAAGGCGCGTCCTGCTGCGGATTTGTTCGATTCGGCCATGGGCCGACCCTAAGGCCCCGCCCCTTAACCGTCCATAACCGCCTGAAAAAGCGTCCGGCTTGCGCCCGAAAGGCTGCCGCCCTATGCCCTCCTGCGTGCCCGCTCCCACCCCCCTCGTCCTGACCCCCGCCAGGCGTTTCGAGCTCATCGCCCTGTTCGGGGTGCTGACGGTCTTCACCCCCATCGCGGTTGACCTCTACATGCCCGCCTTCCCCGCCATGGCGCGGGAGTTCGGCAGTTCCATCGCCGCGGTGGAGCATTCCCTGGCCGCCTATTTCCTGGGATTGGCCGCGGGCCAGGCCGCCATCGGCCCGCTCTCCGACCGCTATGGCCGCCGCCGTCCCCTGATCATCGGCATGGCGCTTTACATCCTGGGTTCGATCGCCTGCGCCCTGGCCCCCAACCCTCTGGCGCTGGACGCCGCCCGCATCGTCCAGGCGCTGGGTGGCTGCGCCGCCGTGGTGCTGGCCCGCGCCTGTGTCCGCGACCTTTTCCCGCCGAACGAGGCCGCCCGCATCTTCGCCCAGATGCTGCTGATCCTGTCGGTCTCGCCGCTGTTCGCGCCCCTGGTGGGCGGCTGGATCCTGCTGGTGGCAAGCTGGCGGATGAGCTTCTGGCTGCAGGCAGGCTCGGCGGCCCTGACCTTGCTGGTGATGCTCTGGCGGCTGCCGGAAAGCCATCCTGGCTCCAATCGCACCCTCAATCCGGTGAAGGTGGCGCGGGACTATCTGCACATCCTCACCAACAAGCATTTCTACGCTTATGTCCTGCCGGTGACGCTGTCCTGCGCCGGGCTTTATGTCTGGCTCACCGGCTTCAGCCATGTCGCCATCGACATGTTCGGCATATCGCCGCAGAATTTCGGCTATTTCTTCCTCGCCAACGGCATCGGCCTGGTGGTGACATCGCAGGGCGTCGCCCGCCTGCTCAAGCACCGGCCCGCCCGCATGTTCTTCAGCGGCGCCATCGTCATCCAGGCGGTGGCGGGCGTGGCGGCGGCGGCCATGGCCGCGCTGGGCTGGGGCGGCTTGTGGGGCTTTGTGCCGTTCCTCTTCCTCTATTGCAGCCTGATCGGGGTGGTGAATTCCACCGGCGGCGGCCTGGCCATGACCCAGTTCGGCCACAGCGCCGGCATGGCTTCAGCCCTGATGGGACTGGTGATGTATGGCGGCGGCTTCCTGGCCTCGCTGGCCATGGGTGCGGTGACGGCGCAAAGCCCCGTGCCCCTGACCCTGCTGATGTGCCTGTTCGGCCTGACGGCCTGTGTCGCCGCCCTCAAGCTGAAGCCCTTCCTGCCGGGCCAGCCTTCGGCTAAATCACCCTAGCTTTCTGACGGAGTTCCCATGCAGCGCGCCTTGAACGTCACCCGCGAACGCTTCGCGGACTGGTACCAGGCCGTGGTGCGCGACGCCGACATGGCGGAAACCAGCCCTGTGCGCGGCGCCATGGTGATCAAGCCCTGGGGCTATGGCGTGTGGGAGCGGTTGCAGACCGAACTGGATCGCCGCATCAAGGCGAGCGGCCACGAGAACTGCTACTTCCCCCTCTTCATTCCGCTCTCCTTCCTCGCCAAGGAAGCCGAGCATGTCGAAGGCTTCGCCAAGGAGATGGCGGTGGTCACACACCATCGCCTGAAGAACATCGACGGCAAGCTGGTGCCCGATCCCGCCGCCAGGCTGGAAGAGCCGCTGGTGGTGCGCCCGACCAGCGAAACCATCATCGGCGACGCCTTCGCCCGCTGGGTGAAAAGCCACCGCGACCTGCCGCTGCTGATCAACCAGTGGGCCAATGTGGTGCGCTGGGAAATGCGGCCGCGCCTGTTCCTGCGCACCACCGAATTCCTCTGGCAGGAAGGCCACACCGCCCATGCCAGCGAGGCCGAAGCCCGCGAAGAGACGATGGCGTGCCTGGAAATGTACCGCGCCTTTGCCGAGGACGTGCTGGCGATGCCGGTGATCGCGGGCGAGAAGCCGGAGAATGAACGCTTCCCAGGCGCCGTCGGCACCTGGTCGATCGAAGCGATGATGCAGGACGGCAAGGCGCTGCAGGCCGGCACCTCGCATTTCCTCGGCACCCATTTCGCCGAAGCGCAGAACATTCGCTTCCAGAATGACAACGGCGAAATGGAGTTCTGCAACACCACCTCATGGGGCGTTTCCACCCGCCTGATCGGCGGCGTCATCATGACCCATGGCGACGATGACGGCCTGCGCCTGCCGCCCGCCATCGCGCCGCGCCAGATCGTGGTGGTGCCGATGCTGCGCGACAAGCCCGAAGACGCCGAGGTCATGGCCTATTGCAAGTCCCTGGTGGAGGCCCTGTCCAGCATGAGCGCCTTCGGCTATCCGGTGCGCGCCCTGCTCGACACCAAAAAAATCAAGTCGGCGGAAAAGCGCTGGAACTGGGTCCGCCGCGGCGCGCCCATCATCATCGAGATCGGTCCGCGCGACGCCGCCGCAGGCAACATCACCTATATGCGCCGCGACGACCTGCGCGACGGCGACAAGGTCAAGTCGATCGCCATTTCCCGCCGCGAGTTCATCGAGGAAAAGGCGGTGCAGATGCTGAACGAGATCCAGCACGGCCTCTATGCCGAAGCCAAGGCGCGGCTGGATGCCAACATCAAGACCGGCATCACCGACTGGGCCGGCGTCGAGAATTACTTCGCGGGCAGCGACGACGACTTCAAGGGCTGGCTGCGCGTCTCCTGGGCCCGCCCCACCGGCGCCGAACTGGACGCGGTGGACACCAAACTCAAGACGTTGAAGCTCACCATCCGCAACGCCCCGATGGATCAGCCGTCAGAGTTCGCGCCCTGCCTGTTCAGCGGCAAGCCGGGCGTGGAGGAGATTCTGATCGGCAGGGCGTATTAGAACCGAGGCCGTACGGCGGGGTTGCCGCGCGCATCGTTGCCGGTCAGCGGCCCGCCGTTCCTGATTTGCTGGCGGCGATTGATTTCCGCCCGGAAATCCAGGTCCAGGTAGATGTCCGGGGCGTCCGGGCTTTTCACCAGGCTGCTGGATGATGAGGTCATGGCCAACCCCGTTCCTTGAAGCCCAGCGGTTCGCAACCGGGCCGGAAAGAAGGGGCACATGACGAAAACGATCGAGCGGGTTGAACCCTTTGCGCGAACCCGCGCGCCTCTCGGAAGGCACGCGATGTTAGGCATAGGCTTTCGTGTTTGGCAACGCTTACCCAACCTGACCGAACCGCCCGCTGTTGAAGTCGGTGATGGCCTGGCGGATTTCCGCTTCTCTGGTCATCACGAAGGGCCCATAGCCGAACACCGGCTCGTTCAGCGGTTCACCCGTCAGCACCAGCAGCATCGTGTCCGTGGCCGCCTTCAGCGACAATTCGGTGCCCGCGCGCGCCAGCCGCACCACTTCGGCGTCGCGCGCCACAGTGCCGTTCACCGTCACCTCGCCCGCCAGCACCGCGATCAGCGTGGTATGGCCTTCGGGGACCTGCAGGCTGAGATCGGCGCCGCCCTTCAGCGACAGGTCCCAGACATTGATCGGGCTGAAGGTGCGCGCCGGGCCCTTGGCCGCGCTGAAATCGCCCGCGATGATACGCGCCGTGCCTGCGCCATCGGGCAGCGCCACCGCCGGGATGTCGGCATTGGCGATGCCCTGGTAGCCCGCCTTGGTCATCTTGTCCTTGGCCGGCAGGTTCACCCACAATTGCACCATGCGGAACGGCCCGCCCTTGGCGGTATAGGCGGGGGAATGAAATTCCTCATGGATGATGCCGCCCGCCGCCGTCATCCACTGCACATCGCCGGGGCCGATGGTGCCGCCGCCACCTGTCGAGTCGCGGTGCGAAACCTCGCCGTCATAGACGATGGTGACGGTCTCGAAGCCGCGATGGGGATGCTGGCCGACACCGCGCGGCTTCGTGGCCGGTGAAAACATATGGGGCCCGGCATAGTCGAACAGCAAAAAGGGGCTGAGCCCGGCGGTGTCGCCCTGGTAAGAAAACAACGAGCGCACCGGGAACCCGTCGCCCACCCAATGGCCGCCCTGGGCCCGCATCACTTCAACAACCTGCTTCATCGCTCGCCTTCCGTCCGCAACCCTACCGTGAACCGCATATGTTGGGTGGCGGCAGCGCGGCTGCAAGCCCCCTGCTTCCAGCCCATTGCTGCCGCCCCTGCGCGCCCGCTAGATTCGTGCCGCTTCGAAAGGTTCGCGCATGCATCGTCTCGCCAGCCTGGACCTTTCCGACCGCCTGTCCGGCATCGCGCCGCCCTGGGCGGTGATGCTGGGCTGCGCCGTCTTCGGCATCGGCGTCGCGGCCTTGCTGCGCCTGCTGGCCGACCAGTTTGCGCCCGGCATCGCGCCTTATGCCTTCATCTATCCCGCCTGCCTGCTGGCGACGCTGCTGGGCGGCTGGCAGGCCGGCATCGGTACCATCGCCATCGCCGGCTTCCTGGCCTGGGAATTCGTGGTGCCCAAATCAGCCTCCGCCACCGTCATCCACTATCAGGCCATCGCGACAGCCATCAACGCCATCACGGCCACCTGCGCTGTCGCCGTGGCGCAGGGCTTCCGCGTCAGCGCGGCACATGCGGCGCAGACCCATGACGTCCAGCTGGCCGAGCGTGATCTGCTCTTCAGCGAACTCAAGCACCGCGTCGCCAACGATTTCGCCATCGTGGTCAGCCTGCTCGACCTGCAGCGCCGCCGGAGCAACGAACCGGCCACCCGCGCAGCACTGGAACAGGCGATGGCGCGCGTCCGCTCCATCTCCCGGGTTCATCGCCAGCTTTATGCTGTGCCGGAAACCTCGCAGATCGACCTGCGCGTCTATCTGCGCGACCTGTGCGCCGGATTGACGGATGCCAGCCTGCCGCCCGCCGGTATCCGCCTCTCCTGCGAGTGCGACGAGGCCTACATGGCGCGCGACCGCGTGCTGTCGCTAGGGCTGGTGGTGAACGAGCTGGTGACCAACGCCGTCCGCCACGCTTTTCCGGACGGGCGCGACGGCGTCATCCTGGTGCGGTTCTCGCGCACCGGCGCGTGCTGGCGGCTGGAAGTGGCCGACAATGGCGTCGGCATGCCCATCACCGACCGCAAGGCGGGCCTGGGCACCGGACTGGTCGAACAATTCGTGCATCAGGCCGAAGGAACGCTGACGCTGGAAAGCCGGGGCGGTACGCAGGCCTATCTCGACCTGCCCGCCAATGCCGCCACGGGTATCGCGAAGGCTTGATTTCCGCGCGATACGCGACGCGCTCTAGAGATACCCCAGCCACGCGGACGCGCCCAGAACCAGCATCGCAACCAGGGTCAGCAGCGGCGTGCCCAGCACGCGCTTGCGGCGATGAAACAGCCAGCGGCTGGAGCGACGCTCGTAAAGACACCAATTGCCTGCGATCATTGTCTGCCCCGTCCTGCGGGGGTGATCCTGCGGCACACAGGTTACTGGGGCTTTAAGCCTGTCCGGAAAATGCCGCGCAAATGAAAACGCCCCGGCCTGTTCGGGCCGGGGCGTTTCACGTTACTGTTGTGGCATCGCCTTACGGAGCAGCACCACCGGCAGGAGCCGCGCCACGGCCCTGGCCCGGCGGCGGGGCGTTCGGGTCGATCTCGAAATTGTGCATGATCGGCGGCCGCGGATTGATCGGGATGCGAACCGAGATCGGCGCGCTGGGATCATTGCCGGCACGGTGCCAACGGCCCGCCACGGCGGTGATGATGTCGCCCACTTCCGTCTTGAAGTAGGGCTCGCCTTCCAGCTTCATGCCGATCGAGCCTTCGGCGACGTACCAGAACTCGGTCATGTTGATGTGGAAGTGGCCCTTGTTGCTGTCGGGCGGCACCGGCGCGCCCTTGCCGCGCAGGATGTTCGACGTGAAATGGTCGTCCCAGACGAACTTGTTGCTGTAGTTCTTGTCGTCATTGGCCACCATCTTGAGAAAATCGACATAGATGGGGTTGGTGGTGCGGTCCTTGACCGGGCCGGGCGAGCCGGTGACCTTCATGTAGGTCATGCCTGGGACCGGGGTCGGCGTCTCTGTTTCCGGATACAGCGGAATGTCGCCGGCGTTGCGCACTTCAAAATAGACCGCCGGGGTGGTGCCGACATTCTCCAGCGTGAAGACATGGCGGAAGGGCACATTGACCATGAAGCCCTTGGTGGCGACGAAAGGCTCCTGCGCCACGCCGTCGATCGAAACCTTGATGGAGCCGTCATAGACGAAGAAGATCATGCGGTTGTCGGAATAGAACATCGCCTTGGTCTTCTTGCCCGGGCCGAGGCTCTTGTAGTCGGCGTCCTGGTCCTTATTGCGGACGATGGGTTCGACCCAGTCGGTCTGGCCGCGATGGGCCGCCAGGATGTCCTTGATGCGCCAGACCGGCTTGTTCGGCGCGACATAGGGGGGCAATGCCGTCGGCTTTGGCGACCAGACCGGCGCGGCCAGACGGCCGCCATCGGGCATCTGGTCTTCGGCGCTTTTGCCAAGGAACTGGGCCGAGGCCGGGATGCTGAGCAGCAGCACCGCGGCGGTGGCGAGAGCAAGACGGGACTTCAAATTCATAAGGTGTTCCCCCTGAGGATATTCCGCCCCGTGTTGGGCGGTTCGGGCGGGACGCTAGCATGCGCGGCGCTGGAAAACAGCGGGGAAATCGGAGTGTTCGCACCTGCAACAGGGCCGCTGCGATGGCATGATCTACAGTCGTGGGTCACACGACGCCCTTGTCTGTTTTTTCCTGATTTTCTTATCCCCACCGCCTGAAATTTTTTTCGCTCGCGCGCGCATGACCGTGGGCCGCAAACACCGCCGCCGCTTATCCACACAGGCCGGCGCGGCGGCATGATGGGCAAATGCAGACGCCATCACGGCAATCTTCGTCCAGCGAACGCTTTACCCGGGGGGAGGGGTGGAAATTTCCGCGGTTCGAAAACGCGGCGGCTTTGCCCGCACGTTGCGCGCGGCGGCGGCGGACCTAGCCCGGGAACCGCTGCACGAAGGGTGCGCGCGCGGGCATGGACGCGATCAGGCCCCGGATATCGACATCGGCCTGGGTGATCGTCCCGCCTGCCCCACCCTCGTCGCGCCCGATCTCGGCCCGCATTACCGCCTCGCTGTCATACCAGCGCCGCTTGGCGTCACCGTCCTTGCAGCTGGCGGCGCGTGTGTCGCCCCAGCGGAGCGCCTCGCAGTTCCACGGGTCGAACGACATGGCCAGCAGGTGCCGCGCCATGCCTTCAAAGTTCATCGGCACGGGCCGCTTGTCATCGGTCAGGAAGGTGATGCGGCACGCCTGGCTCTGCGTGTCATAGGCCCGCAGCAGATCGTCCTTCAGGAACTGGCCGTCATAGACGATGCGCGGATCGCGGGCGAGCCACAGCCCGATCATGCGCGACAGGTCGGCACGAAACTGGACAAAAGCGGCGCGCAGCCGGGCATCGCGGGCGGGCGTGGCATAGGCTTCCCATTCGCCATCGTCGGAGGAATAGATGTTCTGCGGCAGGCGGGCGGGATGCGGCTTGGCGGCGATGCCGTTGGCGACGGCCTGCTGCACCGCTTGCGCCCGGTCGCCCAGGTCGTTGCACAGCGTCCGCATCGTCATCTGCAATTCATAGACCGGATTATAGTCCGTGCGGCCGCCCGAGACGGCGGCGCGGACATATTCGTAGAAGCCCAGCGTCACGCCGTTATAGGCGAAATGCCCCTGTCCGTCGGTGCCCGCATATTGCACCAGGGAAAAGTCGGCGATCTCGCGCTGGCGCGCCACCACGACATGACCGCCGACCAGCGCGCCATTCTGCCGCCGCGCGCCAACAAGACGAAGCGGCCGCCAGTTTTTCAGGCCGCCGCCCAGCCGCATCGGGCTCTGGCCGAACTGGGCGCCATAGACGCTGCGGCTGACGGTGAAATCGGGATGGGCGTCCATGTAGAAGATGCGGCCCGCCGCATCGACCTGCCAGACGATGCCGACATGGCCGTTGGGGTCATAGATCACCGTGCCGGGATGGATGCTGCCCGGGGCAAGCGCGGGCGAATAGAAATCCGACGGCAAGCCGTCAGGCGAACCCGCATCGATGCGGTAGGTGCCGGAGAAAACATTGTCCAGCAGGGTGAGAAGCGCCCGTTTCGGGTCGATGCCCCCACTTCCATTATCGGTTCCGCGGTCGATGATCTCGGCCCGGCTGACGACGCTGTTGCCGTTCCTGGAGAAGCGTTCGCCGCGCACGCCATCGACGTATCCAAACGGCAGGCCGTTCTTCCAGGCGTAATAGGCCCGCAGCAGGTAGGGAAACTTGGCGCAGTCGGCGTCGATATCGATCACCGCGCCGTCGCTGCGCGCGTAAGGGTTGGCGCTGGAGCGCAGGCAGCTTTGGGCCGAGTTGCAGCCCGACTGGCCCAGCGCCGTGACGAAAGCGCCAAAGCCGCGCTCATCCTCGGGGCCCCAATGATCCTTGGTGATGCGCCATGGTGCAGCCGTCGCCGCACCGGTCAGGGCGGCCAGCAAGGCCAGGGCGAGAAGGACAGCACGCATCCCGCAATTTACCAGCCACAGGCTGCCGGGGATTGGGTGGAGCGGATTTGCGGTTAACGCTGGCGGGCGGGCAGCGGATCCGCAGCGGGACAGGGCTTGGGGTCGATCAGGCCGTCCAGCCGCTTGCCGTCGATGGCGGCGGTAGGGCCGTTCGCGCCCGGCTGGACCCCACCCCGGCCGCCCCGGCCCGCCCGATTCGGCAAAGGAACGTAGATCTGGTCCGGCACGGGGGTGTGTTCCGCCCCGATATCGGCCCGGGCCACCGGTTGGCCGGTAGCATCGACCCCCGGGACATAGTCGGGGCTCTCCATGCAGGGGCTGGGCGGGGGTCCGTCCAGAATGGAATCCGCAGCAAAGGCCGGATTTGCCGCCAAAACCACGACCACAACCAAGCCGATCCTAAAGTTGCCCTTCACGTAATTTTCTTTCTCTTGCCGCATTGCAAAAAAGCCAATTATTGCGTGACTTCGCCCACCGAAACCATTATCAACCGAACCCATAAAAAGAAGGCAAAGAACCGCAGGAGCGGCCAAGTTCGGGGACGGACAAAAGTTCAGGATAAAAGGCCGGAGTTCGCTCCGGCCTTTTTCTTTGGCCCGGCCCGGGCTTCAATCCGCCAAAGGGGCGCCCATGCTTGAAAAGCTTTTCGCGCTGAAGGCGCAAGGGACCACGGCCCGGACCGAGATCGTGGCCGGCACGACGGTCTTTTTCACCATGGCCTACATCCTGTTCGTCAATCCGCGCATCCTGGCGGCGGCGGGCATGGACCCGGGCGCGGTCTTCATGGCCACCGCCCTCTCCGCCGCCTTCACCACCCTGCTGATGGGCCTCTACGCCAACCTGCCGATCGCGCTGGCCCCCGGCATGGGCCACAACGCCTATTTCGCCTTCACCGTGGTGCCGCTGCTGGCGGGGGACTGGCGGCTGGCGCTGGGTTGCGTCTTCCTGTCCGGCAGCCTGTTCGTCGGCCTGTCGGCCAGCCCGGCGCGCGAGTGGCTGGTCAACGCCATTCCGCAAAGCCAAAAGCACGCCATCGGCGCGGGCATCGGCTTCTTCCTGGCGCTGATCGGCTTTCGGGGTGCGGGCCTGATCGCGGCCTCGCCGGACACGCTGCTGATGCCAGGCAATCTCGCCGATCCCAAGCTGCTGGTGGCGGCGCTGGGGCTTTTCGTCATCGCCGCGCTGTGGGCCCGCAAGGTGACGGGCGCGGTACTGATCGGAATCGTGACCGCGACGGTCATCGCCTTTGTCTTCGGGCTCCAGCCCCTGCCCGATCTGACGGCGCCGCTGAGCTTTAATTTTATTTCCGGCATCGCGCCCACCTTCCTGCAGCTGCATTTCACCGGCGCCCCGGTTTCGGTGCTGTCGGCAGTGGTGTTGTCTTTCCTCTTCCTGCAGATGCTCGACACCTCCGGCACATTGACGGCGGTGGGCCATCAGGCGGGGCTGATGCAGGATGGGCGGCTGAAGAATGTGCGCAAGGCGCTGCTCTGCGATTCCACCGGCACCATGGCGGGCGCAGCGCTGGGGACATCCTCGGTGACCGCCTATATCGAAAGCGCCGCCGGCGCAGGCGGCAAGACCGGACTGGTGGCGGTGACGGTGGGCGTGCTGTTCCTGGCGTCGCTGGTGCTGGCGCCTATCGCGGCCGCGGTGCCGGCCTATGCCACGGCGCCGGCGCTGATCTTCGTGGCGGTGCTGTTCGCCAAGGAGCTGAAAGAGGTCGCGTGGGGGGATATCACCGAAGCCCTGCCGGCGCTGATGACGGCGCTGGCCATTCCCTTCACCTTCTCCATCGCGGAAGGCATCGGGATCGGCTTTGTCACCTATTGTGCGGTGAAAGTGCTGAGCGGGCGCCACCGCGAGATCAACCTGGGCGTGGCGATCATCGCAGTGGCGTTCGCGGCGAAGGTGGCGTTTACCTAGTGATGGCGGCGGTCGTTATGGCGCCAGCCATGATAGTTGTCGCGATGCTCGGTGCGATAGCGGGCAAGTTCGCCGCGGCGCCAGGCATGCCAGTGATGGCCATTGTCGTAATAGCCATCGGAATAACCCATCGCGACATTGCCGAAATTGAAGCTGAGGGTGGCGGCGCCGGCGGCCGGGGCGTTGGCAACGGCGGCAACAGCCGACAAGACCAGGGCTGCCAGAATGATGCGTTTCATGAATCTCTCCTGCGGAATGGTGGGTCGCACAGGCAACGCAGGGCAACCGCGCTTGTTCCGGCGCGGGACGCTTAAAGATTCACCCACCCGAAACGAATCGTGGCGTAGAAGCCAAGCCACAGCACAACCGCCAGCAATGTGGCGCACAGCATCTTCATGCCCAGCCTGGGCTTGGACGGCGCGCCGGTCACCGGATCGACCGCACCCAACCCGATGGGAAAAAGGCAGAAGAGGCAAAGAAACCAAAGCATCGCAAAAGCGCTGAGCAGCACCACATGATGGATAATGCCGGAAATGATTTGATCCATCAGACCTCCACCACAGTGACGCGGGTTACCGGCTTCTTCCCCCAGGCATCGCTGGCCGCCCGCCGCGCCGCCCGCCTGACCGTCTCGGCCAGTTCATCGGCGCCGGTACGCTTGCCGGCGCGGGCAATATGCTCCTCGACCGTCTTGCGGATGGCCTCTTGCACCGGCTGGGGGATGCCTTCCGTCACGATCGCGGCGGGTGCCAGGCTGCGGCCCTTGCCGTCCAGCACCAGGGTGATGGCGATGATGCCGGCAAAGCCCAGGCCGCGCCGCGTCTTCGCCAGCCCGGCGCCTTCCGACACCAGCACCCGGCCGTCGAGATGCAGATGCCCCGACGGCACTTCGTCGATCAGTTCGGCCCGGCCCGGCGCCAGGCGAAACATTTGGCCGTTCTGCGGCACCAGCGCCTGGGGCACCTGCAGCGATTTCGCCAGCCGCGCATGCGCCGTCATGTGGCGCATCTCGCCATGCACCGGAATCGCGATCTGCGGCCGCAGCCAGCGATACATCTGGCTCAGTTCGTCCCGCGCCGGATGGCCGGAAACATGAATGTCGTCGCCATCGGCGGTGACGATCTCAATGCCCCGCGACGCCAGCTTGTTCTGCAGGGCGAAAATGCCGATCTCGTTGCCGGGGATGATGCGGGAGGAGAAAACCACCGTGTCGCCGGCATCAAGAAAAACGCCGGGGTGATTGTCTTCGGCGATACGGGCCAGCGCGGCGCGCGGCTCGCCCTGGCTGCCGGTGACGAGATAGAGAACCTTGTGCGGCGGCAGCTCTGCGGCATCTTCCTCGCTGGCGATGGGCGGCAGGTCGCGCAGATAACCGGTCTCACGCGCCGCATCGACCATCTTGTGCATCGAACGGCCGACCAGGCACAGGCGCCGGCCATTCGCCTTGGCGGCGCGGGCCGCGCTGTCCAGCCGCGCCACATTGGACGCGAAAGCCGCGATGGCGACACGCCCCTTGAGCGTGCCCACCAACTGGATGAGATTGTCGCGCACGCCGATTTCGGAACCCGAACTGCCGTGGTTGAGGGCATTGGTGGAATCGCAGACCACCGCCAGCACGCCCTCATCGCCCAGTTTGGCGATGGCGGCCTCGTCGGTCTTTTCGCCCAGCAGCGGATCGGCGTCGAGCTTCCAGTCGCCGGTATGCGCCACCACGCCCAGCGGCGTGCGGATCGCCAGCAGGTTGGGCTCCAGGATGGAATGGGTGATGGAAATGAAATCCAGCGTGAATGGTCCCAGGGTCAGCTTGCCGCCAACAGGCACCTCCCGCACCTTTACCTTGCTGGCGAGCCCCGCCTCCTCCAGCTTTCCTTCAATCAGGCGCGCCGTGAACGGCGTGGCATAGACGGGGCATCGCAACGAAGGCCACAGCGGCGCGATGGCGCCGATATGGTCTTCGTGGGCATGGGTGGCGACGATGCCAAGAACATCGTCACGGCGCTCCGCTAGATAACGGATGTCTGGCATGATGACATCGACCCCGGGGGTCGAGGCTTCACGCCCGAACATGACACCGCAATCGACCACGATCCATTTGCGGTCATGTTCCGGACCGAAGCCATAGGCGTTGAAATTCATGCCGATCTCGCCGGAACCACCCAGCGGCAAGAACACCAGTTCGTCGCGCTTCTTCATCTAGGCACGCTTCACATTGCGCGCATGGATCAGCATCAGACCGCGCATGGTGAGATCAGGGTCGACGTGATCAATCATCGGCAGGTCGGGCCGGAAGAGATGCGACAGCCCCCCCGTCGCGACCACGGTCATCGGCTGGCCATACTCAGTCCTGATGCGCTCGATCAGGCCGCCGATCAGGCCGACATAACCCCAATAGACGCCCGACTGCATCGAGGTGACGGTGTCGCGGCCGATCACCTTGTGGGCACGAGCAATGGCGACGCGCGGCAGCAAGGCCGCCGCCTGATGCAACGCTTCCAGGGAGAGATTGGCGCCCGGCGCAATGACGCTCCCGCAAAAAGCGCCCTCGTCTGAAACGATGTCGAAATTGGTGGCGGTACCGAAATCGACCACGATGACGGCGCCGGGATAACGCGCATGCGCCGCTACGGTATTGCAGAGCCGGTCGGCGCCGATGGTTTCAGGGCGGTCCACATCGGGCTTCGCACCCAGGTCGAGGACGGGATCGCCGACCCGCATCGGCTCGACCTTGACATACTTGCGGCACATGTCGCGCAAATCGAACAACACCGCCGGCACCACCGTGGCGATGATGGCGGCGTCGAGATCGGAAAAGGACAGGCCTTCCAGCGCCAGCAACTGCGACAGCCAGACGGCATATTCATCGGCGGTGCGGGAAACCTGCGTGACGGCGCGCCACTGCGCCCGTTTGGTCTGGTCATCATAAATGGCGAAGACGATGTTGGTGTTTCCCGCGTCGATGGCCAGCAGCATCAGAAGAAAACCTCTCCCGCGTTTATGGCGCGCACGCCCGATGCTTCGCGCAGCAGCAATGCGCCGCTGGCGTCGATGCCTTCAAAGGCGCCATGGCGTTCCTCGTGCGGCAGCCGCGCCCGGATCGGCAGGCCCAGACCATCCGCCCGCGCCAGCCAAGCGGCACGCAGCGGTTCAAAACCATTATCCCGCCAGAGCGAGAACCAGTGGGCAAATCGCGCCGCCAATACCGTCAGCGCCGCGTCGGGCGCGGGCGGCGTGAGGCCGAGCGCGGCAAGGCTGGTGGCAGGAAACTCGGTCTCGGAGGGATGTTCCGCCAGATTGATGCCAATGCCGATGGCAAGCCAGGAATTTTCATCCTTTGAAGGCCCTGCTTCCAGAAGAATGCCGGACAGCTTGCAGCCATTCGCGAGCACATCGTTTGGCCACTTCACACCGATAGCGGCCTGCGGCGCGAAATGCGTGGCAAGGTCGGCCACTGCCAAAGCGGCGGCAAAACTGAGCTGTGCCGCGACGGCTGGCGGCGCCTCTGGCCGCAGCAGCAGCGTGGCGGCGAGATTGCCGCTGCCGCTCTCCCAGATCCGGCCTCGGCGGCCACGGCCAGCGGTTTGCCGCGCGGCTGTGATCCAGAGCGAGCCGGCCTCGCCGGCTTCGGCCCGGCGATGCGCTTCCAGATTGGTGGAGTCGACTTCATCCAGCCGCAGCAGGCCCACGCCGGGCGGCCAAGCCGTCAAGGGAGCAGCGCCCGGGCCGCGGCATCCGCGGCGTTGATCACAGGAGAAGCCGCGAAGATGAAGCCCAGTGCGACCACGCCCGACAGCGCCAACGTCACCTTGACGCCGAATCCGACTTCCGCATCAAACGCAGGCGCCGGTTCGTCGAAATACATCAGCTTCACCAGGCGCAGATAGTAGACCAAGGCAATCACGCTGGCGAGAACACCGATCACGGCCGGCACCACCAATCCTGCCTGCATGGCGGCGGCAAAGACGTACCATTTGGCGAAGAACCCGGCCAAGGGCGGCACACCCGCCAGGCTCAGGAACAGCATGGCGAAGATCGCCGCCAGCTTCGGGCACGTACGGGACAGACCGGCCAGATCGCCAATCCCTTCAACCGCGTGACCGCCCCGCCGCATGGCCTGGATGCCGGCGAATACGCCCAGATTGGTGAAAGCATAGATCGTCAGATAGATGAGCACGCCGCGGACACCCAATCCCGTTCCGGCGGCCAGCCCCAGCAGGGCATAGCCCATATGGCCGATGGAACTATAAGCCATCAGCCGCTTGATTTTGGTCTGCCCCAGTGCGGCGATGGCGCCCAGCGCCATCGATAGCACAGAGATAAAGACAATGATCTGACGCCACTGCTGCAACGCATCGGGGAACGGGATCAAGATGGCGCGCAGGAACAAACAGAGCGCCGCCACCTTGGCCGCCGTGGCGAAATAGCCCGTGATGGGGGTGGGAGCGCCCTCATAAACGTCGGGCGTCCACATGTGAAACGGCACGGCGGAAACCTTGAAGGCCAGGCCCGAAACCAGAAAGACCAGACCAAAGAGCAGGCCCAGCGAAAGCCCGGACTGATGCACGACCGTGGCGATGGCAGCGAAGGAAACGCTGCCGGTGAAGCCATAGATCAACGAAATGCCATAGAGCAGCATGCCGGAGGACAAGGCGCCGAGAACAAAATATTTCAGGCCTGCTTCCGTGGAGCGCAGATGATCGCGATTGAACGCGGCCAGGACGTAAAGGGCCAGCGACTGCAGTTCCAGCCCCATGTAAAGCGACAGAAAGCTTCCGGCGGAAACCATCAGCATCATGCCCAATGTCGCGATCAGCATCAGAACCGGCAGCTCGAAGCGCGAAAGCGCGCTGCGGGCAAAGAATTCCCCTGCCAGCAGAATGGAAAAGGCGGCGCTGGCCAGGATCAGGATCTTGGCGAAACGCGCAAAGCCGTCGGCAATAAAGGCGCCGCCAAAGGCGGAAGCCCCGGCAGGCACCAGGATCATGGCGCCGCCGGAGAGCAGCAGCAGTCCAATGGCGCTCCAGGTGATGGCGCGCGTGGTCTTTTCGCCGCCGATCGCGCCGGCAAGCAGCAATGCCATGGCGCCAATCGCCAGAACCAGTTCTGGCAAAAGCGTAAGAAGGTCGGCCTGAAGGCTCACGGGGCCGCTCCCTTGTTGGCCGCCAGCTTGCCGTGGGGCAGATGCTCCAGCGCGATCGCGGCCTTGGTATCATGGACAAGTTTGGCCACCGCCGGCGTCGTCACGTCAAACACCGGCTTGGGATAGACGCCCAGGGCGATGGTGGCCACGACCAATGGCAGCAGCAATGCCTTCTCCCGCAGCGTCAGGTCCTGGATTGCCTGCAGCGACGGCTTGACCAGCGCCCCAAAGATGATGCGGCGGTACAGGTAAAGCGCATAAGCGGCCGAGAGGATGACACCGGTCGCAGCAAAGATGGCGATCCAGCTGTTATTCAGGAAAGCGCCCAGCATGGTGAGAAACTCACCGACAAAGCCGGACGTGCCCGGCAGCCCGACATTTGCCAGGGTGAAGATCAGGAAGCAGGCGGCATAGACCGGCATGCGATTGACGAGACCGCCATAGGCGGCGATCTCGCGGGTGTGCATGCGGTCATAGACCACGCCGACGCAAAGGAAGAGCGCGCCGGAGACCACGCCATGGCTGAGCATCTGGAAAATTCCGCCTTCCACGCCTTGATGCGTCAGGGTGAAGATGCCCATGGTGACGAAGCCCATATGAGCGACGGAGGAATAAGCAATCAGCTTCTTCATGTCCTCCTGCGCCAAGGCAACCAGCGAGGTATAGATGATCGCGACGATGCTCATGACGAACACCAGCGGCGCGAACATCTCGGTGGCACTGGGGAACATGGGCAGCGAGAATCGCAGGAAGCCATAGCCGCCCATCTTCAGCAGGATGGCGGCCAGGATGACAGACCCGGCAGTGGGCGCCTCGACATGGGCGTCCGGCAACCAGGTATGGAACGGCCACATCGGCATCTTGACCGCGAAACTGGCAAAGAAGGCCAGCCATAGCCAGGTCTGCATCGCCACCGGGAAATGGCTATTGGCGATCAGTTCGGCGATGTCGGTGGTGCCGGAATACCAGTACATGCTCATGATCGCGAGCAGCATCAGCACCGAACCGACAAAGGTGTAGAGGAAGAATTTGAAGCCGGCATAGACGCGGCGCTTGCCGCCCCAGATGCCGATGATGAGGAACATCGGGATCAGACCGGCTTCGAACAGCACATAGAACAGGACCAGGTCGAGAGCGCAGAAGACGCCGATCATCATGGTTTCCAGCACCAGGAAGGCCACCATGTATTCGGCCACCCGGTTCTCGACGCTTTCCCAGCTGGCGGCGATGGCGAAGGGCATCAGCGCCGTGGTCAGGATCACGAACAGAATGGAAATTCCGTCCACGCCCAGATGGTAGGAAATGCCGCCGCCCAGCCAGCTCATCTTTTCCACCAGTTGAAAACCGGGATCGGCGGAATTGAAGCCGGCCAGCATGACCAGCGACAGGACAAAGGTAACGATGGTGGTGCCCAGCGCGATCCAGCGTGCCGAGGTCGCACCTGGCAGCGCCAGGATGGCCAGCGCGCCCAGCAGCGGCACGAAGGTGACGAGGGACAGAATGGGCAAGCTCACAGCACACCTCGCGTGACCATGAACCAGGTGGTGAGCGCCACCACGCCGAGCAGCATGGCCAGGGCATAATGATAGAGATAGCCGCTCTGCAGCTTGACGGCGCCGCGGGTCGCGTCCAGCACCCGGGCCGAAATGCCGTCGGGACCGAGGCCATCGATCACCATCCCGTCACCCTTCTTCCACAGGAAGCGGCCGATCCGGAAGGCCGGGCGAACAAAAAGGAAATCGTACAATTCGTCGAAGTACCATTTGTTGAATAGGAACAGGTACAGGAGCCCGCGCTTGGCCGCCAGCTTCCGCGGCAAGTCGGGATGCAGGATGTAATAATAGAAGGCGATCAGGAAGCCGATGATGGTGACGGTCAGCGGCGCCAGCTCGACCCACATCGGCAGCTCGCCCTCCTCGCCCTTGCCGACGAACAGCGCAGCTCGCCAGAATTCGTGTGCGCCCTCGCCGATGAAGAAATGGGCGAAGGCCATGCCGGCGAACACCGCGCCTGCGGCCAACAGGCCCAACGGCACCAGCATCACCAGCGGCGATTCATGAATCTCTGCCAGCTTGGGCGCGTGATGGCCATGATCGTCATGGGCATCCGGCTCTGCGGCGGCATGGGCGTGGCCGTGGTGCTCGTCATGATCCAGTCCGCGGTAACGGCCATGGAAGGTCATCAGGAACTGGCGCCAGGAATAGAAGCTGGTCATGCCCGCCGAGACGATCAGCAGGACGAAGGCATAGGTGCCGATGCCGGTATGGGCGCCGAAGGTGGCGTTGATGATGGAATCCTTGGAATAGAAGCCCGCCAAGCCGACACCACCGAAAAGATAGGGAATGCCGACACCGGTCAGCGCCAGATTTCCGATCAGCATCATCGCCCAGGTGAAGGGAATGGCCTTCCACAGCCCGCCCATCTTCCGCATGTCCTGCTCGTGATGCATGGAGTGGATCACCGCGCCGGCGCTGAGGAACAGCAACGCCTTGAAGAAGGCATGGGTGAAGAGATGGAACATCGCCGAATCATAGGCGGCAACACCCGCCGCCGCGAACATGTAGCCCAGCTGCGAGCAGGTCGAATAGGCGATCACCCGTTTGATGTCGTTCTGGAACAGGCCGACCGAGGCCGCAAAGAACGCCGTTGTAGCGCCGATGAAGGTGACGAACGCGGCTGCGTGGGGCGCGAGTTGAAACAAAGGTGAACAGCGGCAGACCAGGAAGACGCCCGCCGTCACCATGGTGGCGGCATGGATCAGGGCTGAGACCGGCGTGGGGCCTTCCATGGCATCGGGCAGCCAGGTGTGCAGTCCCAGCTGCGCCGACTTGCCCATCGCCCCCACGAACAACAGCAGGCAAAGGGTGGTGAGAATGTCGACCGAATGGCCGGCGAAGATCATGCTCTTGCCCGCCAGCGCGGGGGCAGCCGCAAAGACCGCGTCGAAGTCTAGGGTCCTGAAAACGTACCAGATGCCGAAAATGCCCAGGGCAAAGCCGAAATCGCCGACGCGGTTGACGACGAACGCCTTGATGGCCGCCGCGTTCGCGGACGGCTTCTGGTACCAGAAGCCGATCAGCAGATAGGAGGCCAGCCCCACGCCTTCCCAGCCAAAGAAAAGCTGGAGAAAGTTGTTGGCGGTCACCAACATCAGCATGGCAAAGGTGAAAAGCGAGAGATAGGAGAAGAAGCGCGGCCGATGCGGATCTTCGTGCATGTAGCCGATGGAATAGAGGTGCACCAGCGAAGAGACGCCCGTCACCACCACCAGCATCACCGCCGTCATGGTGTCGATCCGCACCGACCAATCCACGGCGAAGTCGCCGGAATGAATCCAGGGCAGTATCTGGATAATGTAATTGTGGCCCTGCAAGGCCACGTCGTTGAAGGCAAGCAGCGACAGGGCCGCCGAGCCGAACAACAGGCCCGTGGTGATCAATTCGCTGGGACGCGCGCCCAGCACACGCCCGAACAAGCCGGCAATGACCGAACCGAGCAGGGGCAGGAAGACGATGGCGGCGTACATGCGTCAGCCCTTCATCACATTGACGTCCTCAACCGCGATGGTGCCGCGGTTGCGGTGATACACGACCAGGATGGCCAACCCGATGGCGGCCTCGGCCGCGGCAACGGTGAGTATGAAGAGCGCGAAAACCTGCCCGACCAGATCGCCGAGATAGGCCGAGAAGGCGATGAAGTTGAGATTGACCGCCAGCAGGATCAGCTCCACGGACATCAGAATGATGATGATGTTCTTGCGGTTGAGAAAGATGCCAACAACACCAATCGTGAACAGGATGGCGGCGACGGTGAGGTAACTGGAAAGACCGACGGTCATCTTAGGCGCCCTCCCCCGGCTTGATATCCAGCATGTCCACCGCCATGGCCGCGGTGCGGGCATTCTGGGTCGCGATCACCTGACGGCGCACACCCGGACGGCTGCGCAGCGTCAGCACAATGGCGCCGATCATGGCAACCAGCAGCACCAGGCCGGCAATCTGGAAGTAATAGACATAGTCGGTATAGAGAATGTGCCCCAGCGCCTTTGTGTTGCTGATGCCGGCGGGCGTGGCATGGGCGCGAACAACGCTGGCGCCGGGTTTCAGCACCCAGGCACTGCCTGCCATGACCAGTTCCGCCACCAATACCAGCCCGATCAGTGCCCCGAATGGCAGATACTGCAACGCACCTTTCTTCAGTTCGGCGAAATCGACATCCAGCATCATCACCACAAAGAGGAACAGCACCGCCACGGCGCCGACATAGACGACGATCAGGATCATCGCCAGGAATTCGGCCCCCGTGAGCACGAACAGCCCGGCGGCGTTGAAGAATGCCAGGATCAGGAACAGAACCGAATGCACGGGATTGCGCGCGCCGATCACCATGACCGCGCTCAGCAGCAGAAGCGCCGCGAAGAAGTAGAAGGCTATTGCCTCAAACATGCTTTCCTCTCGGGCCCTAGCGCCCCACTTCCCCTACCGATAGGGCGCGTCCAGTTCCAGATTGCGGGCGATTTCCCGCTCCCAGCGATCGCCATTCGCGAGCAGCCGGGACTTGTTGTAGTAAAGTTCTTCACGCGTCTCGGTGGAAAACTCGAAGTTCGGTCCTTCCACGATCGCGTCCACCGGGCAGGCTTCCTGGCAGAAGCCGCAATAGATGCACTTCACCATGTCGATGTCGTAGCGGGTGGTGCGGCGGCTGCCGTCGTCACGCGGCTCCGCTTCGATGGTGATGGCCTGGGCGGGGCAGATCGCCTCGCACAGCTTGCAGGCAATGCAGCGTTCCTCGCCATTGGCGTAGCGGCGCAAGGCGTGCTCGCCGCGGAAGCGGGGCGAGAGCGGCCCCTTCTCGAAGGGATAGTTCAGCGTCGCCTTGGGCGCGAAGAAATAACGCATGGCGAGCAGGAAGCTCTGGATGAATTCCCAGAAGAATATCTGGCGCGCGGTACGGTCGAAGCTCATAGCCACCCCGGAAGATGAATGGTGGGCCGCACGAAGACGACATAGGCGGCGGTCAGGACAACCCAGATCAGCGAGGTTGGCAGGAAGACCTTCCAGCCCAGTCGCATCAGCTGGTCGTAGCGATAGCGCGGTACCATCGCCTTTACCATCGCGAACATGAAGAAGAAGAAGACGATCTTCAGCAGGAACCAGAAGATGCCGGGCAACCAGGTGAAAGGTGCGATGTTGAACGGAGGCAGCCAACCGCCCAGGAACAGGATGGAACACATCGCGCACATCAGCACGATGGAAAGATACTCACCCAGGAAGAAGAGCAGGAACGGCGTGGAAGAATATTCCACGAAGAACCCGGCCACCAGTTCCGATTCCGCTTCCACCAGATCGAAGGGCGGGCGGTTGGTTTCCGCCAGCGCCGAGACAAAGAAGATCGGCAGCATGGGGAAGAGGATGGAGAAGACATTCCAGTGCAACAAGGTGAAGGTGCCGCTACCGGCCTGGGCCCGCACGATGTCCGATAGGTTCAGCGAGCCGGCAAACAGAAGCACGGTGATGATGACGAAGCCGATGGAGACTTCATAGGACACCATCTGGGCGGCGGCGCGCAGGGCCGAAAGGAACGGATATTTCGAGTTGGAAGCCCAGCCGGCAATGATGATGCCGTAAACGCCGAGCGACGACATCGCGAAGAGATAAAGTATGCCGACATTGATGTCAGCGATCACCCAATGATCGTCCATCGGCACCACCGCCCAGCCGGCAAAGGCCAGAACGACGGTAAGGAAGGGCGCGATCAGGAACAGCACCTTGTTGGCGCCTGCCGGAATGATCACTTCCTTGAACAGGAATTTCAGGAGATCGGCGAAGGTCTGCAACAGTCCGAAGGGGCCGACCACGTTGGGACCACGCCGCATCTGCACTGCCGCCCAGACCTTGCGGTCGAACAACAGCAGATAGGCGATCAACACCAGCAGCACGACGTCGAAGATCAGGATCATCACGGCATTGCCCAGGAACCAGGCCCAGTCGTAATCCATCTGGCCCCAGCCCATGTTGAGGGCATGGCCCAGCCAGACCGGCAGCATCTGGAAGAAGTGGATCAGCGCCATCTTATTCCGCCGCCATCTTGGCTGTGGTGACGAATTCGCGGCTGCACTGCGCCATGGTCTGGCTGGCGCGCGCCACCGGATTGGTCAGGTAATAGTCCGTGATGGCGTGATCCAGCGGCACCGCGGCGTCAAGCGCGCCGCTTTCGCCAATGCCGTTCCAGGTCGCGGCCGAGGTGTCGGCATGAACCGGAGCCTCGCCAATATTGGCGAAATGGGTGACGTCCTTTTCCAGCGCCGCCAGCAGCTGAGCCCGGTTGTCATAGGGTAAGCGCAAGCCCAGCACATCGGAAAGCGCCCGCAGGATTGTCCAATCTTCCTTGGCCTCACCCGGCGGGAAGGTGGCGCGGCGGCCGCGCTGCACCCGGCCTTCGAAGTTGATATAGAGACCGTCCTTTTCGGTATAGGCGGCGCCGGGCAGGATCACATCGGCATGATGCGCACCCGCATCACCATGGCTGCCCTGATAGACAATGAAGGCGCGGCCAAGATGGGCGACGTCGAACTCGTCAGCGCCAAGCAGGTAAAGGAAATCGATCTCGCCCTTTTGGGCACCATCGACGATACCCGCCACATCCCGTCCACCTTCGGCAGGCACGAAACCCATATCCAGGGCGGCGACGCGGCTGGCAGCGGTGTGCAGGATGTTGAAACCATTCCAGCCGCCCTCGGCATGGCTGCCGGCGGGACCTATCATGCCGGTATCGCCCGCGATGCGCGCCGCCAGCGCCAGCACAGCGGCACCATCGGCGCGCGTCAGGGCGCCCTGCCCCAGGATGATCATCGGACGCTTGGCATCCGCCAGCACCTTGGCGAACGGATGGCTGCCATTGGCGATGGCGGCAAGCGTGTTGATGTCGGTACCCAGTTGCTCGACCGGATAGGTCAGGTCGACTGCGGGGCCGAGGTTGGCGACCTTGAGACCGCTGGCCAGCCAGCTCTTGCGAATGCGGGCGTTCAGCACCGGCGCTTCCCAGCGCGGATTGGCGCCGACGAGCAGGATCGCATCGGCCGCTTCGACGCCGGCGATGGTAGAATTGAAAAGATAGGTTTGGCGCGGCCCCGCCTTCAGCTTGGAACCGTCCTGGCGACAGTCGAGATTTTTTACCTTCAGGGCCGCCATCAGGTCCTTCAGCGCCTTGATCTCTTCGGCGGCGGCAAGATCACCAACAATGGCGGCCATCTTCTCCGGCGACGTCGACTGCACCTTGGCGGCAATGGCCGCGAAGGCTTCCGCCCAGGTCGCCGGCTTCAGCTTGCCGCCAACGCGGATATAGGGACGGTCAAGGCGCTGGCGCGAAAGGCCGTCGCAGGCGTGGCGCGCCTTGTCGCTGATCCACTCCTCGTTCACCTCTTCATTGAGACGCGGCAGGACGCGCATCACCTGCGGCCCGCGCGCGTCGACTCTGATGTTGCAGCCCTGTGCGTCCATCACATCGACGCTTTCGGTCTTCTTCAGTTCCCACGGCCGGGCATTGAACGCATAAGGCTTGCTGGTCAGCGCGCCCACCGGGCAGAGATCGACGACATTGCCGGAGAGTTCGCTGGCAAAGGCTTTTTCAAGATAGGTGGTGATCTCGACATCCTCGCCGCGGCCGGTGGCGCCCAGATCGGGCACGCCAGCGACCTCGGTAGCGAAGCGGACGCAGCGGGTGCAGGCGATGCAGCGGGTCATGATGGTCTTGACCAGCGGCCCCATATATTTGTCCTCGACGGCGCGCTTGTTCTCGTTGAAGCGGTGGAAGGCGGCGCGGCCATAGCCCATTGCCTGGTCCTGCAAATCGCATTCACCGCCCTGGTCGCAGATCGGGCAATCCAGCGGATGATTGATCAGCAGGAATTCCATCACGCCTTCGCGCGCCTTGCGGGCGTAAGGGCTGGTGGTGTTGATCTTGGCGGGCGTGCCGTCCTTGTTGGGGAAAATATCCTTGACCTGCAGGGCACAGGACGCCTGCGGCTTCGGGGCCCCAACCCATTCCACCAGACACATGCGGCAATTGCCGGCGACCGACAGGCGCTCATGATAGCAGAAGCGCGGAATCTCCGCTCCTGCCTGCTCGCAGGCCTGCAGCAGCGTGATGGTTTCTTCCGCTTCGATTTCCTTGCCGTCAACGATGAGCTTGCGGGTTGCCATGTCCTACTCCGCCGCCAACTTCGAGAATTCGGCGATGCGCTTTTCGATTTCCGGACGGAAATGCCGGATCAGGCCCTGGATCGGCCAGGCCGCGGCGTCGCCCAGGGCGCAAATGGTGTGACCTTCGATCTGCTTGGTCACTTCCTGCAACAGGTCGATCTCCGACGAATGGCTATCGCCCTTCACCATGCGGGTCATCACCCGCCACATCCAGCCGGTGCCTTCACGGCACGGCGTGCACTGGCCACAGCTTTCATGCTTGTAGAAATAGGCCAGGCGCTGGATCACCTTGATGACGTCAGCCGACTTGTCCATCACGATAACGGCGGCAGTGCCAAGGCCCGTGCCCACCGCCTTCAGTGAATCGAAGTCCATCAGGATATCGTCACAGGTCGCCTTGGGCATCAGCGGCACCGAGGCGCCGCCGGGAATGACGCAAAGCAAATTGTCCCAGCCACCGCGCACGCCGCCGCAATGCTTCTCGATCAGCTCGCGCAGCGGGATGCCCATTTCCTCTTCGACATTGCAAGGCTTGTTCACATGGCCCGAAATGCAGAACAGTTTGGTGCCGGTGTTGTTGGGCCGGCCGATGCCCGCAAACCATTCGGCGCCGCGGCGCAGGATGGTAGGGGCGACGGCGATGCTTTCCACATTGTTGACGGTGGTGGGGCAACCATAAAGGCCGACATTGGCCGGAAAGGGCGGCTTCAGGCGCGGCTGCCCCTTCTTGCCTTCCAGCGATTCCAGCAGCGCGGTTTCTTCGCCGCAGATATAGGCCCCTGCCCCATGATGGACATAGAGGTCGAAATCCCAGCCATGGATGTTGTTCTTGCCGATCAGCTTTGCGGCGCAAGCCTCGTCAACGGCGCGCTGCAGCGCCTCGCGCTCGCGGATGAACTCGCCACGGACATAGATATAGCAGGCATGGGCGCGCATCGCGAAAGAGGCGATCAGGCAGCCTTCGACCAACGTATGCGGGTCGTTGCGCATGATGTCGCGATCCTTGCAGGTGCCAGGCTCGGACTCGTCTGCATTGACGACGAGATAATGCGGCCGTTCCTTCACTTCTTTCGGCATGAAGGACCACTTCAAGCCCGTGGGAAATCCGGCGCCGCCGCGTCCGCGCAGGCCCGACTTCTTCATGATGTCGACGATGACATCGGGCCCCAGATCGATGATGGCCTTGGTGTTGTCCCATTGGCCGCGCTTCTTCGCCGCCTCGAGGCCGGGGCTCTCGAAACCGTAAAGGTTGGTGAAGATGCGATCCTTGTCGGCGAGCATCAGGTGGCCGCTCCCGGCGGTTTCTGTTTCGGCGCTTCACGGTCGGAAGCGGCCTGGGTCGGTTTCTTGGCTTCGGCATCGGCCGGGGGTGGTGGCGGCGGCGGCGCCTTGGGCACATATTTTCCGATGATGGAGCCGTCATAGAGCGACGGATCCTTCAGCGACAGCGCCCCGCCTTCCGGTTCGGAGGATACGCGACGGCCATTCTGCG
>Ga0316232_1001021_pt1 | contig 37028 bp, 37 predicted proteins | sample TBHtaG_FD_206006 | JGI IMG/M metagenome (GOLD analysis project Ga0316232, IMG submission 206006) | Freshwater microbial communities from Trout Bog Lake, Wisconsin, USA - TBH18025_13 | ecosystem: Environmental > Aquatic > Freshwater > Lake > Hypolimnion/Profundal zone | place: USA: Wisconsin... | reverse complement strand
CCAGCGAGATACTTCACGCAATTGCAACGGCGGGACTGGTCCCTGTCTCCGGCAATGTTTGCGTGCTTACAGTCGCTGGAATGCCGCGTCCACAGGTAAAGTCCTTCGGATTTGCCGCGCATCTGTCCGCTCCTTGGCAATGGCTCTTGCTCAGGAGTTTACACAAAGTTTACACAGTTTAATTTTGTAAGTTATTTATTTTATTGGCTTTATTATTGGTGGACCTGGTCGGGATCGAACCGACGACCTCTTCCATGCCATGAAATAAACAGAACCGTAAGTTATAGACGATACAGCACGTACGGACCGGCACAACCGGCAAAAACGGCCCTCTGGGCGGTATTTGCGACAAAAATGCGACAAACTTTTTAGCTACGGGCCGAAGGGCTGGCCGTGTGGGACCAGCCCAAATCTCGTCGATGTTTCCTGCTCTGTATCGAGGAATTGCACACTAACATCGAGTGAGTTATCGTGCAGAAGAAAGGTTAGCGTGGCACGTCCGGGTGGAGCGAATTCGCGCGACCTCCAGTGAGCGCGTGCGAGGCGGATGTCACCAGCCACGGAGTTCGTTCTTTCTATCCAACACTGACTTTGGCTTGTCACGAACAAATGGATCGAGACGCGCAGCCTGAGTCTTCGCCCATTCGATCCACGCGAGGCGCCTTGGTTGTTCCTCCGCCGGGCGTGACGCCGCCCAAGCCGTGTACGCTGCTGTAAATTGGCGAATTCTCTCCGCCTCCTCCCAATTCTCCATCCATTGATTCAGTTCGGCCATTTTGGCCTCTTCCTCTTCGATCATTTTACGAAGCGTGGCGCGTTCTTGCTCCCGCGCCTGCTCTTCCTCTTGGCGACGCTTTCGTTCTTCATCGGCTCGCTGTATTGCGATAGCCATGCGCATAAGGCCAGCCACAAAGTCCGGAACTAAGTTCTCGACCCTTTGCTTCTTGGCATCACTCCACTTGCATCGAAGGGAGCCTGATTCCCAAGTACTCGTATAAATCAGGAGTTCGAGCTTTCCCGAAGCCTCATAGGAAATGCTCTCGTCATAGTCCCAACGATCGGTTGGATTGGGAACCCTGGGTGTTTTCGTGACTACCTTATGAACGCGCTCCTCGATACCGAACGAGATTTGCTGCCCATGGATCAGGCTGACTGTCGCCCCGTTCTGTCCAATCTCGACAGAGAGGCCCTGCGCTTCAAGAACGGCCACCACCTGGGCCATCACTTGCAGGGCACGATCCAACATCCCGGACGTGACCTTCACATTCAGTCCGCTGGGTTCACGCGGAAGCAAGATTCCGTGCTCGTCCTTCCTGCTCTGGCTCCGGAGCAGGCTGGCCGTATGACGAATGAGTGGGTGAATCTTGGCCGCGGGATCAATCGCCGACGGCTTGAGCGCGCCGGAAGCGAGGAGTTCGCCGACCTCAGAGTATGCCGCCCCTTTCAACTCGGCTGCAGCTTTCCGCGCTTGTTCGGATTGCCTGCTCCTGTAAATCACGGGGACGTTCTCCATCTTGGTCAGGGGCAGTTTCCTGGCACCCGAGTGACCGTGTGCCAGCTTTGCCCAATGACCGCGGCCGGGAACCGGAACCCCCAGTTTTCTGCAAATCTTGCCGAGCGCGACCGATGACACGCCATATTCATCGGCAATCTTTAACATAGGCTTCTCCCATACCTGCTGGTAGAGCAGTTCGCGATCATATCGTTCCATTCCTAGCTCCCTGTGGCACCATCCCAAATATTCACGAGGCCATTGCTTGTACCGTCGCGGTAAAATCTAACGCCGAAGAAGCCATGAAACAAGCCTCCAAGGTTGCCATACAAGTCGAACTCTCCGAGCCAAAACTACTATTGAGCCTCGTCCGAGCAGGGAGACTCTATGACATAGAACGATGGATTGTTGCAGGCCGTCCGCTGGAGTTGCCCGTTAGCCGCAGCGGGCGGAACAAGACCCTGTTGCAAGCCGCTGTAGAGACGGGTTTCCATAGCTTGGCTGAGCTTGTCGTGAAGCACGAAAGCAGCCAGCGATCAAAGAATGCGGCGCTCATCGAAGCACTCTCCCAGAAGAGGTTGGACCTCATTGAGTTGCTGGTCGCAAATGGGGCCGAGCCTGCCTCTGTGCCTTTCGCTGACGTCCTCCTAATTTGGGACCCAAAGATCATTGAGTACTTCGTCAGCCGCGGCGCTGACTTGGTCACAGAGTCGCCCTTTGCCGAGGCTTTCGGGGCGAAGGTTCGAACTGCACTGCGTCCATTCAAGGATTGCAAGCGAGATCATCCGGAACTTGCAGAGGCCCTTCAAGAGCAGGTTGACTGCGCGTTGCGGCATTTCTGTGCAAAGGCCGACTTGCTCTGGGTCAATCTGCTCATTTGGGCCGGCGGCGATGTACGCTCCAAAGGGCCTTGCTGGAGCGTGGAATACACCAAGGACCCCGAGTGCTATACAACTGGGCTCGCTGAGGCCTGCGACTCGGGGAATCTCGATCTGATCAAGAAGCTCAAGCCCGATCCTCTGAAAGATGACATGCCCGACCTGCTCCATTCCGCGGCCATGTCCAAGAAGCGAGAAGTTCTCAAATTTCTTTTGGAAATTGGGGCGGCTCCGAACAACAAGCCGAACGGTGGCTCGGCCGCGCTTGATACTGCGCTTTGGCACCTTGATACAGCCAGGATCTTCGGCGACAGGAACGGTTCCAGGTATGGGGCATGGGAGGCGCTCGGTTGCATAGAGGAAATGCTGGCTCACCGCGCAGTTTGGGCGCCCGACTCATACCAGATCAATAATCTCCGTAAAGATTTGCTGGCCTACGATCCGGGGGTTACGATCGACCTCCTTCAGCTGTTCCGCAAACACAGCTCCTGTCCAGCCGCATTAATCCACAAGCTGATAGGGACGCCAAAGATGAAAGAGCATCTCAAATCCGAAAGCTGGCGGCTCAATAGGCTGGGGCTGACGATTGGAAACACAGCTTAGGTATCAGGCTGCGGTGAGCATCTGGCGGATGTTGTACCAGCGTAGAGTCGCGCAAACGGGCTTACATCAGCGAGAATGAGGGAGTATGCGTGATATCTGGTTCACGTCCGACTTCCATTTCGGGCACTTCAATATCATTCGGTACTGCAATCGCCCTTTTGCGAGCGTGCAGGCCATGGACGATGCAATCGCAGACGGCGTGAACGCCAGCGTGAAGCCGAACGACGTTCTCTATTTCCTTGGAGACTTTTGTCTGGGGAGAGCAGAGCAAGTGATTGCCTATCGAAAGCGTCTGGCCTGTAAGGCGATCCACTTTATCGAAGGCAATCACGACAAGATTGCGCGAACGCAGCAGCATCTCTTCGCCACCTGGGGCGTACTGTCGGAGATCAACGTGGCGAAGCAGAAAATTGTGCTTTGCCACTATGCGATGAGGGTCTGGCCACGCCACGCGCAAGGCGCCTGGCATCTCTATGGACATTCGCATGGCAATCTACCCGATGATGCCCGGTCTCTTTCGGTGGACGTCGGAGTTGATACTCATGCGTTTCGACCTTGGCACTTTGACGAACTCCAGGCGGTGATGAGGGCAAGAATGGCGGGGCGAGAATCAAGCGCCCTCGTCGTCCCCGGCAACGCTCCTGTTGAAGATGGCCGAGAGGGACAAGCCACGGCCTCGCAGGGAACAGATGAAAGCCAAGATCGTTAGCGACCAGCATCTCGAATTCCATGCCGCCGGCGGGAGTTACCGGAAGTATTTCCAGGCGATCCACCCGGCGGATGGGGAGAGGGCTGCAATCTGCATCGTCGCAGGCGATTTTGATGTCATCAGTCAGAGGTCGCGAGCTTTCTTTTCAGAACTGTGCAACCGCGAAAACCACGTGCTGTTTGTCCCCGGTAACCATGAGTACTATGGGTGCAACGAGATGGCAGCCGTTGACGAGGCTTTGCTGGAGATCGAGCAGAACATATCTAATCTGACGGTCTTGAGGACGGGTGCACCTTTCCATTTTGCCGAAAGACGCTTCCTAGGCGACACGATGTGGTTGCCGAAAAGTCATGATCTGATCCTCAGCGCAAGTCTGGTCAACGATTCGCGCTTGATTCCACATGTGATCGAAGAGGCCGGAGCTCGGCACCAGAGGTTTTGCGATTGGCTCAGTCACGAACTGCGAGTGGGTGACGTCGTCGTCACACATCATCTGCCCTCTGAGCGGTCCACACCGGACGTCTATAGAGCATCTGCCACGCAGCCGTGGTTTGTTGCGAGCGGCGTCGAGCCGCTTTTCAGCAAAAAGCCCAGTGTGTGGATTCATGGGCACACGCATCAGCGATGTGATTATTGGATGAACGAGACTCGTGTCATTTGCAACCCAATGGGATACCCAAACGAAGCAGGAAAGCTTCCGGGAAAGCTCGCTGCATTCATTTTCGAAATCTGAGACCATGGTTCATCGAAGACCTTTTGCGATGGATGAAAGTCGTTTAAGAATCATTGGAACGCGTCCGTCGTCTAAAACAAATCCGGGCAGAACGTCGAGAAACCGGGATTCTGCCAGGAGGTTTCCAGCGGCTTCGGCGAGATACTGCCGGACATCCGTCTCTGACTGCTCAATTTCGCTGTCTATATCGGCGCGCCCTTCAATAACGGCTACGAAATCTTCCAGATCATGGCTCGCTTGAAAGTCCATTTTTCCTCTACTACGAAACGCTTCCATCTTGGTCGCTAGGAAATAGGGGGCGGTTATGACGCGAATCGTTGGTCCGCTCGGGAGAACAAACGGTGCAGAGTGGTGTAGCGCGGCCTCGTACCAGATGTTCGTGAACCCCAGGACTTCTTTGTTCAACGCGAGTACGTCCAACGTCAAGGTGCCGTGGTGCCAGCGGCAGGTGAGTTGCATATCTTCTGCAAACTGTGCTTTTCGAAGGCGCTCCGAAAAGACGACGTAATCGGTATAGGTGAGAATCTCTGCGATCACATCAACATCTGTCGTACCGCGAATCGGTGCGGCCGCTTCATCCGTAATCAGCAGGCCGAGCGTAACGCCGCCCACAAACACGATCTCGTCGAGAAAAGGAGCAAGCTTGCGCACTGCATCTTGGAGTAGCGGCAAGTTCGGGTCAGACATGGAGCTCCTTCTTGAGCAGCTCTATCGCGAGATTCCGCTCTCGCGTCCTGCCGCCCCGAATGGCATCTGCGAGTGCAAGTACCGTATAAAAGCTGGAATCATGAAGCGCAGCTTTTGGGGCGGCCTTGTATAGAGGCGCGATGGCGATGCCTCGAACCGTTCCTTCCGCGAAACGCCAGACCACGGGGGGCTCCCCGTCTTCCAGAAGGCGTGACTTCAAAGGTTCGGCGGCGGCAGCCGTGGGTACACCGCGCACCAGCGAGCCCATAGTGGGTGGGAAGACATATCGCAGACCATGCTCCAGAAATTCGAGCAGGCCAGTCCGATTCACCCGCTTTTCCGCACCTGAAATGTACAGCAATCCTGAATTCACGCAACGCTTCAGCGCCTTGGAGATTTCCGAAGGTGAAATGAACAGGCTTGCCGCCAGTTCCTTCGATGGAAGCGAACAGTCATCCTGAATGGCGAGTTTGAGGAGAATCGCGATATCTTGTCCCTGCATAGAGAACATTGTAAGCCCGTAATTTCCAATTTGGAAACTGGAAACCGACCAAGTCGCTGGACTCACAGTGGGGGGCTTTCGCCAGATTGACAAGCAGATTTCTCATTATGTGAGTGCTTGTCGTTTGCCACCTCGCGCCGAGAGTCGCGATCCAGCGGGATACACGCCTTGATCGCGATCTGTGGGTAAGCTGCTACATCTCGCTACCGGCTCACGAAGTGTAAGTCTAAGCAACTGATAATAAGACTCACTTCGTTATTTATTCGCCGAGGATTTGCCCCACGTTGCCCCCAAATGATTGGTCTCACAGGTGCAATTCCCCGCGTTATTCCAGAGTCATTCTTCGCCCCGGCCGACTTTGCGATAGCCAAAAGTCAGATTGTACTACCCGATTCTATCCGCGATGCCCAGCACTGCCTCCGCGCAACGACTGTGTGGGGTGGGTCGGCGAATGCGTGTGGTAACTGAGGCATCCTTGCCGATCACCTGAAGCCGATCCGTAGCGCCGTGAGCATATAGGCGAAGGGTTGGCTCTTTCGCTCTGCGATGGGTCTGAATGCAAACTGATAAACGCTTAATGTTGGTTCAGGGGCTAGAAGATGTGCGAGGGCGTGCAACCCCGGTTGCACTCTTCTGATCGAATCAGTAACCGGTACTGAATCCTAGAGCGTCCATCGAAGAAACAGACACCGACGAGGAGCTTCATGCATAACTTAGAATGTGCTCGGCCTTGCCGCGAACTGGAAAGGTATGTGAAGGGTTATGCACAACGCAGGACTGATCTGGGTACGAAGCCAATCTTCGAAACGGCTCCCGCGCTGCTGGAGCAAACGCTGGAGTTTGAGTTTGGCGACCCACTGGTTGTACGACGTGAGGAACGCGAGTTTCTGGGACCAGAGATTGCCGTGTTGGGCGCGCATACGCAAACCTGCGGCTACGTGGGTTTGTACGGACACGTGGAGTCATTCGGCATATTCTTCAAGCCCGCGGGGCTGTGGCAGCTGTTCGGCGTTCCGATCAGGAAACTCGTGAATCAGGCGTTCGACGCGCCTTCGGTGCTGGGAGTCCAGCTTCGCAACCTGTGGAATGAGATGGGAGAAAGTCCCTCGTTCGTGAGCCGGGTACGCATCATCGAGCGATTCCTCAAAAAGCGTGCGGCTCGCGTTTCCAAGGAGCATACCATTGCCCGGGTCGCCAATCATCTGTTTGCCACGCATGGTACCTGTTCTGTGACGGATGTTGCTCGGCAGTGCGGGCTGGGATTGCGGCACTTCGAACGGCGGTTCTGCGCGGAGGTGGGGATGACGCCGAAGCGCTTTGCGCGGGTGGCCCGCTTCGAAACGGCACTGGATGCGAAGGTGGCCTGCCCGCAGCGAAGCTGGCTGGAAATCGCACATGCACTTCACTACCACGACCAGATGCACATGATTCACGATTTCCAATTTATGGCTGGCGATTCTCCGGGACGGTTGATGGAAAAGCTGGGAGATATGCGTCCGCTGGCCCTCGCTCCCGAGGAAGTCGTCCGAGATTTCGACCTGCCGCGTTCCGCATAGATCTCTGAGGCCTTTGCCCCGTTCGATACCTATCTTCTTTCACACACAAACTTTTGTACTCGTTTGCCGCTGATGTCACCGACGTACACTGATCCATCTTTGGCCACCGCGATACAGTGCGCCATCTCAAACTGGCCGTCGTAAATCCCCCACCGGCCAAATTGCTCCACAAGGGTGCCATCTCGACGAAGCACGGCCACCCCGGAGCGATCAGGTGGTGATTCAGGTTGGTCGCCGCCATCGGCGATAAACGCCGTCCCGTTTGCGGCGAGCGCAACATCATAGGGCCGTCCGATCTCACTACCCTTCCACTCGCTGATGTAATGACCGTTGGTATCGAAGATTTGTACTCGGGCGTTGCTGCGATCTGAAACGTAGACACGCCCGTTGTGATCGAGTGTGATTCCGTGCGGCAGATCGAACTGACCTGGGCCACTTCCTTTCTGTCCCCACTGAAAGAGGAACGCTCCAGTTGGCGAGAACTTCATTACGCGGGTGTTCAGATATCCGTCACTCACGAAGAAGCTGCCGTCTGCTGCGGCCGCCACTTGGGTTGGACGGTTGAAATGCGTAGCATCGTTCCCTGCAACTCCACGTTCTCCCAAGGTCAACAGGAGTTTGCCGTCATGCGAGAACTTGTAGACCTGTTGCAGCGCAACGTCCGTAAGCCATACGCTGTCATCGCGGTCGACACTGAGCCCATGCGGCATGGCAAACCGATTCTCGCCCCACTCGGCCAGCACCTGGCCGGTTCGACCGTCGAAAAGAGTTACGGTAGGCAATGCGATCGGCGTTGTCGACAATTCATCTGAGTCGGGCCAGGTGCGATCATTGCGATGAAATACGAATACGTTGTCGTGTGAATCCACTGCAATACCCGCGACCGCGCCGAGATCCCGGCCCACAGGCATCGCCGGCCACCCATGAACGACTTGATAGTGGCCGCTCTCCAAAGAGAGGGGGCGTTGAGCGAGAACTCCCGTTGACGTGAGGAAAACGGTAGGTACTACCACGCTGAGAAACAGGCCCGGAATCGAAAATGACTTTTTGCCCATGTAACTCCCCCTCGGGATATCGAACGTCCTAGACAAGACTGATCGTCACGCCAAATCGCGATACACTGCACGCGCTACTGGCCATTAGAACGCGGTCTTACCGCGTTTGCTAAGGCTAACCGGTTGTGGTGCGTGACAAAGCTGATCTGGAGATCGTAGCCGTTGGGCGTGGTTGTGTGATAGCTCTTGTAAGCTGCGGCGTGGATCTCGTCGGTGGTGGAGGTGTCTACTTCCGCGTCGAGACCGCGTTTCTTGAGCTCCGACTGCACGCCGTCGGTATTCCATGGCGCTATTCCAAATGAGATGTGGTCGAGTTCGTTGCGCGCACTCGTGGCACCGGCTTTTCCGAAGTCAGGGTCCTTTGAATTACCTCCGCGAACGATGATGTCGCCGATGTCCCCGATCATCAGTTCCTGCTGACTCCCTTCGTCGTAGGTCCCCTTCCAGCCCAGGAGATTCGAATAGAAGGACGCACTCTTCTTGTAATCAGTAACAAAGAACGAGAGATGATCCAACCAGACTGTCTTCCATCCGGTTGGGGCGAACGGACGCGACAATACCGTCTTTGCATTGCCCGCAGCCATGCGTCCCTTCACCAGACCATCGCCGTTGCTGATCTGAAGGTCCCATCCATCTGGGTCTTTCACGTGAAAGCTCTCGAACCCATTGTCATTGTTGTCTGCAACCGGGTTTAGCCCGCGTTTCCGGAGCTCCGCCTCCACAGTCTTAGCGTTCCAAGGCTCAATGACGAAGCAGAAACTTTTCACGACCGCTGACTTGATTCCTGGCGTCTGTTTGAAGACCGCCGAACCCGAGTCGCCCATGTCTAAAACGGCTTGCTTGCCATCGTCACTCCGCAGCTTCCAACCTATAAGCGTGACGTAGAATGCCGCCTCTTTTCGATAGTCCGGCATCTCGAACGTGATGTGGTCGAGCGCCACAGTCTTCCATCCGGTCGGCGCGAACACTGGTTCAGTCGGAGCCGTGGCCACTTCTTGGGGCAATGGACAGGACTGTGTGCCGTAGCCATCCCTGCACTTGCCCTGCCCGAACGCAAGTGTGGTCAACACCATTGTCGCTGCCATTGTTACTGCCTTGAGCAAGTTACTGCGAGAGGTCATTGTGCGGTCCTTCTCCTTGGAATACCCGGTCGAGGCATCGCCCCTCATCTCTTGATCGCGACCCCATTGATCTCGAAATGGGCGGCACGTAGCAACGGCCCCGATCCGATGAAGGCCCTTGCGGGATAGTCCTTGCCAAAATAAGTCTTGTACACGTCGTTAAACCTGGCGTACAGCGAGACGTCCGAACAGAAGATCTGGACGAAGACCAAGTCTTCCATCGTCATGTGGGCCTCGGTGAGAACAGATTTCACGCCGTCGAGAACGATGCGAGCTTCTTGCTCGATGTCTTCGGGCGGCTTGCCGGTCTTGAGATCGAGGCCGAGGCGTCCGGCGATGTAAAGCGTGTTCCCGACCAGCACACCATCGCTGAACGGCGCCTGGACAGTCTTAGGCAGATTGATGAATCGGGATTCTTTCGGGGCCGCTTGCGCGGACGCGCAACTGGTGGCCACGACGACTAGAGTAAACAGCACACAGATATGCTTCATGAGACGCTCCCTTTCCTGAGCCAACTACCCCGGTCAACTAACCGGCCATTGGAATCGCCGCGCGGCTTCCGAGAACAGTGAGGATCATCCCTCCGGACGACGCCGAACCGCACTTAGTCAACTGGACTCGCTCCAGCCAGGGCAGAAATCGAATGTGCCACTCGTGGTGAATAAGGTGTCAGTGTTTCTTCGGTGACAAGATGAACGCGTGAAGCCCGAATTGAGGGGTCCACGCATTTCCCGTAATCTGCCCGGCATCGTTGATGGCGTACGCAGAGTTTATGTATGCAAATACGGAGTCGGTCGGCAGCAGACTGTTGAGATCGATCATCCCGGTGCGTGGGGTATAGAGAAATGAACCGGCTCCGACGCCCACGATCTCACCTAAATCATTGATGGAGGTACCGAAGGATTCAGCATCCATGAAAGCCCCAAGATCGCGCATTTTGCCAGAGCTGTAGAGAAAAACGTGTCCACTCTGCCCCGTGTCGGGATCGAAGTTGCTGAATGAACCACCAGTGATCTGCCCAAGGTTGTTGATTGCATATGCTTTGCTGTTGGTAAAGCCAGGCAGGACACCGAGGTCTTTCATTTTTCCATTGCTATACAGGAAGGCGCGCATCCCATCAAAAGGATCACCCGTATAAGCGTAGCCCACCACTTGTCCCAAGATGTTTATGCCCATGCCGATGCTGTTGGCAAAGCCCGGCAATGTGCCGAGGTCCCTCATTTTGCCCCCGCTGTAAAGGAACGCATGAGAAGCGCTATCTCCAGCTATCGAGTATTGCCCCGTAACCTGTCCTAGATCATTGACGGCCATCGCAGAGCCGAACGTGCCACCGAGAGATCCGAGATCCGTGAACTTTCCATTGCGATAAAGAAAGGCAATAGTGCGGTTGCAGCAGGTGCCGTTCGGGTCATACAAAAACGATGCCCCGACCACCTGACCGAGGTCGTTTATACCATTGGCGAAGATGGTGGTATACGGGTGATCGAAGTTGTCATCGCCAGTGGAAGGACCGATCTCGGTCATTTTGCCGTCGCTGTACAGGAACCCATGCTGAAAGATGCCTATGTCGTCGACGGTTGAAATCCCCGCGACCTGACCGAAATTGTTGATCGCCAAACCAGTGCTGGAGTGTCCAGCGGCTCGCAGTGCCCCGAGGTCTTTGACGGCATAGCGTGTCTGGGCAGAAATGGTCGATGCTAAGAGGAGGAGGCAGATGGCGAGCATTCCAAGGGCCGCAGGAGTTGTCTTCAGCGACCCTCTTGACATGAGCTTTTTGTCCAACGCTCCAAAGTTGGCTATGCCAAGCGCCTGCGTCCGTTGGGGGCACTCGAAATCTGTCATCATGTGTGTTCTCCTTTGTTGCTGTTGCAGGTGTGAAAGTGTGGAAACAGGGGAACCGTCACTCAACGCTGTGGACCGCTCCTCCGCCTCGTGAGGGATAGAAAGTAGCCGCGGTCCGAGATAAGGTCATAGTAAAAATGCGACATTAAAAAGATTTTTCGACTTTGTTCAATGGAATTCTGCTCCTCCTTGGAGGACCCCCAAAACGACTCTCGAATGTAGAAGCGTCTCAATGCCACATAATAAGCTGTGCTTGCCCTTGATCTTCCTCGCCAGCCAACAGCCTCCTCTGCATGCATATCCCCCGCCTCCGTTGGGAAACGTCCGGATATGCCCTCCCTCGCCCAACAGATCGACAATTGCGCAGTGGTCCTTGCGCTCCTGAAGATGATCCAGTCGCAGGTCGACGGCCTCTTGCCGCCTCAGCCCACAAGCCAGGAGCAAAGCGTGAAGAGCCCGATCCCGTTTTGCTTTCAAGCGATGGATCTCGGGCGCCTGCGGATGCGCTGTGCCTTGTTCGTCCGTCGATTAGTCGCAGGACCTTCGACTGCGTAAGACCAATTCGCCAAGGCCTAGTTTTTTGGCCCATTTGACTCGGCGAATACCGCTGGCTGTAGGCCAGTACTGCCTCAGTAGGAGTTTCTTGCGCGTGTCGCTCCACAGTTTATGAAAAATCCTTTCAATGTCGCATTTTTACTATGACCTTATCTCGGACCCCGGCTAGTTTGCTCTATCTGGCGCCCATTTGAGCCTTCTTCTGGCTTGGGTGGGCAGTTTAACTGTCCAGGATCACTACAGTAGAGTTCTTTAGCTTCAGGTAGTCCCCACTACTTGAGATTTGTGCAACCGCGTCCCAACCACCCCCAGAGGAGATAGGCTCGTGAAGCTTCGTAGGATTACAACCGGAATCGCACTGCTCGGCGCACTAACCAGTTCTGCCTTCGCCACCCCACCCACGAAATTCAGTCAGACGGCCGTGGTCTCTGACGATCTGGCATGCCCCGATGGCACTACGATCAGTGGCACCGCAACCTTCAACGAAAACGGAATCGTGTTTCATGATGACGCGGGGAACTCCGTCCGCTTGATCCTTCACGATTTCATCGAACAATCGTTTGTCGGACCTACGGGTAAGGTCCTCTCTGGCACCAACCGGCAGAACGAAACTCTTGACCTGACCACGGGGGCTCTCTCTGTGCGTGGTGTGCTCCTCAACGTCAAAACCGCCGATGGCACGGTTGTCGCGCACGCTTCTGGACGGCTTGCTATCGACAAGAACGGCAACATCACGGTCACACCGAACCTCGCCTTCGACAACACTTCAGCCATGTGTGCAGCGCTGGAGTAACCGGTGGCATTGCCCGCCTTTGCTTGCATCTTTTGGCTGGCGAAGGTGGGCTCAATCGAATGCTGTGCGAAGCCCATACTCCGTCCGAGTAGAGATTAGAGCTTCCGTTCGATTTCGATTTGATCGTTGACTGCCGACCTAATCCGCTGTTTTGTTGAACGCCGCGGTTGAGCTTGGAGAGACGATTCTGTTTCATGGCCGGTGGCCTCCGCGCCACGTGCCATGATCTGGCCCGAACTTTGTCCGGCTTACCCGTGATCCTTTTGCAAGGATCAATCACTTATGGCATCCCAACCCCCCGCCCGGCAACTCTCACTATGGGTACAATTGCCGGACTGGAGTGTACGATGGCGCTGTCCGAGGGCGCAAAATTTGGAGCTTACGAAGTCTCCGGCGCGCTCGGCGTCGGCGGCATGGGAGAGGTTTATCGGGCGCTTGATCACCGCCTGAAGCGTGAAGTCGCGATCAAGATCGTGCCCGCAGCCTTTTGCTCCGACCCGCAGCGCCTACGGCGATTCGAGCAGGAGGCGCACGCAGCAGCCGCCCTGAATCATCCGAACATCCTCGCGGTTTACGACATCGGCGCTGAGAAGAGCATACCGTTCATCGTCAGCGAATTGCTCCAGGGCGAGACACTGCGCGAGCGCTTGCGCTCGGGACCTCTGCCCGTGCGAAAAGCTGTTGATTATGCCCTCCAGCTTTCGCGCGGACTTGCAGCAGCGCACGACAAAGGAATCGTGCATCGCGACCTGAAACCGGAGAACATCTTCATTACCGAGGACGGACACGTGAAAATCCTCGACTTCGGATTGGCTAAGCTGACTCGACCTGAAAGCGCCGAGAACGAGCAGACCCTCACCCAATCAGTCGGCAGCGAGCCGGGTGCCATTCTGGGAACGGTGGGTTACATGTCCCCGGAGCAGGTGCGGGGCAAGCCTGCGGACGCACGCTCCGATCTCTTCAGCCTTGGCGTGGTTCTGTACGAGATGCTCTCTGGCAATCGGGCGTTTAGGGGCGAATCGGCGGCCGAAACCTTGGCTGCCATTGTGCAAGGCGAGCCGCCGAACCTGACCGAAATTAACCACGCAGTGTCGCCCGCGCTTGATCGCATTGTGCAGCACTGCCTCGAGAAAAATCCGGCAGAACGGTATCAATCCGCGCGCGATGTGGCCTTTAATCTCGAATCGGTAAGCACGACTTCAGCATCGGCGAAGGTGCAGCCCGTTACCACGTATCGCCGTTGGCGCATGATGGCCGTAGCTGGCATGGCGGCCTTGATCCTGTTCGCCTTGGGCGCGCTCGCCGCGCGTGCTCTCTGGTTGGGCACAAAACAGCTTGAGTTCCACCGTCTGACATTTCGTCGCGGTTCGGTGCGGATGGCACGGTTCGCCCCCGATGGGCAGACGATCCTTTTCGGGGCGGCGTGGGACGGCAAGCCCGTGGAGCCGTTCACGACGCGTTATGGCGGCAGCGATTCGCGCCCGTTGAATGTGCCTCATGCCCAGGTTCTCGCCGTATCCCGGACTGGTGAAGTTGCTCTGTTGCTGAATGCAGTCAACAACAGTTTCATTCAGGTGGGCACCCTCGCTCGCATGGCGCTAACGGGGGGAGCTCCCCGTGAGTTGCTGGACATGGTGCAATTTGCGGAATTCTCGCCTGATGGCACGAGCATGGCCGTAGTCAGGCTACACGCTCCTGTACTCGCCAATGCGCTGTCCGTGGGAATCAGTTCTGTCGAGTATCCGGTTGGAACCGTCGTGTATCGGGGGAGCGCATGGATCAGCCACATGCGGATCTCGCCAGACGACCAACTGCTCGCCTTCGCTGAACATGTCCCCGGCGGGGATGATGGCCGGGTCGTGATCGTCGACCGCAGCGGCAACAAAAAGTATGAATCGCAGATGTTCACTTCGCTCCTAGGCTTGGCATGGAGACCCGATGGTAAAGAACTCTGGTTTACTGCCGCACCTGTTGGCGCAGAAAGGGCAATATACGGCGTTGACCTGCATGGCAGGCAACGGTTGATTTTGCGTGCGCCCGTGTCGCTTACATTGCAGGACATTGCTGATAACGGCCGGGTGCTATTAACCAGCGAGAACGCGCGACAGCAGATGTATGCACTTCCGGCGGGAGCCACAAAGGAACGAGACATCTCCTGGTTCGACTGGCCGTCCCTTCTTGCGATTTCACCAGATGGCAAGACTGTTCTGTTCCAAGATTCTGGGGGAGCTGTAGGGCATGGAGTTTACATACGCGGACTCGATGGCTCGCCGGCGATTCGGGTGGGCGATGGTGAATTTGGAGACTTTTCCCCAGATGGCAGGTGGGTCGTAGCTAGGGATGCGAGCGAGCCAGGCCAACTCGTGCTGTGGCCTGTTGGCGCCGGTGAGAGCCGCAAGATTACAAATGACCGCTTCGAGCACAATTATGTGCGCTTCCTGCCGGATGGCAAAGCACTTGTTTTCACCGGGCGTGCACCCGGAGCGCAGTTACGAACTTACTTACAGCCTCTGGACGGAGGTGCCCCGGTACCGATAACGCCCGAGGGCGTCGCTGCCTCGTTCGCAATGCCAATTTCTCCGGATGGCCTTTATCTCATTGCGTCTTCGACAACATCGGGGGAGCAAACCATGTATCCGATTCATGGCGGCCCAACAAAAGCCATCAACGGTGTCACCAGCGATGACTACGTGGATAAGTGGAGCTCTGATGGAAGGTACTTGCTCGTTCACCAACGCATGCAAGTACCGAGTAATGTCTCCCGCGTCGAGATTGCCACTGGCAAGCGTGAACTTTATAAGCAGATTGCTCCGCCAGATCCCGCGGGTGTTGAATCTGTCATTCACTTCAGCCTCTCAAAGGACGGAAAGTCTTACGTATATGTCTGCCGCACAGCGTTGTCAGACTTATACGTTGTGGACGGCTTGAAATGAGCGGGGCTGAGCAATTAATGTCGGCACTAGCGGATTGGAAGATACTGCCCGACCGCAGGATTCTCACACAGGCAACGGGCCGGAATAGGGCGACGCGGTCCAAAAGTAACAATGTGGGAAGTTAGAAGACTGCGACGGCTCCGATGAAGTAAGAACTTCATGAACCTGCAACTTGACAGTTGCCCCACATGTTGCCCCCACGCTACGCCGTCTCTTCGCTACAGATTCGTTCAAAACCAGCACCAGGTGGCATTCGAAAGAGGCATCGTGATCAGCGTGCTAAATTGACAACCTCTGATCTGCTTCTGCCCCGGCGTACGCATGCCTCCACCAATGTTTACTACGGATCGGGTTCACCAATGGGTCTCCCGGCAAGCCCTATCCTGGAGACTATCTGCCCTCCCACACCACGTTCGATCTCAGCCTGAACAAAGAAATCGGCTAGGCGACCACCTTCTCAGTAACTGCCCTCAATGTGGCCAATCGTCGCGTGGAGCTTGATAACAGTGTGACCTTCGGCGGCTTCCACTGGAACGCCCCGCGCGAAATCTACGCCGAGGTCCGTTACCGTTTTCACTACTGAGGTACTGGAGGGAAGGAAAGCGATTTCTTTCTTGCGCGGTCAGGCCGAGAAGAGTCCCGGGTTGCTTTCTCGGCCTGAACTCCTTGCGACGTGCTTGTAAAGGTCCTAGGCGTCCCCGGTTTAGCATTTGGCATCTACCCTGCTACTAGAGAGGCAGTCTGCCGGAGGTACTCGCGTTGCTTTGGCTTTCTGTTTCGGTGTAGATTGAAACCCTAAGTGGGGTAAGCCGTTATGCGCTCGATCTCGAAGAAGATTGCGTGGCTATGTCTGTTGCTGATGCTGTCCTCAGCAATCGCCGTGGCTGTGCATCATCACTCGGACGCGAACGAATCGGCTAGGTGCGGGGTCTGTGTTGCTGCTCATTCAGCGTCTCCGACAGTCCCAACCCTATCGCCTCGTGTCACGTTCGTCGCCGTCTCCACTCTTCGTGTGGAACCCGTTGTAGCCGCAAAGCAACGCCTGATCGCATTCGCACTCTCGGTTCGTCCTCCTCCTCCGGAATCCTAGCTCTCCGCAAAAGTCACTTTTGTTTCGACTCACCCTGCAACCTGATATTTCCGGAGGGAAACTCATGCTGTCTTCCTGCAGGAAGCCGCTTGCTGCGGCTATGCTGGCTATTCTCTATTTGGCGCTCGGCCTGAGCGCTTATGCGCAGTCTGGAAACTCGACATCGATCACCGGAGCGGTCTCGGACCCGAGCGGCGCGGTGCTTCCCAATGTCACCGTCGAAATTCGCAATCCGGTGAGCGGCTTTACGCGCTCGGTGGCGACAGACGGTGCCGGACGGTTCACCTTTCCCAACGTACCCTTCAATCCCTATCACCTGACGGTGATCGAGAAAGGATTCGCTTCTTACGTGCATGATGTTGATGTGCGCTCGTCGGTGCCGATCACCTTGAGCATCCGCCTCGAAATCGCGAACTCGTCGGAGTCGGTCACGGTGGAGGCAACCGGTGAAGATCTGCTGGAGAATACGTCAACGTTCCACACTGACGTCGATCGCGAACTCTTCAACAAGCTTCCCCTGGAGAGCTCTTCCTCGTCGGTGAGTTCGCTCGTCACCCTCGCCTCGCCCGGCGTTGCTGCCGACTCCAACGGCCTGTTTCATGGCATGGGCGATCACGCCGAGAACTCGTTCTCGGTCGATGGTCAGCCCATCACCGACCAGCAGAGCAAGGTCTTTTCCAACCAGATCCCCTTGGATTCGATTCAGTCGATGGAAGTGATTTCCGGCGCGCCACCGGCGCAGTACGGCGACAAGACCAGTCTGGTGATCGACGTCACCACGCGCTCCGGCCAGGGGATGACTACCCCGCACGGCAGCGTCACCACTGAGTACGGCAGTTTCGGAACGTCGAGCGTGGGTTTCAATCTCGGCTATGGAGGCAAGAACTGGGGAAATTTCATCGCAGCTAACGGCCTCAACACGGGGCGTTTCCTCGATCCTCCTGAATTCCGCATCATTCACGACAAGGGAAATGAGGAGAACGTCTTCGACCGCATCGACTACCAGCTTTCCGCCAAAGACTCCGTCCACTCGAACCTTCAGTTCACCCGTTCCTGGTTCCAAACACCAAATTCGTTCGACCAGCAGAACGCCACAGCTTGGTCCGGCGTCGTGGTGGACAACGGCGGTCTCGGTCCTAATGGTGTCGCGGTTGGTCCCACTGATCAGCGGTCCCAGATCAAAACCTTCAACATCGCTCCGTCGTGGACTCACCTGCTCAGCGACACAACCCTGTTCACCGTGGGCGCATTCGTGCGTCGCGATCAGTACAACTACTATCCCAGCTCCAATCCTTTCGCAGATCTCGCACCAAGCCTCCAATCAGAAACGGTTGGTCAGAATCGGACACTGACCAACACCGGACTTCGTTCCGAGTTTTCCTACGTGAAGGGCATGCATAACCTGAAGGTAGGCGCCACTTACCAGCAAACGTTCCTCGACGAGCACGACAGCCTCGGCATTGTCGATCCGACGCTGAACGATCCTGCAAGCCCGACGTTCAACAGCCTTCTATCTCCCTACGATTTGACTCGCGGTGGCGGGCTGTACACCTTCAACGGTCACACCGATATCAAAGAGCTGTCTCTGTATGTTCAAGATGCGATCACGAAGGGACCGTGGGCTCTCAACCTTGGAATTCGAGGCGATCTGTACAACGGGCTGACCACCCATCGCGAGGCGGAGCCTCGCCTCGGTGTCTCGTACAACGTGAAGAGGACGAACACAGTTCTGCGCATCTCCTACGCGCGTGAGCTGGAAACTCCGTTCAACGAAAACCTGGTGCTCACAAGCGTGGGATGTGCCAACCCTGTCTTGAGTCCGCTGCTCCTCTGCTCGTCACTCAGTTCCACGCCGCTAGGTCCAGGATGGCGCAACGAATTCCATGCCGGATTCCAGCAGGCCTTTGGGAAATACCTCGTCTTCTCCGGTGAATACATCTGGAAGTACACCCATCACGGCTACGACTTCAGCGTATTGGGTGCAACTCCGATTACCTTCCCAGTAGAATGGGACCGCTCGAAAATTCCCGGGTACGCGGGTCGCATCAGTGTGCCAAATATCCACGGATTCTCCGCGCTGGTCGTGTTCTCTAGCGTGGCCGCGCGCTTCTTTTCTCCGCAGGTTGGCGGAGCCGGTGCGACACCCTCGGCACCGGCGGGAGTCTTCCGAATCGACCACGACGAGAAGTTCAACGAGACAACCCACATTCAGTACCAGCCCTGGAAGCGCGGTCCTTGGATGGGCTTCAACTGGCGCTTCGACAGCGGACTGGTGGCAGGGCCGGTGCCGTGCGCCGGAGGCAATTGCAACAACGGTCCTGCAGGCAGCAACTCGGTGGTCGATACTTCCATCATCAGCCCGGATCAGCAGTTCCAGGCAGGACTCTATTGCGGCAGCGTGCGCGCTACGCCGACTACGCCGATCAGCTCCGCGTTGGGTACAAACCTATGCCCAGCTGCGCAGTATGGTTCCAGTCTGATCAGTATCCCGGCCGCAGGCACCGAGAACGATGATCACAAACCTCCGCGCATTCAGCAGCGCAACTTGTTCGACCTCGCGGTCGGACACGACAACCTGCTGCACGGCGACAAGTACAAGTGGAGCGCGCAGTTCACGGTCATTAACTTGGCCAATAACTATGCGCTCTATAACTTCTTGTCCACCTTTAGCGGAACCCACTACGTCACGCCGCGAAGCTACACGGCCCAGTTGGGCTTGCACTTCTAGCCGGCATCACAATGGCTCCGGCGAGTACGACGCCGGAGCCATTTTCGCAGGAGAACATGTGCTAGACGGGGTTCGCAAATGCCATAGAACTGCCATGCAGGGGAACGGAAATAACGGCGACCGTGACGTTTCCTACGCAGCATCAGCTTGCGCACCAACCTGACGGAAATTGAAGATGGGAAGTCTCAGCGGGCTTTTCGAGTGAATACAAAAGCAAACAGATTGGCTGGCAGCGCTACCGGGAATCGAGAAGAAAGCGTAAGCGAGTGATAATGAACATGAATTGCCATCGCCAATTCTCCAAGTTGCTCCAGCGGTTGCCCCCACGTCTTCTCGTCCCTCCGGCACAATTCCGCGGTGGCAGGAGCAAGATTGTAATGGAGCTACTATGCGCGGTCCTCAATCAAGGGAAATGCCAAAATTATTGGCCACGCGATCAAGCTCTGACGAAGGAAACACAGTACTCCATAGGCTAAGCGTCTCGTCCCGGTCGTGGAGTAACCGGTCGTAGATCATCAGAGCTTCAGGTTGAAAGAAGAACGCACTTGAATCAACAGCTCTGTCAGGATCTTGATAAATCTGTTCGAGCATTCCAGCGTGTTTCACAAAGGTTTCATCTAGCTGGGTGATAATCTGTGGCGCTGTCAGACCTTTGAAGGTAGGGGACAGTAGCTTAATCACAAGAAGTGAGAGCTCGGGGTTCGCTCGGCGGGTGGTCAATTTGTAGTAATGTCTCTCCAGCGCTCGCAAGAGCCGATAAGCATCGTCTTGTCCAATTTCTTTGCTGATGCGGTCAAACTCTCTGTCAGCCACTTCCACCTGCCCCGCCATCAAATTAACGCGTCTCTTAAGATCACTCGACAAAGCGTTAGCTGTTTCATCGTTCTTGTACACGTCGTCGTGCGACATCTCGGCCCATAGGTGCTGCGCGAGAGTTCGCAGTTGCACCTCTGCAAAGAACTTAGATGGCGGGAACATCACCGCCTGTTGGTCGTCCGTTTTCAGTCTCGTGTGATCCAGATGCACACTGAGGTACCCCACGCGGTTCGTACCGTGATCCCTCGCCTTGTTGTCTGCGGGGTCGTGATCAAAGTCCCGCGATATGATCTGCTCTACAGCCGGAATGTCTGACAAATGCCTGATCACGATCCGCACGCCAACCTTGTCAGGGAGCGAATCATAGTCATGCTCTGATTTCAGCAGCAGCTTCCTAACCAGGCTGTCTAGCTCCTTAGCGCGTGCCGAAACCTCGGCGAGAATGCCCTCCCTTCGTAGGGCCAACCTGAGGCGTTCTGCGATCAAGTCGCCAAACTCCGCGAAGCTCGGCTTCTCTTGCGTCCAGCTCTTCCTGGCTAATTCGACGTCTGTCACCCACGCCCCACTCTCTTCAGCTTGTCCTGCACAACGATGCTCTCTTCATTCACCTGTACGAGTCCCTCACTCTCCTCTGGCGCACTCACCATTACGCCTTGCTCGCTAAGGAAGGTTCGCCTGCGAAGCTTGTTCTTTACATCAATGACATCCTTGTGAAAAGAAGTCAGTGGTACCTTTCGCTCCTCCAAAAACTCGCGATAGGTCGTCCGAAGCTCCTCTGGCACGTGTTCTTGGATGAAAGTCTTTGGAGCAACCATCGACCTGCTCGATCTCAATTCTGCATGCAAGCCGTCATAAATTGCAGTTCGCATGACAGGCTCGGTCACCACTGAGTTTATGAACTCGATGCTTGCGTTGTAAAACTTGGATGTCGATACCCTAGGGTCTTCACGGAAAGTGCAACCAAGGTACTTTATCCAGAACCTCGCCATATCGCTGCTGTCGGTCACTCGATGCTGACTGTCGCACGCCGACATCAGAAACTCGTCGTCTCCGCTACCCGTCCGGAGGAAAGCCGCAGTCTTAAACAGCTTTGTGCCGTCAGTAAGAACCAGATCCTCCAAAACGGACATTGCGAACCGAGTCTTGTTCCCGACCTTATCGAGTTTCAGCTGTGCTCCGGCCTCTCGCTCAAGTTTCATCAAAACCAAACCTGGCTTGCCGTCGGCGGCGAACTCAATCACACACAATAAACCCGGAGAGACGGCCCCGTGCTGCACTTGGTGAAGATGCTTCGCCAGTTCCTGGGTGTTTGTGACGAACGCATCCACCTTATGCTCTTTCTTCGTGTACTCGCGCACTATGGCTACCACTGGGGAGCTCGAATTGTCTTCAAACAGAATCGGATATGCAGACTTGCTGTCGAGAACCTTGGCTAGCTTCTTCTTCAACATGTTCCGACGCTGGGCATCGATTTCGGTTTCTGCTGAAGCGAGGACGAGATTGCCATCAACTCCGTGAACGTGGTTGGGCACGTCGTGGAAGATGACGCGCTTGATTGTCATGACAGCTAAATGTTCATTAGTTAGCAAGACGGCCCCTTTTATGACGGTGCCAGTCATCGTAGGTCAACGTGAGCAGGTGTTCAATAGCGTAACGGAGAAGTTGCCGAGGTAATACACATCATAGGCGAACAAAGAGCGAAAAGCAAATCGCCGGAGGTGATCTTTCTGCTGCGCCATTATCGACGGAAGCCCTGTTCGTGCGGGCAGCTTCAGAACAGAATTGAGGTGAGCTTGATCGAATGAACCAGCATGCGTTCATATGATCGCCACTCAGAGCCGGATGCGGCGACCAGCTCGGAGTATGTTGAATCACGAGAACCAGTAGGCTGCCGGTATTCAGGTCGATACCGAGATTATGAGCAGGATACTAGGCCTGAGCCCGACCCGAACCGGGCAGTCGCTTGCCGAGTTCTTGGCCGATCTTCCGTCGATGACACAGGAGGCGACTGTTGCCTGGGGAGAAGCGAATGCTGGTCGATTTCGTCGTGAATGCCAACGTGTTGGAGGGGTATTCTGCTCGGGCAAGGGGATAATGGCTTGACGATACAACGTACCCGACCAGCCTGGCGTGAATTTGAGCGAATCGTCGCGATGATAGAGGAGAGTGCAACACCTCGGGGTGCCATCGTCACATCACCCGATCGCATCCGAGATCTCACGACGGATGAGCTGCGCGAAGTAGATGCGTCGATTCGGTTCCGCCTCGGAAGCGTGGACATCCTGATCACGATCGAGTGTCAGAAACGGAGCCGTAAAGCGAACGACACTTGGATTGAACAGCTGGCGACCAAAAGGCAGAAGCTGGGAGCCGCCAAGACAATCGCAGTTTCGGAAAGAGGATTCACGAGGGCGGCTTACCTCACGGCAAGACAACATGGCATCGAGCTGCGCACTCTTTCTGAAATACGGCCTCAGGACGTTGCGGGCTGGTTCCTACAGGAAGAAGTTGTTCATGCCATCCCTGAAACGGCGAACATTCGTTGTTCCGTGAGGGTCGAGGGTCGTTCTGATTACATCGAGATTAGTGATTCTTGGAAGCCCCTGTTCTTCCACGAGTTGGTCAAGTCCCCATTCCCAGCAATCGACCTCTGGGTTTTCCATGAAATGGCTTATCCGCGCCGCTTCGTGAATCTTCCCTCGGATGGTTCAGTGAGCCGGGTGGAGTTTGATATCGACGCAACTAAGCGAGATCTGATTCCCATGCCGAGTGGCGCAATTCGAGATGCCGTCTCCCCACTATTGATCGAGTTAGATGGGCAGCGGAAGGCCATCACCGACCTCAAGATCTCCGCTGACATCTCGTTGAACTTGATTTCCTTTGATCCGTCGGACGGCGTGCATCACGTTTACGAGGGCGCGAATGGTCCCATCGCGCAGCACACGAGGTTCAAGGGAAATGCCTTCGGTCTGCCAGTGACCTTCGATCTCGCGGCTCAAGGTAGTAGGATTTCTGGCATCACTGAGTTTCCTTCTGGTGCACACCTCGGACTCTGCTGGACCGAGAACATCCCTCAATCCTGCTTGACGCGAGAGAACTGTGCGTTTTGTGACGGTCGTGTCGAGATGAAAGCTCAGTCTGTCCTTCCGGACTTCCTCGTGCCACCGGGCTTAAATGCGCAAGAGTATTTCCTATGTTCGAGCTGCACTGAGAGATTTGAACAGTGGGACGCATACTGTGCGGTAGTCTGGCGTCACGTGCCGGACGACCTAACGGGCACGCTCCATGACGCCTTCAGTTTGGGCCCCATTGATGGCACACTTGTCAGACTCTGGTTGCTGTCGCTGCTCTGGAGGATGGGAGCCTCGCAAGCGCTGAGTATGGTTGATCTCGGCGACGACGAAGCCATTCTTCGCGACCTTTTGAGCGACAGGAATCCTGGCCAAGATGGGCAGTACCCCGTGACTTGCATTGCCCTGTCGTGCGAGGGTGAACGTATCCAATTCTTCTTTCCTCCGCAATGGCATATGGTCGATGGACAACGAGTCCTTTCGATCGTTCTTCAGGGCGTGCTTTTCAACTTTTTGATCGGTACAGACGCCCCCGACCAATCTCGGCTTATCACCAATAACGAGTGGGTGTTTCCGATCCTTGATTGGAGGGAGGTCGGCTTTTTAGTAGATGAAGCCTTGAAGATCAGGGTGTAGGGCGCGATGCTCTTTGTGACTTGGCTTCACGACCCGTTTCGGCCAACCCGAGATCTGGACCTGCTGGGCTATGGCGCGAACGATGCAGAATCAATCGCAGACACTCTCAAAGCGATTTGCTCGACCGAGGTTCCAGACGACGGCGCGCTTCCTCCGCGGCTTTTACCGTGCCTCGCTGCTGTTGCCCCGCTATTGCTTGCCATTTTTCGAATCGGCTGACGTGATGGCACAGGGGACGCCCACATCCTTCACTTGGTTGATGGAAAACCGTGCTCTGTCTTCCCGGAGGAGTTCCAACTGATGGATCAGGATCGGACGGAGAGCCTCATCTTCAGTCCGTCGGATATCCGACAACATTCGTATGCCATAAAACATGACGAGGAGAGCGATTGCGAATGGGACCAGCAGTGACCCATTCGCAAGCCGCCACAACCACTCCGCGCGTTCGCGCGATGAGGGGAATTTCGAAGTTGTTGAGGAGATGTCCTGCTGCTCGATGGGTCGAGCAGCAGGACGGGCTGCCGCTGCGATAAAAGCATGTTCTGCAGATTCTGGTATCGATACGTCGAACGTATTGGTGTCAGCAAAACCGATATCGAACACTTCAGCGAATGCCAATGGCACAAAGGCGTCTAGAAACACCCGAAGCTCGTCAAAGTGACCATCAAATGCCTTCGCGAGTTTGTCAAATGACGCAGTCGCCACCTCGAAAGTTAAACTCGAATACCCAATGATTCGAGTCGAGAAGATCACGCCCGCAGCGGCGGCTAATCGCTCCCGAACATTGCGAAGCTCTGGCAATGATTCAAATGCATCTCGGCGGTATTCAATAAATCGCGAAAATGCTTCTCCCGCCTGGTAACGATACCAGTCCCTTCCTGGAGGTCCGAATTCGAACATCCGCTCGAACGTGCTTAGTCCGTCGCGGGAGAGCTGGTCTTCCAGAGTGCGCAACGGTTCAGAGAGGCTCTCGACGAGGCTCTTCTTCAGAGCAGGGCCGAAACCACGGCACAGCCTTGCTTCAAGGTTGGACACATCCTCATTGCTTGTCAATGGTGCCCAGAAAGTGCGCCGAAGATCACGACTGTCCAGCTCTGGCTTACGTGAAGTGACTCGAACGCGAATTGCCTCTGCTCTTTGTGGCATGGCATGCCTCCAAACTTCACTGCTTTAGTCGAGTAAATCGTATGTAGCAGCAGAACTCAAGTGCCTTCGCGGAACAAGGATGAATAGACACCAGAAATCTCGCTGCAAACCGAGTCTGAGGCCTCCTCGGATCGGTGATGCCCGGTTCCGGCTCGCCAACAATTACGAGGCACCACTAGCTACGGGGCGGCCCCCAGGTTCTTCCCGGCTTGGAGCGGAAGGTTGGGGTGATGTCAGGAGCCGGATGAGATCGACACCTGCAAGGATGAGACGGGGTCGTGCTTCAGGGAGGCGCTTTGGCGAAAAAGCGAGTTCCAAGTCGGCGGGAATGTCGTGTTTGGGAGGGGGGAGCATTTCTAGCCTCGGGTATGCGCCCTTTGCGAGATCTTCAAATGACGTGAGCCAAAGAGCGATCTGTTTGTGTGCCCCTGAGCGTTTGTCGATCTTGCCTAACAATGCGCGGACCGCATGGATGAGATCGCGTAATTCCATCTGCTCGATCAGGAGGCTCATTCCTTCGCTTTGGGTAAATGGAGGTATTGGTGGCGCACTCGATCCAAGACGAATCAAATTACCAATGACTCTCGATATTTGGTACACCGTCTCCACAAGTTGAGGCGTTACCGATTCGGTGGACAAAGCCCGTTGTAGCGCTTTGAAGTGGTCGAAGAGGTCCCGTCGAAGTCGGTTCCAGCCGTTCGTGTCGAGCTGATTGTCTTGCGGGATTCGAATCGTTATCGTCTCTGCATTGGTCTTGAGGAGCGTTTCGGGAGAGCTAAAGAGTTCAGAGTGCCAGGCGTACCACCCGATATGGTCATTAATATCCACGCCGACGACCAGGGTCGGGATTGGGCTAGCGAACCAATACCGAATTGAAGCTTTCGACACACCGGGTAGCACCAAGTGTCCGTCGCGGAACCGCGGGGATGCTGTAGTCTTGATCTGCACAGAGAACTCTAGGTTGTGAAGTTCCGTGTTGTCCCGGATTACGATGAGGCCATCCTTGCCCACATCGCGGCGCGGCGGCTGCCAAACCCAGCCACGCGGGAGTGCCGCAGCGAACCACAGTTCACCCTGATCACCAAGATGCGATTGACCGCTGCCGTTCTGAAGCATAGGACTCTCTTATTCCTCACTTTTGTTCGGAGCACTGGACTTGTCGGACACGCAGAACACAAACAGATCATCCGGAGACCACTGATCGTCGTGGCGTGCGCGTGCAGCATCCAATGACAACCCCTCAGATGTGTGCTCAACGACAAAGATTCGTGGCTCCCCGTCTGATGCTGTGATTGGCTTCATCGCAATGTAGAGACGCTCGCCTCGGGGCTGGTCGGAGTAGTCGGCACGAAGGCGCGGTCCCAAATCCGGTGGACACAATTCCAAGTCCATTTGTCGGCATCGACCACCGTTGAACGGAGCCACGTGCCCAAACACATCTCTATCCTTGTCCGTGCCAATAATTTCCCGCGTGAGGGCACCCTGGGGAAATCCAAGGTCAGCAACCCGAAGCCGGACGGTATGCACTCGCATCTGGTCTCCTTTCGGAGAGAACAATGGTAAACGCCTTTCATCAAGAGAAATCTGTAAACAGATCGCCAGGCTTGACCGAAAGGGCTTTCGCCAACTTGACGATGTTCTCCAACGCGACGTTCCGTTCGCCACGTTCCACCCCGCCAACGTAGTTGCGATGCAGGCCGGCCCGTTCGGCCAACTCCTCTTGCGAATAGCCCCGCTCGTCGCGGAGTTGCCGCAACCTTACGCCAAACCGAGACTTAACGGAGCGTGTCGCCACACTCCTATGCTTGAGTTTAGACCACTATGAGTCTACACACGATAAGTGTGATATTGTCTCCGAAGATGCCTCTCGGCAGTGCGTCGCCTCTTCCCGGCCCCTCTTGGACGGAGGTTAAGGCAGAAAACTCGGAAGATTTACAAGAATGGGCCTGACAACAAGCTGTTGAGAGTGCGATTCTAATTCGGCTGAGGTCGTATCCATGCAGGATGATTACATCGAATGCCCGGAGCTTGCGGGCAAGACCTACTTGCGTTCCGCATCCATCGGGACACCGGCGATGGAACCAACGTCGAAATCAAGTTTACAGATGGAACCACCTTTTCCTGCTCTCTGAGCAGCCGCCCCGAGGTCAAAGCTACCTTATATAAAGGTGGGGTCGGGACGCCCGAGGTTCTCCAGGACTACGAAGTCTAGCCTCAAGAACGGCGAAGCGTCGTTATGCACAGATGGCATAACGGACGGCATGGAATTCATTGGACGCTGAGGAGCGTTCAACTCTAACTTTGCGCCAGTGCTGACGCCCTGTCAGCGGAGGTGCAAAGTGAATCGATTCCGCCGTCTCTTCCGCTCCGATGCGACTCGCAATCGGCCGTCTGGTCCGTCCGGCTTCCGCCGGGCACAGCCATTCCTGAAAACCAACCTTCTTTCGGCCATCCGCACGATGGCTCCCACTCTTCTTGCGCTGACTTTGACGAGCGCAGCCCATGCCCAGGGAACGATGGACTTCTCAGGGGCGACCACGCTCATGCAGACCTTCAAGACCTTCGCCATCTATGCGGGTGCGGTCATCTGCTTCGGCGGCCTGATCTTCGCTGGAATCCGGATGATGAGCGGTCGCTTTCAGGAGGCAATCCCAGGACTATTCGGTGCGCTCTTCGGTGCCGCAGTTCTCGGATGGGGCGCCGGCTGGATCGGCTCGCTGACCGGCCAGTCGATGTAGAGGTGCGCTATGACCAAACGGGGAGAGCCGTTGCCAATCAATCAGGCGCTGAATCGGCCGAGGGCCAAGCTGGGCCTCGACCTCGCAGCATGGATGACGATCCTTTTCGTCTGCGTAACGGTTTTCCTCGTTGGGTTCCGAATCGTTGCGGTCATCAGCTTCCCGACGATGGCGGGTGCTGCATGGCTGATCGTCCGTAAGCACCCAAAGATGTTCGAGCTTTGGGGATTGAGTCTGAGTCAGAGGTCCTACTATGATCCGCGCAAACACTGAACACGAGCGCTACACGCCTTGGTTCGCTAAGGCCGGAGCCGCCTGCTCGATCATCCCAATCAGCCGGTTTGTCAACGAACGGATCTTTGCCTTGAAGGGCGGCGGCTATGGTTGCCTGTTTTCGCTCGACGGCATTGACGAAGAGGGACTGACCGACCAGGAGCTTGAAGCAGAGGTTCGCTCGATTGAAGGCGCGCTCCGTGGGCTGCCGGAAGGCTCATGTCTCTATCAGTACACACGGGTCATGTCGGGCTTTGACCTGCCGAGAAGCTCCAGCTATGCCAATGCAGTCACTCAGGTCTTCGTGAGCGACCGCCTGGCGTTTCTTGAAGCGACGGGAAGCCTTCGTCGAATCGACTTGCACTGGTGTCTCACGCTGGAGCCACCAAAAGTCAGTGCCTTTGCGCATAGGCCTCAAGAACATGCTGCCGACACCTCTCGAATGCTGGCCAATCTTGAGAAGATTGCGACCTTGCTCGAAGGACACCTCGCCAGCTCGCTCGGGTTGAAGTTGCTTGAGATGAATGCGGTCTATCAGTTCTTCAGCTACCTCTTCAATCTTGAAGAATGGGCCGCTGCGGATGAGCTGCGAGGCGACGACGGCGTGGACCGGCAGATCGTGAAAAGTCCGGTCGAATGGCACAGCGATCATCTCACAATCGGGCGCAGGCACGTCCAGATGTTTTCTCTCCAAACAACGCCCGAGGCATCACGGCCCTGCCTGTTCGCGAAGCTTTCAACTCTCGATTGCAACAGCGTGATGTGTACGACGTGGCGTCCGAAGTCCACGGCCGCAGCCCGGTGCGAGATCGACGCTCAGGAGAAGTTCATCTCGTTCTTCAAAGTCGGAGTACTGACGCGGGTCATGAGTGGACATGATTTCGCTTCACTCGATACGGGTGCCGGTGCGCGGGCAGCCAATACGCAGGTGGACGACCTCGGAGAGGTCATCCGGTCGCTCGACAAGAAAGCGCAGGGCGAGTTCTCTCTCCGCTTCCTCGTGGCCGCGCGGAGTCTCGATGAATTGCGCGGCATTGCGCCTTCCGTGCATCGGGCCTTCGTCGATGCGCGAGTGCAGGTCATGGAAGAAACGCTAGGGAACCTTTCGGCTTTCTATGCCATGTTCCCCGGCAACCACAAGTTCAACGTTTTTCCCATGTGGCTCGCGGAAGATCACCATGCGCGCCTGTCCTCCATCTTCGCTCCGCACCTGGGCCATCAATATTCGGAAGATCTGGACAATGAGTACCTGAACGTCTTCGAGACCCGGACACGGACACCATTCTTCCAGGACGCCTACGTGGACGGTGTCCGGGTCATGCTCATCCTTGGGCCAACCGGCACCGGTAAATCCGTTCACGGCAATATGGCCATTGCTCACGAACAAAAGTACGGCGGCTTCACATACATCTTCGACATTGGCGGCAGCTATGAAAGCGTAGTGGAACTTTACGGCGGGCGTGTGGACCGCATTGGCAAAGATGGGCCGCGCGTTAACCCCTTCGCGCTGGAGCCGACGGAGAACAACATCGCGTTCCTCTATTCCTTCGTCAAACTGCTGCTGACGAACGGCGGAGCGGAGCTGGAGCCGGAAGATGACAACGTGATCCACAAAGCCGTCCGGGATATGTACCTGCTTGACCGGGAAAATCGTCGCCTTTCGAATCTCTTCCTGCCGAAGAAGCTGGACCGGTATCTCTCAAAGTGGGTTCGCCGGGGCGTCTACAGCGCCATCTTCGATAACGTCGAAGACAGCCTCTCGCTCGCTCGTCTCCAGTGCTTCGACTTCCAAGGCGTAAATAACGAGCAGAACGCAGACCTGATTGAGCCTTTGATGGTGTGGCTGCTCCGGCGCATCAACGATGTTCTCTACAACCCCGCCAATCTGGGCGTCCCGAAGCACATCCTCATTGAAGAGATCTTTTCGTCGATGAAGAACCGGCAACTGCTTGAAGGAGCACTGGCCTCAATCAAGACCGTGCGAAAGAACCTTGGCGGCGTGACCATGATCGGTCAATCCGCCGAGGACCTTGGGGCGAACGCGGACTCCATCGTCAACTCCTGCACGTCGTTTCTGTTCTTGAAGGACGCCACTTTCAACCGCAAACGATACGCCGAGCTCTTCAAGATGAACGGCCAGCAAATCGCACTCTTCGAGAGCCTGCGCGACCGCGAAGGGCTCTACATTCGCCGCGACGGATTGACCAAGGTGATAGCACTCAATCTTGACAACCGGAGTTACGCGATCTTCTCAACAAAGCCGAAAGACCGCGTCCGTCGCAGCAAGCTGATCGCGAAGTACGGCCTCGCCGACGGAATCAACCGCTTTGCCCAGGGCCAGAACGAGTAAACCATTTCACACAGGAAAGGACACGAACGTCATGAGACCACCTCTACCCCTTGCGATTGGCCTTGGCCTTATGCTGGCCTCCAACACGTTGCACGCCGCAAATCCACATCCGCTCCAGCCAAACGCGCCACGAACGGTTGTGATCTCGGAAGCGGGAACGCCGCCACAGATTCGTGCCGGGCTTCTCCAATCGACACTCATCGTGTTGCCTCCCGAGGAAAAGGTCGCAAACGTCTTTGCCGGCGACACGGTCGCTTGGGTCTTCGACGGTGGCCATGTGGCTTCGCGCTTCATCAGCGTAAAGCCGAAGGTGGCCAACGGAACGACCGACATACATATCGTCTCTGACCACGGCAACGAGTACACGCTGCAGTTGACAGAGGTCTCGAACGATTCCGATCCCCACTTTGATTCGAAAATCTTCATCAACCCAGGCGACCAGGCTGCCAAAGATCGGCTGACGCAGCTCCCGGTGTTCGTGCCGGTAGCGGAATTAGACAAAGCGAAGCAAGAAGCCATTGCGGCCAAAACGGCACAGGCCGTGGAGATCAAAGCCGAGCAATCGAAGGGCGAGCAGTTCCGAAGCGAATACCCCGGATCGCTGCATTTTGATTACACGTGGGATGCGCGAAAAGGCAGAGGACTAGGACTCCAGCAAATCTGGCGAGATGACAAATTCACTTATCTGCGCGGTCACTTCCAGGAGACGCCTGCCCTCTATGAACTGAAAGACGGAAAAGGCTCGCTCATCAACTTCGATTTCAATGCGGGGCTTTACACCGTGCCCAAAGAACTGGAGAACGGGTATCTCGCTATTGGGAAACAGAAGGTTGAATTTCACCGTCAGGGAGGCTCGGAATAGCCATGGCAGAACAGAAGCAAATCCCATCTGCGACCGTTCCCGAACAGCCAGAGGCGAAGCCACCGGTACGCAAGACTATGCCCGTGGTGATTGCGCTTGTGGTGATTCTCGGCTTGATCGGTGTTGCCAACGTTTCCAGCCTGATCCACGGCAACAAAAGAGCGGCCCCGGTGAGCACTCTCCCCATACGTCCGGTGTCACCTAGCGCCCAACAGGTATCGAATTTTGAGACCCAGCAGCGACTACAGGCGCAGCAAGATGCGGAAGAGCGGCAACGTCAGCAGCAGTTGGCTGCGGCGATGCAGCAGCTTCAAGGTACGGAGGCTGTTCCTGGACCGGAGTCCACGACCGCCGCTCCAATGACTGCGGCGCAGCGGGACGCGATCTACGGGAGCAGTGCAAACGCACCTCAGCATACTTCCAACACCTCCCAGGCACAGGCCGACGCTAAGCAAAGAGCACTGGCACGGGAAAAGCAGAAGCAGGACGCCATTAACAGCGGGACTGTAGCAATTGATTTCGGGCGTCCCGGCGATACAAAAGTGCCAGCCGCGACGAATCCGCCGACGGCTGCGGTGCTAGGCGAGCATCAAGATGCCCGGCCTGCAGCCCAGGCGGAAGAAGCGGCACGCGCCGACGGCGTTCGCTCGCCGCAATCTTCGCCTGTGAAAGCAGCCAGTGTTCAGCCAGCAAAGGCGGACGCGAAGAACGATCCAATGGCCCCTTATGAGTTTGACCAGTACCAGGGCCGACTTTACCGGATCTTCGAGGGAACAGTCCTCGAAGGCGTCGTCACCAACCATATCGACGTCGGGTTCAGCGGGCCAATTCTGGTTATGCTGACGACCGACTACTACTCGCACGACCACCAGCAGCTCCTCATGCCGCAGGGCACTCGATTGATCGGCACAGTGCAAAGCGTGGGCAATGCTCAGCAACGGAAGATGTTTGTCACCTTTCACCGGGCTGTTTGCCCAGATGGCTTCTCCCTCGATTTCGACAAATACATCGGCCTCGATCCACTCGGGACGACGGGTCTCGCTACCAAGGTCGATCACGGCTACCTGCTCGCCTTTGGCGCAGCGGCCGCAATTGGCGGACTGGGTGGCCTGGCTCAGATCGGTAACAACGGAAGCGTGCTCGATCCGTCAGCGCAAATTCGCAATGGGATTTCCGCGCAGAGCGCCGCCGAAGGTGAGCAGGTGCTCAATCACTTTCTCAATCGCCTTCCGGTAATCACGCTCAAAGAGGGCTCGCGCGCCCGCGTGTATATCGGGCGCGACATTCTCATTCCATCTTATGCAGAACACCGCATGGACCCAACCCTTTGAGAGTCGCCCTAAAAGGAGGACAGGAATGAGCGCACTCAACGGAAGATACGACCACTTGCTGAACAAGGCACGAAACGCGATGCGCGGCGGTCGCGATGCCTGGGCAGTGCAGTCCACCGGCGAGAAAGTTGCGGTGGCGCTCGTGCTCAATCGCTCCGATTGGCTCGCCGAGTGTGGCTACACCATTGCAGAAGCCATCGAGCGCTCCGGGGTGGAATGGACCAGCATGATCCCGCAGATTGCGCGCCAGCTCGCCGACGAGGAGGACGCATGACGCGTTCAAAGTCCGTCGCGATGGCTGGAACCTTCATATTGGCTGTGGTGTTACTCGTCACGCCGTCCATCCAAGCAATGGCATTGGACGCCATAGAAACCGTCGCCGAGAGCGCCGTGAACGGGCTGCTGCAGCCTTTCTGGCCGTTCGAGCACGGCAAATGTTTCACCTTGGACAGGTTTGATCCTACCTGCCCGCAATGCCTGTAAACGTTCAACCGATCACGAGGAGGTACGTACCATGTCGATCCAACTCACGAGACGCCGCAAATGGCTCATTGCCGGAGCCGTATTGCTTCTGACCGCGACGCCGAGCTTTGCTCTGTTTGGTATCGGGGATATTGTCTTCGATCCGACGAGCTATGCCAATCTGGTGCAGCAGTTCACCACGCTCCAGATGCAATACAACACCATCAAGAACAATCTCACCCATTTCTCCGCCAAGCAGCAGTGGCAGGCAGCGTTGACCACGCTGAAGAACACGAACGTGAAGAACCTGTTCGGCGAAGCCAACGGAATGACGACAGCCCTGAACAACAACTCGCCGACGGCGTCTTCAACCGCGTGGACGGCGGCAAGTGTCCCTATCAGTAGCAGTACGACCGTCTATTTGCAGGGCAAGACGCTCGGCACGGCACAGCTATCGCAGCTTGCCATGATCAACGCATCCGATTCGATCTCGCCTGATTGCCTCACCGCAGTAGGTCAATATCGGGCCGCACGGACGCAGAACGCAACGGCGATAAGCACGCTGGCAGCCGACGAACTGGATGGATCAGATGCGAGTAACAGCGAAGTCCAGCAGTTGAACCTGCTGAATGCCGCTGAGGCCCAGAAGATGGCTGAGATGCAGACCCAAGGAACCTTGCAATCGTGCCTGGCCGCGCAGATGGCCGTCGCCAACATGGAACGGCGGAACTCGGCTGCGATTGACCTGAATACCGCGGGTTTCGTCCAGCAGCAACGGGCATCGAACAACGTAAATGCTGCTAGTGAAGGCAATACCTGGCAGACCTACCTTCCGTGAAGTGAAGCGGGTCGAGCTGATCCGGGTGGCGATGGACGTTATTGCCAGCGCCGCCCCTCAGACGAGAGGTGAGCGATGATTTCCCCGACGAGGCTTTTGGCTCAGGCGCTGCCGAGCGCAAGTTCAGGTGTGGACTGGCTCTACCAGTTCACTAACAATCTGACCAATCTCACGACGCAGAACGGCGGCGCTTTGACTCAACTTGGACTGACCGAGTTGAGCTGCATTGCACTGTTCACGCTCATCAGCATGGTCATCAACTGGAGTACATCGGGGATGACGCTGCGCTTTCATATGCATCCAGTTCGCGCCGGTGATCTGACCAACTATCTGCTGAGACTCATCGTTTGCTGCCTGCTCATCACCTATTGGGTCAATCCGTTCCCCGGAGCGAGCTTTGGCATCAACCATTTCTTTTCCTATATCGCGCAGGCCATGGTCGCTGCTTTTGACCAGAGCTCATTGGACAACCTGCTCCAGCTACTCAAAACCGCGGGTGACGGAACGGCCATGCCGTCGCTCATGGCTCCGATGCAGATCCTTTGCTACTTCTATGTTCAGGGGTTATTGGGCATCGCCTCGGCGATCCTGTTTCTCATCAATTGCAGCTCGTTCATCCTTTACGGCGTGACGGCGCTCTTCGGCCCGGTCTTCGTTCCTCTGCTTATGACGCAGACGTTCCGCGCGAAGTTCTTTCACTTCCTGGACGTAATGATCGGCTTCGCCATGATCCGCGCTGTAGCCGCCGCATTCATCTTCGTTTGGTCGGGCTTCATGAATGCTTTTATCCAACAAACATTCAACGGCAATTACTCGATGGAGATGTGGCTAGCGAACCTCATCCCCTGCACGATGGTCATGATCGCTTTCATCATCAACATGCTCTTCATTCCAAGCATGACGCAGATGATCTTCGGTGGCGCTGCTAGCGCTGCTGGGAATATGGGGAGCTTAGCGGCAAGAGTGGCAGCCACAATCGCCATTAGCGGAGGGGCATAGACGTGTTCAAGTTCGTGATCGATGTTCTATTCCTAAAGCGCATCGGGCTAGGCTGGCCACTTCGCAGTCTCCTGCTTATTGTGGCGCTCGGTCTTGTCGTTGCTGGAGGCATTTACGTTCACGTCGTTTTGAAGGCCGTGCAGGAAAGGAGCCAAGACCACAATGTCCACGCGCACAGTTCCCGTTGAAGCAAGAAGTCTTTCGCCCGAGCAATCGCTGCTGGTTGACCGCATCGGGAATGAGGTCTATGCCTCGCACTATGCCGAGCGGAAAGCCTATCGCCTCGTTCTCGCCTCTGGGACACTTGTGCTGCTTGCTTCTCTGGGTATGAACCTCGCTCTAGCGCGGCGGCCGATATCGACTCGCTACATTCGGATCGACGAGATGGGCCGTGCGCAAGCCATTCAATACTCGGATCTGAACTACAGTCCGCGCGAGGGCGAGGTGCGGACCTATTTGACCGATTGGGCGAACTACCGTTTCACGGTCAACAGGGACGTGATCGCGAAAAAGTACCCGCTCAACTACTACTTTTTGTCGCAGACATTGGCATCACGTCTGATGGCCGACGACAACCAGAATCATCTTGTTTCGCAGGTCACTGCCGGGCAGCTCGAATCGAGCGATGTGCAGGTGCAGAACGTGACCATTACATCCATGTCAGAGGAGATGATCCAGGGCGCGAAGATCGCCCGTGGTACGGCCCTGATGGCTGTCGATCGCTTCTACTCCGCGCAGAACTCGCACGAGCCTCGGACTGAACATTGGCTGGTGAGCGTCACCTACTACCTGAACCCGAAACAGGTGAGCGACCAGTCCAGGATTTATCCGCAATACGAGTTCATCAATCCGCTTGGCTTGACCATTACGGAGTTCCACGAGAACCGACTATCCGTCGATCCCATCAAGCCCAACTCAGCAACGGGAGGAGGCCGGTGAGCTACGAACTGATCCTGCCATTCTTCCCTGAGGAGTTGCGCGAGTTGCTGCTTGACCCATCGATTTCGGATTTGATGATTAACGGAACGACTGGCGTCTACGCGGACCGGAACGGTGTGGTCGAGCAAATCCCGCTTCGTGCGCCGTATACTAACGACCGGTTGCAGGCCGCAATTGAGCGTGTGGCGCGCATCCTCGGCCAGGACCTCACGAGCCAGAATCCGATTCTCAATACGCGCTTACCGGACGGCTCACGTGTTGCCGTTGTCGGCCCACCATCGTCGGTCTATGGTCCAACGCTCACCGTACGCAAATTCAACCGCTGGTTCACCTCGGATGAGCTGGTGTCCTCGGGAAGCCTCTCCGCTCATGTCCGGGATGCAGTTGTTCAACTGATTGTCGAACGCAAGAACGGCATCATCAGCGGTGGAACCGGCTCAGGCAAGACGACCCTGATGAAGGCACTCCTCGACCATGTTCCGATCCATGAACGGCTGATCGTGATCGAGCAACCGGCCGAGTTGAAGATAGCCCATCCCAATGCCGTCCGCTGGGAGGCCGTCGCCGCCATTCCAGGCCAGGTTGCAGTTACTCCAAGCGAGTTGGTAGCTGCAGCTCTCCGTCACCGTCCCGACCGGATCATCATGGGAGAAATCCGCGACGAATGCGGGTACGACCTGTTGCAGGCGATGAACACTGGCCACGGTGGAACGCTCTCGACTCTGCACGCAGATTCCGCTTTGGACGCGCTGGACCGGCTCGCTGATATGGCGCTCAGTGCCCGAACAAATCTCAACCAGCAATTCATCCGGTCACAAACCGGCAAAGCCGTCGATTTCGTTCTCCATTGCGAGCGCGATTCCATGGGCCGACGCCGGGTACGCGAGCTGATTACTGTGAACGGCTATAGCCACGCGGAGCAGTGCTTCGAGACGGAGGAAATCTATCGAGCTTCCTCTGCTGCAGCGGCATGAGTTGAGGATCGGAAGATGCGAATCGGAAACACGGCTATCGAGAGCTTCCCTGGACGCAGCGTAGGGAACGAAATCTCGCGCTTAGTGTGCGCTCCTGAGTGTGGCTGTGCCGAAGAGAAGACGGTGGATTGCGACTGCGAGATGCGGACCTTTGCCCCGGAGTCGGGCGGCGGAAATGGATCTGGATTGCCAGTGGACGGCATCGCCAGGAAGCAGGTGGATCGGATCGTTCTGATGTCTGTCTCCCCGGTTCCATTCCGTCTCTTGCTCGGTCACTGCTTCGGGGCTATTGCGACGCCCGGCGGCACGGCACCGT
>Ga0316232_1001020_pt1 | contig 37033 bp, 28 predicted proteins | sample TBHtaG_FD_206006 | JGI IMG/M metagenome (GOLD analysis project Ga0316232, IMG submission 206006) | Freshwater microbial communities from Trout Bog Lake, Wisconsin, USA - TBH18025_13 | ecosystem: Environmental > Aquatic > Freshwater > Lake > Hypolimnion/Profundal zone | place: USA: Wisconsin... | reverse complement strand
CACCATTATCTTCTAATTCTTTTGCTTGGCTATTTAATATAGATTCATATTGAGTTTGATATATGTATGTATAAGTATAACCAGGTATATAAACACCTGTTGAATATTGTATAGTATCAACTTCTTTATCAGTTGTAGTTTTTGTTAAATTAGGGTTTAATTGTTGATTTAATGATAAATTTCCTAATATTTTAGAATTTCTAATTTGATTATTTAATTCATCATCTGATAGATTTAAAAACTTAGCAACAGAAGAATTAAAATTAGGTAAAGTTAATATTAAACTAAATACTAAATCAGATACTTTTAATCCAAAAGTTAATCCAAAAAGAGATGTAGTTGCTGAACCATCTAAAACAAATTTTATTTTTCCTAAATTATCAACATAAACATATTTCTTTAATTCACTTTCATTAACTCTTTTTTTAATATCCGCTATTTGATCTTGTAGTTCTTTTTCTAACTCTTTTATTTCTACTTGAGCTTCTGCTGTAAGATTTTTTTGTAAATTATTTATCTTTTTTGCTTGACTAACTACTTTTGATTCAAAATTTTTAATACTATTGAATTTATTTATAACATCAGTAGAAAACATATGGAAATTAGGACTTTGTGTTTTATAATCATCACCTAATTTTCTAATAATAATATCCGTTAAAAAACTCTTAGGATCACTTAATATCTTTTCTAAAGCAGCAATTTGTGGGAATAATTTACTAACAATATCAATAAAAAGATTCACAAAAGGCGAGAATATACCTATAAAATCGCCAAAATGATAATCGCCACTTGAATTAGAAGCTGATCTAGGATTTCCTCCTTTTTTATTAATATAAGTTCCTTCTACAATATAATAAGTTTCTGCTTTTAACCATGAATCTATATTTTCCGAAATCCAATTTTTAAAAAATTCATCATTAGATATATGTGGATTATATCTAACTCCTTTCCCATATCCAGTGGTTGTAAGTTTATTAGCAGTTTTATCAATATAAATATCTACATATTCAGAATCACCATAATAATAAACTAAATCATTAATATCAATATATCTAAATATGGTATCGTTATCTTTATCAAATCTACTTCCATATAATTTTTTACTATATAAATCTTCTGAAAATAATTGTGGATTATATTTTATTGATGTTAATGGTATATCTTTTCCTAATTTTCTTCTTTCTGAATAAGTTGATACATTTATATCTTTACTTTTTAAGACAGGAACTACTTTAATTATTTTAAGGTCATAATCTGCTTCAGGATCAACCCACATATCTTGACCTTTATAATTTATTTTTTTAGGAGCAAATGCTTTATTAAGACTTATTTTATCATCTAATAAAACTTCAAATTTACTTTGATTAGATTTAGCAAAAGAACCTAAATAATTGTAAGATAAAATTCTATCTATCATAGGAGATAACCCAGAAAAATTAGATTGACTTACCCCATTTTCTGAAAAATCCATAGTAGAAACTAAATTTAATGATTGTTTACGAATATCATTATCAGTTATATTCATGGAATCCATTTTAGCATTAGTATAATCTTTTAAATATTCTCCATATGTATTTAATATAACACTATCATTTTTACTATAATTAGAAAATGTTCCAAAGTATTTTTTATTAGTTGTAATAAAGTTAGGAGGATTTATAGGTTTACCTAACCAATTATATACACCAAATATAATATTTTCTGGTTTTTCCCATAATTCATCATCTACATAAGAACCACCATCATTTAAAGGAGGTGTATTTATAGGAATATAAGGAATATCAATATATTCATAAGTATAATTTACATTAGGGTCATAAGCACCTGTTGAATATTGCGTATCTATTACTTTATAGCCAAAATTTCCTGATAAATTAGGATAAGATTGTGTTCCTGTTGTAGCAGATTGAGATCCTGATGTTTTTTGTTTAGCTATACTTCCAGCTGATGGTTTAGATAACTCTCCTAATTGGTTCATATAACCACTTAAATTAGTTTTTTTATAACCTGCTGCTTTGGGATTAGTTGATGGTTTTTGGGAATGACAAGATGTTAAAGATATTATAGGAGCTAATGGATTTCCTGAATTTTCAAGAAGGTATGCTGGAAAACTACTTATAAAAACTTCGGCTCTAGCTATAACATCTTCTATTTTAACAAAACTACCTGTTACAATTTTAACAATTTCCATATAAGGTTTTTGAGACTCAAATATAGCTTGTATAATTGATTTTTCCATAGCTTTTAAGCCTGCTAAACTTCCTTCTAAAGAAACACTTAAATCAGATAGAGGTATATCAAATTTACCATTCTTAAAATAAGAACTTGGTTCTTTTTCTAATTTATAACCTGTTGCTTTAAGGAAAATATTTAGGTGTTCTATAGTTTTTAAAGAAGATAGGTTTTTAGCAAACATTTTTTGTTGTAGTTTTTCTGCTATTCCTAAATCTCCATTAGCAAATTTTGTTAGATAATTTATATCAGGTATAAATAATAAAGGACCTGTATCAGGTGTTTCTGTATCATTTGATGGTATGTTAATTAACGCAAATTGAGGTCTTTCTAAAAATAATTGTAATCCCATAGAAGTATATATTTTACCTTATGCTTTACCTAAAATTTTTATTACTTTTTATTTCTGTACGAAATAAATTTGAATTCATGCAAGATCATGATATAGTATAATTTATATATTTTACTTATTGTATTGATTTTGTGTAGCTACATTATATTTATTTTACCATCAGTATCTAAATATAATGTAGCACTTCCTAATGTTTTAGCAGCATTTGTTAAAATATCAGATATATCATCGTCATATCCTCTATCCCAAAAACCTGTACCATGTCTATTTCTTGTTAACCATAAATCATGACCTATATCACTTTCATCTATATCATCAACTGCAAATCCTACTATTCTAAGAAACTTTTTTATATCTAAATAAGTTTTAATTAATGAATCTTCGTCAAAATTATTAACATTTAAATCTATACTATTAATATAATCTTTAATTTCACTTTCATCCCAATCTTCATCATCCATTTTATATAAATCTTGATTATATTTTTTATCTTGTTCTTCTAATTCTTCTCCATCAGTCCATAAGGCACATTCAAGATAAGAATCTATAATTTTTTGAATATTTTTTGGAATTTTTTGATCTTCATCATCAAAATTTTCGTAAAATTTAATATATTTTAAACTTCTCATTTAATTATTTTTTATTTTATATAAGTTATTATTGGCCTCAAAAATTTTTAATAGTGAGGTTAAAAATAATATATTTTATATATTATTAAACAAAAACAATTTATTTTATATATACTTAAAATAATAAAATAATATGAATTATATAGGATTGGATCCTAGTTTAATATCTACCGCATTGGTTGTAAACGGAAAAATATTTAATTATTGTCGTGAAGATGATGCATGTGGTAAAACAGGATTTAGAAAATGGTTTAAGATATGTGAACAATATGTTAATTTTAAGTGGATTGAGTATAGAAAATTTGATAACTATTCAGAAGGTGAATTAACTAAACTAAAAGATTACGATTTAATCACCGATAATATAATTAAAGATATTTTAGATAATATTGATACTTCAATGCCAACCCAAATTGGCATTGAAGGGTATTCATTCTCTTCAGCAGCAGGAGATATAATTGACTTAGTAACTTATTCTACTTTATTAAGAAAAAAATTATTTGATTTGGTAAGTGAAGATATATTAGTTCTTTCCCCTTCAACATTAAAACAATTAGCTTGTAAATTAACATACAAACCAATTGATATTGGAAAAAAGAAGCCTAAATTAGAGTGGAGAAATAACTATGGAATAAGTGGAGGTAAGTTTACAAAAACAGAAATGTTTTTAGCTATAGTGGAAAATGAAGAACTAAATGATGATTGGGCTACTCATTGTAAGAGTATTAAGATAGAAATGTTAGAAAACAAAAAAATATCTAAACCCCATGAAGACATTTCAGATTCTTATTTAATCTATCATATCCTCAAGAGGAATATTAAATAGTTTTATATATAAAGTATGATAAAAAATAAAACAATTATATTAAAAGTTACTGGCGGGATTAAAAGAGTTTATTCAAATTTAGGTTATGATCTTTCATCATCTGAAGTAGAAATAAAAATTGAAGATTTATCAAAATCTTCGCAGATAAGGATAGATGTTATTTGCGATCTATGTTTTAAACAACATAATATGATTTATGCTAAATACAATAAAAATTTAAACAATAATAATGGTATTTTTTCCTGTAAAGAATGTTTCTTAAAAAGAAGAAAAGATGAATTTAAATATAATAATTTATCACTAAATGATGAAGTTCAAAAAAAGAAAAAGGAAACTTTCATAAAAAAATATGGAGTTGATAATCCATCAAAATCTGATTTTATAAAAGAAAAGAAAAAAGAAACATGTAATAGAAATTATGGGGTAGATTGTGGACTAATGTTAAAAGACCTTAAGAAGGAAGGTATGATTAAGAAATATGGAGTTGAATATCCATCACAATCTGTAGAAATTAGAGAGAAAATTAAAAAATCATTAATTGAAAATTATGGAGTAGATAATATTTCAAAAAATGAGAATATTAAAAATTCAAAAATACTAACTTGTCTAAAAAATTATGGAACTAAAAATCCTATGCAAAATTTAAGTGTCTTTAATAAACAATTAAAATCCGCATTTAAAATAATTATGTATAATGATATTTTATTTTCACAAGGAACTTATGAATTAGATTTTTTAAATTTTTGTGAGAAAAATAATATAGTTAACTTAATTTCTAATGGTCCATCTATAAATTATATGATAGATTCTTTAAATACTAATCATATTTACCATTCTGATTTTTTTATTGAAAAATATAATTTAATTATCGAAATAAAATCTAACTATACTTATGAAGTTGAATTAGAAAAAAATTTAATGAAAGAAAAATATTCTAAATTAGCAGGATTTGATTTTTTATTTATTATTGATAAAAATTATGATGATTTTGTTAAATATTTATCATTAAAAAATCAAATAATTTAGATTAATATATAAAAATAAACTTTTTTAATAAAAATAATATAGTTGATATATGGCAAGAAGAAAAAAAACCTTAGAAGAGAAGGAGTTAAGCACTAAATCCTTTAAAGAATTAGTTAAACTTTATAGCATGGACTATAAATTATTAATTCAAAGTATGTCTGATAAGTTCATGATAGTGGAAAAATGGTATTCGGATATAAATCCATTCATTAAACTATCCAGAATGTATGAATTTAATGAATGGAATTTATTATGTATAGATGACACTTCTAAAAGAAATCGTTTATTGGATACATTTTTACAAAAATGTCTTAAGATAGAAGATTATGAAACAGCAGCTCTTATTAGAGATACAAAAATATCTCTAGAAAATACCTTAAAGTTGAAATTAGATGAAAGTAAACTTTTAGAAATTTAATTCTTTTTTAGTTTCTCTCATAATATCTCTTTCTTTTATAGAATCCTTTTTATTCCATAGTTTTTTACCTTTGGAAATAGAAAGCTTTAACTTAAAACGACCTCTTACTTCAAATATTTCTAATGGAATTAGAGTTATACCTGTAGATTTTAATTCATTTTTAATTTTTCTTAATTCTTTAGCTGTTAAAAGAATTTTTCTTTCTCTTATTTCTTCATGGTTTAAATAAGTTGAGTTCTTATATTTTGCTATAAATAAGTTTTTCAAATACAATTCCCCATCCTTTAAATAAAGGAATGAATCATTAAAACTTGCCCCATTAGCACGTAATGATTTTACTTCTGAACCCATTAACATAATACCACCAATAAATTCATCTAAGATAAAATATTCATGATATGCTTTTCTATTTACAATAGACATAATTTTTATTTTTAATTATCAAAAAAGAATACTATTCTTATAGTATCTAAATCTTTATTTTCTCTTTTTAAACGCTCTACTAATTCACCCATTTCTTGGCTTATATCAGTCCAATCTACTTTAACTAATTCAGGTAAGTAAAAATAACTATGTGAATGAGCATTCCACCCCCAATGTTTTACTTCTTCTAAGTAATCTTTAGAAGCATCATTTGGTACTCCTCTTGGATCATCTAGAGGTATAATACCTTCTCTTGTTCTTACATTAGCTAATTTACCAAATAAATTGTAGCTTCTACCACCAAATATATCAGATTCAATTAATTCCCAATTTGCTTTTATATCAGCTTCTTTAACGCCAAGAAGAGATGATATAACTTCATCTCTTCTTTTTGCTATTGATACTTTTTCTAAGTACATATGCACGTCACAGCCCATTTTTATTTGTTTTTTATTTAAAATAAAGATAAATAATTTTTTTAAAATAAAAAAATTATTTAAATATACTGATCTATTAAATCAATAATATATTTTTTTTGTTTTAATCCAACAAATCTTTCAACTTCTTCTCCTTTTTTAAATAAAATAACTGTTGGTATACTTCTTACATTTAGATTTTCTGCTACTTTTGGATTTGTTTCAGCATCTACTTGCCCAAAATATACATTTTGTATATTATTTGATATTTCATCAATTATAGGAGTTATCATTTTACATGGTTGGCACCATGAACTTTTTATTTGAATTAAAGATAAGTCATTTTTTTCTATTGTTTCTTGAAAATTTTCTACTGTTAGTATATTTACCATATTTTTATTTTTATTTTTATATATTTTTTTATAAAAATGTTAAAAAAATTTTACAAGGACAACACCAATTTTAATATATAATATAAAAAATACATATGGTTAATTTTACAAAAATTGCTTATATATATGGTCTTTATGATCATACTAAACCTGACATTATAAGATATATAGGTAAATCAATAATTCCAAAAAAAAGATTGTGGCAACATCGTCGAGAAAAAAAATCTAATTCAAATACAAAAAAAATTGCTTGGATTAAATATTGTTATAGAAAAAATAGAGAAATTGATATGAAAATATTAGCAATATGCTCTCTTGATGAATATGAAAAATATGAAACTTTTTTTATAAAAAAATATCAAGATATTAAGTTAACTAATTCTGACGAAACTGGACAAGGTAATAAAAATAGAAAAAGAAAAATTATAAATAAAGCTATTAAAAAAATTAGTAAAACTGTTTATCAATATGATTTAGAAGGTAATTTTATTACTGAGTATAATTCAACAAGAGAAGCTGGTAAAAAATTAGGCATTTATCATTCTCATATTGTTCGTTGTTGTAATGGGGTAATAAAACATACAACTCAATTTATTTTTCGATATGAAAAAACTCATTTTGTAGAAAAAATTGACAAACCAAATGCAGTAAAAAAGAAAATAGTAGAATTAGATTCTAATGGTAATATAATAAATAAATGGGATTCTTTAATGGATTGTTCAAGAGAACAAAAATTAGATAATGGTAATTTAAGTAAAGTATGTAATGGTATTACAAAATCTTATAAAAAAAGATTTTTTAGATTTGTTTAAAATAAAAAAAGAGAGGCGAACCTCTCTTTTTTTACAAATACTCTTCTTCTAGCATCTTAAACATTTTTTTAGTTTCATTCTCTAATAGAATTCTACCATTTCTGATTCTTGATTTTACAGTTGATTCATTTAATTGAAGTATTTCTGCAATATCTTTGTATTGTAATTGGTCAATTTCCCTCATTTCTATAATAGTTTTATAAGGTTCTTTCAAATTATTAATACACTCTCTGACAAAGTCAGCTTTTCTTTGAACCATTTCTTGGTATCTTACATCAGATTCTGTATCCTGTATGAAATCTTTAAGAGTAGCCCCTTCTTCATCAACTTCAACATCAATAGATATTGTAGGATTATTCTTTTTGAAATATGCTAACATATTATTTTTTCCAATCGTGAATAACCATGTTGAGAATTGTGAATTTTCAATATCATATTGATCGATTTTTTCAAATGCATTGATAAATGAATCAACAGTGATATCTTCTGCTATTTGCACGTCTTTTGACATTTTAGTTAGATAATATACTAACTTTGGGTAATACTTTTCGTAGAAGAATGAGAAGCTCTTGCCGGTTTTTTCTTTAAATTGTTTTTCTTGCTCGTTAAATGATGTTAAATTACTTTCCTTTTTTGCCATTTTAATTTTTAATTTTTTACTGAATTTCTTCAAATTGCCGATATATAATAATATTATATATTATATATTTTTTTAATATAAAAGTTTCAAAAAAAATTAGAATGATTTTAAAAATAACTCTAATTCTTCAACAGTAAAAATCTTAACACCTAACCCTAGAGCCTTAACTTCCTTGCTTGATCCAGAACCCTTTTCTTTCATAACTAAATAAGTTGTGTTTTTAGAAACACTAGAACCTATTTTACCACCAACTGATTCAATCTTAGATTCGAGATCTTTACGCCTTAAACCTGTAAAAACAAACGATTGACCATCTAAACTACCACCATCTACATCTATTGTAGCTAATTGTACTTTTTTAATCGTAATTGGTAAATCTTTGATAAAGTCATTGAACTTATCATACCCATCTAAATATGATAAGGCACTTTTTGCAGCGAAACCTTCAATTTCCATTATTTGTTCTACAGTAGGTTTAGTAGTAAAATGTTCTAAAAGAGCTAATTTTTTAGAACCTAATCCCCAAAATAATCCACTTGCGTGTTGTAATTTGGATAATGGAACATCTTTGATACAATTTTGTAAAGAATTGTAAACTATTTCTGCTTTTCTTACACCAAATCCATCTAATTTTTGGAAATCTTCTTTTCTACCTAAAAGGATTTTTTTAACAGTGTTAAATCCTGCATTCCATAATTGGGTAATTACCCCTTCGCTTACATTTTTTGCTTCTAAGATTTTAAAGAAAGAAATTAATTGCTTAATTTTTTGTTCATCAGTTTCTGTGGTTGTTATTAACTCTACTCCGTTTTCATTCCATTCTAATGTAACACCATCAATAACAGGCATTTCCCATTCAACTTTTTTGATAACACTTTCAACAATAGGAATAACCATACCTGAACGCTTAACTTCAATTATAGCTCCTTTACCTAATCCATTTTCCATAATATAACGAGCATTATTACCTGTTATATTTGAGATAGTAACACCATCTAAACGAACTGGGATTATGTTAAGAGTAGGTTTTAATAAACCTTGTTTAGAAATATTCCAAGTTATACCAATAACTTCGGATTCTGCTGTTTGTTCAAACTTCGGAGATTTGAACGCTCTTGCCCATACGGGATTATTAGTAGATGTTTCTCTACCTAACTTTTCTTGTAACTTTAATGAATTAACTTCAATAATTATCCCATCTATTTCGTAATCAACAGACCATTTTTTGAATAAATCAAGAAGTCTTTCTTCTTTTAATTCATTAATTTTAATTACTTCATAGGGAATTTTAACACTTTGACCAGCATTTAGTAAATCTAAAACTTCTTGTTTTGTTTTAACAATTGACGAATCTTTCAGAACACCACCATATTTAATATACACGATGTCTTTTAGAGTTTCAGTCACTTCTTTTGAATTGATTTTACCTGCAACTAAGTTTCTTGGGTTAGCAAATTCTACACTATATTTTTCATTGAAAACGCTTTTAGGCATAATAACTTCACCATAAGTATATTCAAAATCATTTACACTTGTTAAATGATTTTGAATTAATTTATAGTGTTCGTCTGATTTTTGTCCATATTCTCCATCTCCTCTTGTCCAAGCCTCATTAAGATCTTCTTCGACACAAAAAGACAACCCATCTAACTTAGGTGTTAATATAACATCTTCAGTTGTTGGAATGCCTTTGAGTCTGCACCAATTTTTAATACCTTCAATGGATTTTTCTTTATTCATTGAAGCCATTTCAATTGGTAATTTTGATTTTCTTGAGTCATCAATTTCAATACCTACTTGATTCAGTATTGGTGAATTGGGATTTGTTTCCATTAATAATTCTATTAATAGATCGTATTCGGAGTCGGATATTATAGAATTACCAGTTCTATATGCCTTATTTGCTTCTAAAATTTTAATTTCTAATTCTGTCATAATTATTTTATTTATACAAATATACGAAAAAAAAATGATATATAAAAATAATTATTTATTTGTTTATATCCTTAATATGCACCATAGAGTGAAATAAACTTCTTATATTAGAAACTATTTTATCAGAAACTACTTCACCTTCATGTATATCATTTAATAACAAATCAACATGAAACTCATAATTTTTCTTTAATTCATTTAATTTATTTTGAATATTTTCATGAATATTTGAGGTTTTTTCTTCTGCTTTCGTTTCAGCAGTTTTCATTTTACTCATGATGTTATCAACTATTTTTTTACTCTCATTTGTTAATTCTTCTAGAATTTTGTCTAAATTTTCCATTTTATATAGTTTTTGTTTTTATATTATTTTTAATGCAAATTGTTTTTATAATGATAAAATATATTTTATCATTATATCTCTATGTTCTTTTAATTCTATAAAAAGATCTTTTTTCCATAGTAAAGCTCTATTTTTATCATATTTTATTCTATAAAAATCTTTATTATCAGGATAATTATTAAAATATGTCTCATATATTTTTCCTTTTTCAATTATTGAATTAGTGTTTGATATATGGGTTGATGATGTTAATGCTAAAATTTTCATGTTTTTATTTTTATATTATTTTTAATGAAAATTGTTTTTAATGAAAGATAAATAATAATATATAATTTTTAATATATACTTTTATATGAATTTTAATGAATCAAATATAATAACTTTAAAAATAAAGATAAAGAGTTTATCAAATGAAAAATTGATAGATGATAAGATCTTTATGTATACAGGTTGTTATAATTATCTGTATAAATGTTTTGAACAAGTAGAAGATAAAGATTTCTTAAATGATATTAAATTAAAGTTTAATATAAATGAAATTGAATTAAGATCTATAATAAGTCAAATTAAAGTTAAAAAAGACATTGAAATAACTAATAATAAAAAGAAATTAAATAGAATTGAAGAACTCTATAAATACATTGAAGAATCAAATAATTCAAAAAACATTTTTAAATGGGTTAATAAAATAGAATTTCTTAAAAAGTCTATTAAAAATAATGAAGTTTTTGGTAAACGATCTTTATTACAATCCATAACAAAAGATGCTAACAAAAGTATTAGAAATGAAAAGAAAATTAACCAATGGAAAGAAAGTAGAAAACGTAATATATTTATAATTGGTGAAGCAAATTATAAAGGTAATAGATTTATTAATTTTAATTTATTAGAAAACATAATTGAATATAGACCAAAACATAAACAAAAATGTCTAATTGAACTTCATAAATATAAAGATAAAAGAATTGATTTTAATAAACTTCAATATCTTATTGATAGTAAAGAAATTTCTGTAACAACAACAATTAACAAAGAATATGTTTTCTTAACATTTGATCTAAATAGTTATTTAGGTATTAGTCAAAGATTAAAAGAAATTAAAAGTAATTTACAGAAAGAAATTAAAGAAAAATTTATAACTGATAAACAAGTTATAAAAAATATGTATTCTATTGAATACAAGAAGTTAGAAGAAGAATTGTCTATAAAAAAACTAAAAAATAGATATTGTTCTATTGACATGAATCCTGATGGTATAGGTGTTTCTATATTTGATTCAAAAAATGATAAACAGATATTCATAGAAAAATTTTATATTGATTTTTCTAAAAATAACCTAAATTTAGGTTTATCATCAGATAATGAGAAAAACCTTAAACAAACTAATAAACGTAAAGCAGAGATTTTATATAGTTTAAGTAGATTATTTGAGAAATTAAGACATTATAGAGTTTATAATTTTGTTATGGAAGAACTTAATTTCACTGATATTGATGGAAAACGAATAACAAATCGCAAAATAAATAATGTATGGAACAAAGATTTAATTTTACAAAAAATTAAAAAAGAGATTTGTTTATCTAACATGAACTTGATTGAAGTAAATCCTGTTTATACGAGTTTTATAGGGAATATACAACATGAAGAATTTGATCCAATTGCCGCTTCAATCGAGATTGGTAGAAGAGGATTTAATAAATATAAGAAAGGTAGTTTCTACCCAAAAATTTTAATTAAAGATATTGACACTTTGGAATTATTAATAGGAAAACGATTAATAAATGATGCTCAAGATTTAAATGATTTAAATTGGAAACTACTTTACAAAAACTACGCAAAATTTAGATGGCGTAGGTCTCTTGATATACAGAAATATCAAAAGATTAGAATAGGTAATAAATTATCAAAAACAAAATTAATTTATAATTTATTCGTCTGAAAGATAATAGATAATAATATATATCTAAAAGAAATAAAATTACAATAAAATGGCAAATGCAACTTTTCATACTGTAGCAGAACAGGTTTTATTATTTAATAATAACATAACTCAAATGTTAAGTCAATTAAATAACCTATTTACCTCTGATTCTTCATCATTAACAATAAACTATTCTGATTTCTCAGGTGTTGTTACACAATATACTATACCATCTTTTGGTTATATTCAAGGTGAAATTAACAGACTAAATAATAATGTTAATTCTTTATTTAATATATCATCATCAGGTGCTACAATTCAATCAGGTTCAAGTTCTTTTCAAAAAGTAGTAACTGTTGATTTAAATTCAGAACCATCTGATATACCTTCTTTAACTATGGTTAGTTCATTTGTTGCTAATAAAAATTGGGTATTTGATACATTAGTAGATCCTGAATTATATTTACAATTAGATTTAACAGGGCTTATTGATTCATCTGTTAGAAAAGTATTAAGTAGAAGATATATTGTTGAGTTTGAAACAGATATAAATGGTAATTTAACACAGTTAGGACAAAGTTCATTAAATAGTTTTAATAATAATTATAGAAATGTAAATAACATAGACTATAATAGTTTCTTAACTTGGTATGCATCAACACCTGGTTTGTTAAATTCTATTAACCCTGATTATGATGAAAAAATAATAGATTTGCAACCAAATGCTTTGCAATATAATGGTTTATTTTCTGTGTTAAAAACAGAGGAAGATACTATTAATAATATTTTATATTATCATGTTAATACACTAAATTATTTAGATAATACTAATAATTCAATAAAACAATTAGCAGTAAATGATGAATTAATTATAAATGTAACTAATTCTTCAACTAAGTATTTGATAACAGAAATATCTATGGCTTCTTCTAATCCAAGACTTGTTTTAGAAAGAGTAGAAGGTAATAATCCAATTCCAATTGGGTCTAATACCTTAAAGTTGTATTCCCCTGTATTAAATAATTATACTATTCAAATTCCTTTTGGTTATAATGAAAGATCTGTTCTTTTTATTAAAGCAATTAATATGGATACTTATATTGAATCTAAAAATTGGAGCCCAGGATATGGTTTTTGGACTAATGATTTGAGTTTAGCTTCAAATGATTCTAATAATGGTACACCATTAGCTCAATATTATGTTAACAATGTTAATGATTATGGTAAAGTTTTAAGAGATTTAGTGGTAAAAAATGTGTCTAATTCAGATGGATTAGTTCCAAATATACCTATATTAAATGTAAGCGATTTTCAGGTTGTTCAAACAAATACTAATTTAACAAGTACAACTGATTCAGATAAATTAAAAAATCTTAATAATCAATTAATGTCTTTAAATTCTGAAATTGATCAAATTAATGCAGCAATTCAAACTAAGAATAATCAATTACAGATAAATAGATTTACTTCTGATTCAGCAAAAAAACAATTTCAAAATGAAATTGTTAGTTTAAATAATCAAAAAGCTAGTAAAACAACTTTATTAACAAGTGTTACCAATCAAATTATAACATTATCAAACTCTCCTAATATATTAGTAAGTCCTGAATTTTCAGTAAGAGGATTTTGGGCAATACCTGATCCTGTATCTCAATCTGGTATTGCTCCACAATATGTTATTCAATTTGAATATAGATATAAAAAATTAGATTCTAATGGTAAAGAAATGCCAATAGATAGTTTTAATATATCATCAACTAATACAAAAGCCGCTTTTTCTAATTGGATAGATGTTAAAACTGATATTAGAAAAAGAGTATATGATTCTACAACGGGGACTTATACATGGCAAGTAGAAGATGTAACTAATCCTGATGTAAATAATATTAATCAATTAGATATACCTGTTAAATACGGAGAACAAGTTGAGATACAAGTTAGATCTATATCTGAAGTTGGATGGCCAGATACCCCTATTTATTCTGATTGGAGTAGTAGTGTTATTGTACCATTTCCTACATCATTGAATCAAATTACTAATCAATCTTCTTCTATTATAAATAATGCTAATAAACAAGATGTAGTTTCTACTGTTTTAAATGAGTTAGAATCTATGGGAGTTAATGATTTGTTATCTGAAAAATCAGTTATTAATAATCAAACATATTATTTAAATAGCGACGTGATTCTTTCAGGATTTAAAGATATTAATGGTAATGCTATAGGGTTATTTGATTATTTAACTTTATTGCAAAATAGAATTACTGTTTTAGAAAATACAATAAGTCAAGCAATCGGAGATTTAACAATAACTATTTTCAAAAATTCAGAACAATTTGTAGTTACAAATGGATCTTCATTAAGCTTTAATTTAGAATGTGAAGATTATTTAACTCCTTATGTATCTAATAATACTATTAATACTGGTAGAGTTTATCAAAATAATATTTATGTTATTAAAGACTTTATGATTAAAATCTCTAATAATACCACAAGTTCTAAATTAGGATTATTATCTAATAGATTATATAATTCAGGAAATACTGATGTATATCAACAAACAGCCCCTCAAGTTTTTTGGGTAGATAGTCAAAATAATTTAATAACTAATGATCAAAGCGGTGTTAGTAAAACTCAATTAGATAATCAATTTATTTGGTCAGTTAATTATGATAATATAACTTCTAGTACAATTACTAAATTATCAGATAATGTTGGATCAACTTTTTTAAGTTCAAATTCAATTACAAGTATATTAGGTTCTAATAACTATAATATTGGTTATTCGGATCAAAGTATACTATCATTTAAAGGAAATAATAAGTCTCTTTTAGATACCACAAAATGGTTAGACGAAACAGTAAGTGTAGCAAGTACAACTAAATTATTATCATCAGTTCATCCAGTAATTGATAAATTATCATCAATTACCGAAACAAATTCAACAAAAACACATACTATTGGATTAGGTACAACAAATGATATTAATATACCTATTAACATTTATTTTAAAATGAATGCTTTAGATAATACACAAAGCGGTTTAGATTATAATTATATTGATTTAAACCAACAATCAAAAACAATAACTCATACTAAAGAATTAAAAATTTTAGTAGATAGTTTATCAGACAATAGACCAACAATATTTAGTATTGAGTTTAATCTTAATAGAAGTAAAATTATAGTTGGTAAAAACTCAAATCAAATTAATGTAACTAATGGATAATAGTTTATCTTTATTAAAAACAAATGTTGGTTTAACAACAAATGTTAAAATTATGGTTTCTGATAATGGTTTATATCTTGAGTCAATTGATTCAAGATCTGAGCTATCTAATGTTAATTATAAGAAATTTTATTTTGATAAAAATAGCTATTATGATGAATTGATACCTATTTTTTATGATGGTTTAAGTAATACTATATCATATTATATAAAAGATGATAATGATTCTGATATAATGTTTACTGATTTTAGTAAACAATATGATGATATTTATTATGCTGGTTGTAGAAATATAACTGATAATAAAGCATATACAGAAGATTTTGAATGTTTTAGCCCTCTTTATATAAAAAAAGGTAAATTACCTAAAGCTTTTATAATATTCCGTATAGATGGTCCTGGTTTAATTAATTTATCAAAAGATAATTTTAAGGAAGAAATTTTAAATAATCTTAAACCAATTAAAGTAGTTGATTTATCAACTTTAAGCGATATTGGTTATTGGTTAAATAAAAACTATTCAAATAATAAGTTTTTTCCTGACTCTCCTTTTTATATGGATTATAGAGATCTAGAGTTTTCTTATTGGAATGGAATAAGTTATAAAAATGGAGGTTATACTAAAATAGGATATTATTTAGATTCTTTTCTAAATGATGAAAATACTTATTCTGATTTTGAAAAACATATATATGATGGATATATGCAAAATTCAATTGTATTTCCACATATATTAAACCTTAGTTTTTTATTTGATGATTACCCAGCAACTCCTACAACTTCAAGAGAATGGAGTTTAAATAGATATATGGGGTTTTATTTAGATAGTTTTGATTTATATAAAAGTGTTAATTCATATATATTACCTAATTTAAATACTGATTTAAAAATAACTAATGGTAATATAATAATATCTGTTTCTAATTTTAATCCTTTTGTGGATTTATATGAAAATATAGAATATCCATATATTGAGATAAATGGTCTTTTCTATAAAGTTGAGAAAATTGCAGCTTCTTCAGAAAATATGTTAGGTCAAAAAATTAAAATCAATAATACTTTATATGTAGATGGTATAGCAACTGTTGATAATTATGTATATAAAGTAATTAGTGATATAGATTTTACAGGTTTAACAAGTTCTTCTATTAATAACAATACTATTAGTTTCACTGGTTCAAATACCATATATTTAGATAATCAAACAGATTTAATACCTGACTATAATTTAGCAAGTGTATGGGTTATTGAGATTGATAATGTTTATCATAGAGTAATTTCAAATAATGATGGTACATATCAATTATTTACAGATTATGCTTTTGAAAGTGGTAATAATACATTAAGTTACTATGTAAATTACCCACAACTTGAAAAAAACGTTATTAATCTTATCCCTAATGTAAATAATAAACCAATTTCTTTTAATATTTATAAATGTAATTTTACAGATATTGTAGATTTCGAAACATCTATTGTAAATACTCCATTTTCTAAATATGAGTATGAAGTTAATACTTCAATAAGTAAAACAGATGAAGTTAAAATGTATAAAAGTAATTATGATAGTTCTAATATTCCAGCGGAAAAAGATAATTTTATAATTAATTCAACAAATACTAATATACCTTGCTCATCAGAATATACAGCAAATGGTGAATTATTTTCTTTAACTAATAATAATTTAAATACTTTATGGAAGAAAAATACTCAAAGAGTTAAATGGGGTTATATGGGTTCTATATCATCTAATGATTATCCATATTTATTAAACAACTCATATTTATCAGAGCAGTATAATAAAACTACTAATACAGATTCTTACCTACCAAATAGATTAGATAGAAATTTAGACTATTTTTATTCTATAAATGCTTCTACTCAATCATATGATTATTATAGTTTAAATATACAAGATGATGATCCTGATTTTTTCTTTTCTATTTATGATTATGTTCAAGATATTTCAAATTATGATTATTTTCAATATTTCTTTAATAAAAAATCAATATTTAGTGATGGTGATTTTATAACAAATACTCAAAAATATTCATTATTTAATTATAGTGAACCTAATATACCAAATAGTACATTATTTAGAGGGATAAAGTTTAATATTTATGACGTTTCTTCTATTGTTGTAAATCAAAATAATATTAATCAAAATGTAACTATACAAAATATAAATGCTATTTGTAATAATACTTATTATAATTGGAAATTATCAATATTATTTAGTAAAAATAACTCTAAAGTTGATAGTGATGGTAATGTTTATGATATTGATAATCAGCTTTCTTGGGTTATTATTAAAAATTTGGATAATGGTACAACTTATTATAATGGAGATCTTATTTTATACTATGATATTTTATATAAAAATATAGGAACATATAGTTATACAGTTAATAATAGTAATATTTTAGATTCAAATTATTGGATACCATATATTGATAACTATAATTTAACTACTCCTGTTAAATCTATATTTTGGACTCCTAATCCACCTACCCCATATTTACAAGGAGATTTTGTTTATAACTTTGGAGAGTATTATACCTTTGTTACACAAAGTGGTATAGATTTTTGGTATCCAGCAACTTATAGTAATGGAAATTATGTTTATAATAACAATAATGTATATAAATATATATCACCTGTTGATAGTGATTCATTTATAAATGATTCTACAAAATGGCAGATAGTTACTGATTATACAAGTTTAGTTAATTGGAAATTAGTCGAATTATGGAATGTTAATAATACATATGTAACTGAAGATTTAACTGTATATAATTCAATTCTTTATAGAAAAGATTATGATGAAATTGATCTTAATAGCCCTGATATCTCTAATAAATGGACTATATTATATGAGTTATATCCAAAAGGAAATTATGTTCCATCAGTCGGATATTCATATAATATAAATAATATTTATTATTTATGTATTGATAATCCTAATTCTGATTATTTGGATAATGGAATTGATATTTACTTCAACTATAAATATAAAAATATATTTATTAATATTTATAATAACGATAATACTTTACCTTATATATCTAATGTTGATAGGGATTATATGTATAATAATTTATACTCTAAATTATGTAGTACAAATTTTATTAATATGATAAATAATCCATCTTATTATTATAATTATTCTAATTTACTTAGATTTATAATAATTAAAGATGATGTTAAAGTTTATGATATAAATAATATAGAAAAACTACCTGTTTATATAAATTGTGAAACATCAGATTTGTTTAATACAAGAATTAATTCATTAAAAATATCACCTTCTACACTCAATTCATCACAAATAAAGGTGAATTATATATTAAATAATAATAATATAACTACATATTCTCAGTTAAATTATTATAATGGCAGTAGTTTAGCTAATACTATATCAAGAACACCTAATCCACAATTAATTCCAAATTATCATGGATTAAAAAATAATATTTTTAATTCTTTAAATAGATACAGTGGTCCTTATTCTCCTATTTTGTATAAAATTCAATTATTTAAATCAATTGGTATTGATAATATTAAGCCAGTCGCTTCTATAAATATATCAGATTTAAATTATTTTGGTCTATCTTATAGTTATTTTAATTTAAAAAGTATATCTCCTGGATTAAGTTTAGGATTTAGTATATCGTCTACTGCTTCCGCAGTTGGTCCGACAGCAGTTGCTAATGATATAGTTTATAATTGGAATTCTAAATATTCATATATTGGTTATAGTATGACTTCATCAGGAACTACAATTTATATGACTTATAATAATATAAGTTTTGATATTAATAATACTACCCTTAATATTAATATTAATATTGGAATTACAACATCAAGTTTTATAGGTACTTTTTCAGGAGGAGCTTATTTTAATACATATGAAGGTAATTATGTATTTGATACATCTTTAACGGAATTTGGAATCATGAAAGAGTTAATATTATCTAAAGTAAATAGAAATCAAAATATCCTAAAATTAGGAAATGATTTAAAATCAATATATCCAATGATTGATGAGTTTGGTTATACAACAACCGATTTATTTATTTTTAAATCTACTTGGGATTTTAATTTTTATTTAGAATGTGTTGTTCCTAATACAAATATTAAAGAAATAACTAATAATAAACTAAAATAAATGAGAAGAACATATATAAGCCCCGAATATCAATATAGTAATGTGTATGGAACTTTTAATATGAAAGAAACATCACCATTTTTTGGATCTAAAATGTTAAAAATTGTAGATTCTTTAAAAATAGATAATAATAGTATATTATACTATGATGAACCATCAGGTGAACAATTAATTAAACCAATTAATGAGTCATTAAAAATTGTATCATTTGATAACTTAAAATTAAGTAATCATACTTCAATATTGAATACTAAAAATATAAATAATCCAATTTTAACTTTAAATATAAATTATATAGATATTTTAAGGCAGTATTTATTTGCGGTTTTGAAGAAAAATAAAACATTTTTAGGAGTATTAAGTAAATATACCGTTAATAATAGCATAAGCTCAGTGATATATGAATATATTAATTATAATCTTTTAAATAAGTATGATATACCAACTATAGATTTATTTATATCTTATAATAGTATAGTGAATAATAATAATAATTTAAAGTATAATATTACTTATAATCCAAATATTATGAACAAATCTAATATTAGAAATAAATTTTCTATAGTAACAGATACAATAAGTAATGTAATTACTTTAAATTATAATCAAGAACAAAATGCAAATTTATATAATTTCGATTATTATTTTAATATATATTATAATAAATTATAATTTTGTATTTTGAAAAAAGACCAAACAATATTTAGCAATTTAGTTATTTTATTAACTCAATTTAAGACAAGACCTTATTATTTAGCTAAGTTCTTAATAAGAAACTCATGCCTTAGTGAGAACTTCATGAAAAAACTCAATAAAGTTGATAAGTTTAAGAATATTAAAAATCTTGAAGATATTAATTTTTATGATATAAGTCATATGGAAGACTATTTTGAATCATTATTATTAGATAAACAATTTTTAGAGGAAAAAACTATTGAACAAATAACAATAGAATTAAATGAGAAGTTAAAAAAGTCTATTGAAGAAGAAAGATATGAAGACTCTCAAAAATTAAGAGATTATATGTTGAAAAATAATATAACTATTTTTTAAACTTTTTTATAAAATTGTGATAATATTAATAGTTAAAAAATTAATTATGACAAAAAATCACAAACTTAAAATTTACAAACACAATTTTGGTGTAGATGAATTCGCCGAAAACAGTAATCAAACCCCAAATTTCCTAGAAATGGAACAGTTCTATGAACAATTAGATGTTCATGTTGTAGAACAAAATCAAATAGTACACGCTACCTATGTAGGTAAGACTAATGACCATTTGCTTTTTGAAGCTTCTCTAAAAGACTATATTAGAGTTGAAAATAAATCAGCAGAAGCAAAATATCTTATTAATACTAATGTAGGAGATACAGTTGATGTATTGATATTAAATATCAATAATGATGATTTCCTTATTAAAGGAAGTATTGCTACGATTTATGAAACAAGAGCACATAATACATTATTAGCTCTTGAAGAAGGAGAATCTGTAACATCAGTTGTTAAATCATGGAATCCAGCAGGATACACAATGGAAATCTTATATGAAGGTGTTACACTTTCAGGATTTATGCCTAATACTTTAGCAGGTATTAATAAACTATATTCACCTGAATCAATTGTTGGAAAAACAATGCAAGTAATGATTGAATCATTCTCAAGGGAAGAAGGTACTTATATAGTAAGTAGAAGAAAGTATTTACAATCTTTAATCTCTGAAGAAGTTAAAAACTTAGAAACAGGAAGAGTTTATAGTGGTAATGTAACAGGAACTACACCATTTGGAGTATTCATTGAATTTAATGAATGTTTAACAGGTATGATTCACAAAACTAATCTAAATCCTGATTGGCAAGAAAGAATTACTGAAATTACACCAGGTTTTGAAATTGACTTCTATGTTAAAGAAATCATTAAAGATAAGATTATCTTAACTCAAATATTGAGAGAATCTTTATGGGATGTTATTAAAGTAGGACAAGTTCTTACAGGTAAAGTAAAGGATAACAAACAATTTGGTTCACTTATTTATTTAGATAATGAAACAATTGGTTTAATCCAAAATCCTAACAAATCACTTTCTATTGGAGAAGAAGTTAAAGTTAAAGTAACTTTAGTAGATAGACAAAATAGAAAAATATTCTTATCACAAAATTAAAAAATAAAAAACCACCAACTTTTGTTGGTGGTTTTTATTAAACAATAAACAATAAAACAAAAAGATGGAAAATTCAGAACATGAAATGATACAAGATTTATTAAACTCCGATACAATCGAAGATACTACTTGTATTAATATAATAATAAATGCGGTTGGAATAACCTTAGAAAGTGATTTACTCACTGAATTAGATCGAGCTTTAATTCTTAAAGCATTATTTTCTTTAAATCAGAAAATTGAAAAAGGTGAAGATATAATTATATCTACTAAATAAATTATTCAAATATACTAAAGATTATATCATCATTCTTAGAATGAGTACTTAATCTTGAAATTATATTTTTATTTATTTTTTGTATTTGGTTGGAAATATTATCATAGCTAGTTGAGTAATTATGTATTACCCAATTAGCTATTGTATTTTTATCAGAATCCGACATTTCATTATTGAATATATCAGAATTAAAGTAATAATTACTTTTCTTATAATCATCTATTCTAGTAGACTCAGGTCTATAAACATTAATATTAAAATTCATATGTTCATTCCATTCTTTTTCGAAAAGAACAGAGCATAAGAACATAGTATAATAGTTATTTTTATAACGCAATCTCCATTTCTCATAAGAGTTAAACACTTCTGGTTTAATCAAATCTAAAATAGTATTGAAATCAAAATAGGACATCTTAGACGGCTCTAAGTAAGAATGATAAAAGACATGGTCTCCTACTTTTTTTCTAATTAAGTCTATGTAATCTTGTCTGTAATTAAGAATAAATTTAATTACAACATCAGCGTCAAATAAAGGCACACCTATATTTGAGAATTGTTTAGCAATTTTTTCGTGCCCAGAATATACATTACCAGTTATACCTATTTTTAACATATTATTTATTATTTTGATATAACAAATATACGAAAAAATTTTAATAATAAAAAATTATTTTGTAACTAATTTTTGTTTTATAAAGGATATTAAATTAGGAAATCCTTTACACCAATAATTACTAGTTTTATTTCTATTACCTAAAGAAATAAGATAAAAATCTCTATTAAGAGAATATATTACTCCTGTATCTAAATTTATACAATTAAATGGGTAATCTACTTCAAATAAGGAATCTTTTAATTCAAAATCTATCAATTCTTTGATTTTTTCTAATTCCACATCACTAAATTTTATTGGTTTAACATTTTTTAACCACTCTTTAGCCTCATCATTAGATATTTTTGTAAAAGTAGGATTTTTGCTTTCTAAAAATATTTTTAATTTCTTTATCATATAGTATATATTATTTAATATATAAAATAAAAATGTATATTATGAATATCCAAAAGTTATTAGATAAATATAAAATTAAATTAGACCACAAAATGATATTAGATATGTGGAATGAATCTAACAAATCTAAATATAATCTTGATTATTTAACTAGTATTTTAGAGTCTATAAATGAAGATTATTCAGATTCTAAAATAGATGAGAAAACTAAAGAAAAATTAGAATTAATATCTTTATTTAATAATATATCATCTAGTAAAGAAAAATGTTGTGATTTATTAAAAAACTCTTGTTTAGATAAGAACAATCAAGATATTAAAGAAGTTATTTTAGTTATAAATGATTCTAAAAATTACGAAGATTTAGATGAATTAGATTCTATGTTATTTAATGGATATTCATCAGAACTTTCTTCTACTTTCAGTAAATACATTAAATAATTTACTAATAAAAAAAATTTTAATTAAATGTCTCAAAATATAGTTTTAGGTTATACATCAAATTTGTTAAATTATGCAGAAGTTTATTATATAAACGGTAATCCTAAAACAGCAATTTATTCAGAAATAAATACTAATATCCAAGCAGGAGATAAAGTTTTTATAATGAATGGAATTTATGATTCTCAAAAATATATTGATATAGGTAAATATGCTCAAAATGCAGATGGATATACTGTATTATATACTAATAATTGTCAAATTGTTATAGATTTAGCATATACATATTCAACAATATTTACACAATCATATTATACAGATAACTTAGATAATTATAAGAAGATTTATAATATTACTTCACAAAGAGAATTTGATTATATAAATCAAATTTTTGTTGATTCTTATACATACTCTGATTATTATACATATAATAGAATATCTAAATTTGAATATGGTTTAACTAATAATATAATTTATTCAGCAAGTACATTTAGTGGTATATCTTCTACTAATAGTATTGGTCAAAATAGTGGTATATCAGCTACGAATAGTTTTTGGACAAGAAATGGTAATACATGGTTAAATATTACTAGTGAATTTATTTCAGGTTCATTTTCAGGTATTCCTTATAACGGAAGAATAATGATATTTGGAGAAGATTTTAATTATAATAGGACTTTATTAAAACAACGTAATATATATAACTATAGTAATACAACTTATAATTGGTATATAGATACTTTATATAAAAAACCTATAATATCAAGACTATCTTTTCAAGGAGGTTCTTTTCATGGAATACATAATAATGGTATATTTGGTAATTATAAAACTAATCAAGTATGGGATAATAATGGTACATGGAATAGTGGATTCTTTGTTAATTCAACTTGGGAAAGTGGTGTTATGAACTCTAAATCGGATGAAAGTTCAACATCTTATTATGCAGAATTAGTTAATAATAAAGTAAAACAACATTTTGATTATAGTAATAATAATGGATATGGTTATAATTTTATATTAGATTCTAATATAAATTCAGGTATTATTAATGATGGAAATGTAATTAATACTAATGTAGTAGGTCTTGATAATACTTACATTTTAAGTGCTACATCAAGTAATAACATTACTCTTAATGGAGGTTTTTATGATTTCTGTGATTTTAAAAACGTAAATATAAATAATTCAGAAACATTAGATTCTATAATATCTAATTCTACTATAAATAATAGTCAAATATATAATAGTCAAATTAATAATTCTTTAGTTATTAATAGTAAATTAAATGGTTCTAATGTATTAAATATAATATCTGCTGATATTTCTTATTATGTTTCTGAAACAATACAAGAAAGAGGTATATTAAAACTTTATATTTCAGAAAGTGATTTTTTAAGGTTAGATTTGATGGATAATTTTTACATTACTAATATAGACAAAAACTTTCTACTAAATAGTTTGAGTTTAAGTCAAAAATTATTAATGCCTTATGAATTAAGATATGTTATTGATTCTATTTTTAATCCTGATTTTGCTGATAATCTTATAATTAGTTTAAAAACTCCTTTTGATAATAATAATTTAGTTGATATTTTTGTCTATGAAAATATTTATAGACCACATGAAAATAGGTTTATTGATAACCCAAATAAAAATTATTCAATAGATATTGATTTTGGTAGTTTCTTAACTTCTTCTAATACATATTTAACTAAAAATAATGTAAATAATTTATTTAGCAATGCTTATATTAGTAATGGGGATATAAATGAAGGTTTAGTTGATAGTAGTGAATTTATTAATTATACTAATATAAACTATAATACTAATATAATAGCAGGAAGTAGTAGCAATTTATCTATTACTAAAGTAAATAATAATTTATCAGTAATATTAAACTCACCTAATGAGTATTCAACTGGTACTTTAAAAGTTGGTAATTATGTTTGGTTAGATTCTATAATGTTTAATAACACACAGGATATAAGTGGAACATATAGTATAGTGTCTATAACATATTCAAATACGAATATTTATTTAGGACTAAGTAATTCTTCAATTGTTAGTTTATTATCTACAGGAACTTATTCGATTGTAGATGGTTTATTTAATAAAAATTACGTTAATACTGTTAAAATTTCTAATTCAAATATAAATTCAGGTTTATTTTTAGGTACATTATTTAAATCTTCTACATTTTTTAATTCTAATTTTGATAATACTAATTTAAGTTTAAATAATTTATCTTTATTAAGATTAGTTGGTTTAAATATAAATGATCCAAATCTTATTTTTAATAATGCTACAGTCAAATCATCAGTTATTAATAATACCACATGGAATAGTTCAATCGCAGTAGATTGTATATGGAATAATAATGTATTTAATAATGGTATTTTTTATGATGGTTATTGGTTAAATGGTACATTTAATAATGGTTTATTTACTAATAATGATGGAGTTTTACAAAATATATCTTATTCCGATTTACAATTATATAATAATTGGTATGATGGAGTATTTAATTCAGGAACTTTTTATAAGTCTATTTGGGTTAAAGGAACATTTAATAATGGGTTATTTTATAATTCAGATTGGTATAGTGGTATATGGAATAACGGCATATTAGGAGATAATTCTGTTCCTCATAGTAAAACTACATTTGGAGTATCTCAATCATTTGGAGTATCTCAATCATATTGGTATGATGGTATAGTTAAAAATGCCAATGTAGGGGGTGATGGTAATGTTTATTGGTATAATGGTATTTTTTATAATGGTATTTTTAATTCTACATTAGGTATAGGTTATAGTATTTGGTATGATGGTCAATTTAATGGTGGTGATTTTACAGGTAATTCTATATGGCAGTATGGTATATTTAATGGTGGTAAATTTTTATCAACATATAAAAATACATTTATAAATTCAACACAATCTACTGATTATACATGGCAAGGTGGTATATTTAATGAAGGTTTATTTAGTACTCAATCTACATGGTATAATGGTGAATTTAATGGTGGTATATTTAATGGTATCGTTTGGAATAATGGTGTGTTTGGTGGAGGTAATTTTGTTGGAAGTGGTAATAATATATTATTAGGTTCTGATTCAGATTATGTAAATCAATTTACTCAATCTTTTTATGGGTTATGGAGAAATGGTATATTTAGCGAAAAAAAACAATATAAAATATACGACACTACATTAGATATAAAAGAAACTGCTATATTTGATAGTGGTTTATGGCAAAATGGTTTATTTGATTCAACATCAGGACAATTTAATAACTCTGCATGGTTAGCTGGTAATTTTAATAATGGTAATTTTAATGGAGGTATATTTAATCCTTATTGTGATAGTATATTACAAGGTAATACCTCATCATACTCATATAATTTAAATATAATACCTAATGATTCTAATGTTTGTGTATGGAATAATGGGAATTTTTATAGTGGTAATTTTAATTTTTCTAATTGGAATAATGGAAATTTCTATAATGGAAATATGACAGGTGCTGTTTGGAATGCAGGAACATGGTATTATGGTAATGCTAATAATATTTATTGGGTTTCAGGAACTTGGTTAAATGGGCAATGGAATGGTTCTCCATATGATTATACTATTTTAGATGATAATAATAACGTTATTAATGGACCTGAAAAACAAATATTATCAAGAATAGGGTTGCTTAATTCTAATATACATTTAAATAATGTATTTACTGGTACTTATAGCAGTATCGGTAAATTAGGATGGACACAATCTTCAGATAATAACTTAGTTTGGAATTCAGATTCTAATGGTATATATTTACCTAGTTTTGTTTATAGTAATCCTATTTTTAAACCAAGTACAACACATCCTTTATCATATCAAACTAAATATGATATTTATTCTGAATATGCTTTTTCTTTTCAAATAGGTGATACTATTACAGAAAATGAAATATATAGCATATCTTTTGGTAGTTTTTATACAGTTAGTTATAAAGCAACTTCAACTGATACATACAATGATGTTTTATTAAAATTAGCAGACTTAATAAATTCTGATGCTTATTTATCATCATCTAAAGTAATATGGCATTATTCTCAAAATGCTGATGTTGCTGTTGGTAATACTAGTATTACTGACCCTGTGATTAGATCAGGGGTTATTTTAAAAGATTATGAGTTATTTATATATTATAGTTCATTAAGAAGTGATTTAGTTCCAAGTGCAACATCATCTAAAGTATCAACTATTAATAATAATCAATCAAAACAGCTTAATTTTACAATAGGTTCAAGTAGTAATATTTTTAGTACTGCAAGTAATTATTTAATAGACCTTACTTTGAAAAGTGTTGGAGGTAGTTCATATTTTAAAATAGGTTATAGTAATAAAAGTCAATCATATACTTTAAATGGTCAACAAACTTATACAATACCTTTAAAACAAACTAATTCTGGTTTATCTAATCAAGAATTAAGTATAATAAAACTTTCAACTTCTTTTGGAAATCCAACATTTTCAATATTATCATATAATGTTTCAATATATGAAACAACATATAGTGATTATTGTAATACATTTACATCATCTTTAATAACTTATCCAAATATTACAAATACATATTCTACTATAATAAATAGTTCTACAATAAGTTTAGGTAATATAGATCCAAATTTAGTGACTACATATAAAGTAGATACTGGTGATGGAACTTCTGGGTTTTTAACAATAAATTTTGGTAATGGTAAATTTGGATCATTTCCATCATCTGATGGAGTTAATACTTTAATATCTAATTCTTCAATTTGGAAAGGAGGTGCATGGAATAATGGATATTGGAATTCTAATCCAATTGATAGATTAACGAATTTAACTTATTTAAATATAGATAATTATACTTGGAATATAACTTTAACTACTCCAAAAAATAGTAGTTTAGATTTAACATCATCTAAGTACTCTTTTATTACAGGTGATAATGTTTTGATTAGTAATATAGTTGGATTGGATATAAATAATAATAGGGTTTTAATAACTAATTTAAATAAAGTTTTATCAGTAACCCCATATATAGAAAATTTAGATGGTTCTGAAGTATTGAGCACTATAACTATACAGATATTAGTAAAATATCCTATTCTAAGAATAGAACAAGATTCTTTATTTCATACTATTAAACTAACAAAAACATCTTGGTTAAGTGGAGTTTTTACAAATGGTTTATTTGAGGGAATTTGGAATTATGGTATGGTTAAAGGTTATCCTTATATAACTAGATTTGAAAATACTCATTGGATAGATGGTATATTTGATGGAGGTACTTTTAAAAGTGATCCATTAGGTTCACAATCAACTGGTCTAATACAAAATTTTACATTTAGAGATAATAATATTTCAGATACAAATAGTATAGGAACTAATTTAGGATTTAAATATAATTCTTGGATGGATTTAAATTATGATAATAACTCAATGACTAACATATATAAAGATAATTATATATATAATCAAGACTATCAATTGAGTATACCAGACATGAACTTAAATGGGTATCCGACTTCTGATGTTCTTTCATCAAAATCTTATTTTAGAAATTCTTATGATAGTAATATTGTATATTATAGTTTAGGTAGTAAATATCAAATATATACTGATTTTATTGGTGATGGTGCTATTTTTAACAATTCATATTCAAATCAAATTAATAAATTAGGTCTTGATAAATTTTATGAATTAGGTTGGACTTTTTCTCAAGATTCAAATTTAAATATAAGTTCTAATACATCATTATCTAATACAAATAAATTATACGTATCTAATGATAATCCTAATGCTAAATCATCAAGAATTGGTATTAAATATGCTATTGTTAGTGATAGTAAAGTAGCTAGTACTGATCCTAAAGCTCCTATTTCAAAAACAACTACAAGAATATTAAATCCTGGGTCTAATATAACTACTTATAGTTCAACAAATAATAATAATTCAGGACAAGGAGGAACATCTAGTTATGTTTTTGTTGGTAATTTTGAAAATACTGCAAGATTTAAATCTTTATATTATTCTAATTCTAATTCTCAACTTTCAAATAATCAATATAACGTAAAAGCATTTACTAATATTCATAATAATTTATCTTGGGATCCTTCAAATGATGCTTATTATAATGTAAATGCAGCTGAATGGGATTTGGTTCATAATTATGGGAAATCATTAACAGCCTCAACAACTAATACAGGGAATACTACAGATACTTTATTTTATAATTATTGGAAAATTCCAACAACAGATACTTATACATTAGGTTTACAAATTCCATTTATTTTAAATTTAGGAGATAGTTATAATAGACACACATTTGTTGATTGGGGAGGATATCATGATTCATCAAGAGGTGGTGGAAGTGTTTATTTTAAACTATTTGGATGTATTGAATATTGTCTATTTGATTATGATGATATATTAAATGAAGATAATTGGACTATATTAGGTACTACTTATATGACATTAGATCCAAATTTAAAAAATATAAATAGTTTTGACGCTTATATTAAAGTAGGTACTAATCAATTTGACGGAAGTATAAATTTTGATAATGAAAATATAGTATCTGGACTATTAACAATAGATAATTTTTCTTATACTTTTAATAAAGGAGATAGGGTTAGATTTAATTTATATACTATAGTAGGTCCTCAAAATAATAGAACTAATAATTCTATTGATAATAATATACAACCACCATATTCAGATATAGGATTTAATACTAGTGGTATTATTAGTTCTTTAAATAAACCAGGAACACAAATGAATATAGCATTTCCAGGAACTAGAACATATGCTTCTATAACATTTAATCCTACTTCTCAAAATATACCACTTGATGGCTTTGGTGCAACATATCTATCACCAAAATTAAATCAAAGAATATTAAATTATCCTTATAATAATAGTGGATATTTTGAGATATATACTTCAAATAGTATATCATATTTAGAAAATGATAATGTAACAATATCAAAAAATAGATATTCATTATCTAGATTTGATATTGCAAGTACTAATGCTATACTTAATTCTCAACCATCAATAGATCCTATTAGTACAACATTTTCTTTTAATATATCTAATAATGAAATTACATTTCCTGGTTTATATAGTAATATATTAAAAATAGGTGATTATATATCTTTATCTGCTTCAAATGATAAATTCTATTTCACATTAACAAATGTTAATTTAAATTCTTATCAAACAACAACAATTACATCAAAAGGGGCTACTATAAATGTTAATAATATTACTATTTTAAATACTTTAGAAAATTTACCGTTATTACAAGATAGTTATTTTACACTAACTTTAGAAGATAGAATTGTTATACCAAATATATTTCAATTAAATATACCAAAAATGTATTCTCCAAATAGAAATATAATTAATTATATTTCTAATATTAAAAATGGTAATACCCAAAATGTTTTTTATGAATATTTTTATAATAAAAATTTATTTAGATTTTATCTAGAAAATAGTGGAATTTATGAATTTTTATTTAATAAAATAAATTTTTATGAGGTAGATTCAATCCCATTTTTTAACTATTGGGAAAATATAAATAATATCAATTTTAATATAGAAATTCCAAATATTGCTAATTATCCAAATATTGATAATACAAAAAATATTTATGATATTTTAGGAAATATATCTGTTAATTTTACACAAGGGGTTATTGGTAATTCAGCTTCAAGTTTAAATAATTATTATTTATCTAATTATTATATATTCTTCGCATTAAAAGGTATCATATCTTCTAATTATACTACATACTCCATAGTTAATGATATAATAACTATAGTTGGTGAACCTAGTTCTGAATTAAGTCAATTAATAAATGATACTATCAATCCTACTAGGTTTTATATAGATGATTTAGCAAATACCCAAATTTATTCATTCCCAACTTCATTTAAAGGATATGATTATGCTACTTTTAGTCCTAGCCTAACTTATAGCTTACTAATTTACCCAACAGATACTATTACAACTACACAAAAAAGTAAATATATTCCTATAGATATATATAATACTGATTTAACTCCTTTAAATAATTTAACTATCAGTTGTGATTATCCAGATATTACAGGTAATATACCTTATTGTTTAAATGCTCCTTTTTCAGTAGTTATTGATGGAGATGGTTCAACAGTAAATATTAATACAGATTGGGGTATTTATATAAATGGTATAATTATACCATCATCTTATAAATATAATAATTTAGTTTCTATTGGTAATAAACCAATAGAGATGTTTAATACGGATAATAGTTATATGGGTTATACTTTTAGTACTATTGATGATTTAATGCAAAAAACATATAGCATAGTTTATAAACCAACAGTAACTATTGATAGTTACACATATTCCCCTGCTTTTTATTATGTAAATAATTATAATGTTGAACCTAATGTAATAATAGCTTCTGCTTCTATATCGTTCACATATTCTGATGCAGGTACTTATTCATATGGTATAGATAATTTAATTTATTCTACAACAGCAAGTGGTAGAAGATATACAACTATTGAATGGTCATATGATAATGGACCTTATAGTTTTTTCACAACATCTGTTAGTAATCCGCCAAGTTATAATATATTCAATATAAATACAGATGGAACTATTGATTATTCCCCTAACTTCCCATTTGATGTTGCAGGAAATACATATTCAATTAGAATAAGTGCTACAACTTCTAATTATTCAAGTAGTTTATTTACCCCTTCTGTGTATACCTTCTCTGTGGTATATGGACAATAAAAAAGAGAGCGTTTAAACGCTCTCTTTTTTTCTTACTAACCAAAGGTGTCCGACTTTTCCAGGTATGTTGGAAAAATGTCCCATACAATCTACTTTAAAATCTTTTGAATCAGGTGGTATTTTTATACCACTTAATTTTTGTTTACCTAAAATCCTTTTTTCTCCTTTGCAAGTTTTACACTCTACAAGACCTACTTTACCTAAACCTTTACAAACAAAACATGGTTGATCATTATAATCTTTACCAGTTCCTTCACATAGTTCACATCCATCATCTCCTTCAAAATATTTTATATTACCATTAATATCTTTTATTTCTATTTTAGTTGAAGTATCTTTTCCAGAGCCTTTACAAGTTTTACAAACAACTAATCGTTCGTATTCAATTTCACCATTAAAAGTATCATCTATATATACGATAATATTAAGACCTTCTTTTTTCTTGAAATCTTCATACTTATCTTCATCCCATGCCTTACTTAGGTTATTAAATTCAAAATTTAATAACTCAGTTAGTTCATCATAAGATGAACCCCATTTACTTTTAGTATCATATTCTTTTCTTGAATTTTCATCCATTAGAATATCATAAGCTTCAGATAATAAACGAAAGTTTTCAGAATCTCCTCCTTTATCCGGGTGATGCTTTTTTGACAAGCTATAATAAGAACGCTTAACTTCTTTTTTATCAGCATTAAAACTAATACCTAATAATCCGTAATAATTTTTATTAAAATCTATATTCATTAATCTATATTCTTATTTAGCTGTTCTTTGTAAATAGCTTTTTTAATTTCTGCTCTTCTTTTTACGGAAGGTTTTGTATAAGTTTTTCTTGCTCTTAACATTTTTTCTGTTTTAGTGCTATCAAACTTTCTTTTTAGTTTTTTAATAGCTCTTTCTAAGTTTTCTCCGGGTTTAATTTCGATAATTATCATTTTTTTAATAAAATTTTATTATAAAATAAATTAAAGCATACGTTTCTTAAAATACTTAAAGTTATAAAATAACCAAATATAAACAAACCACTATAATCTATGTTTATAGACACAGCTACTAAAATAGCCATTATAATTAATAATTCTTTAATCATTTTGAAAAAGTGCCAAGCATCTGTTAATTGAACAGGATAGTTAAACTCAATTCCAAAAAAATTAATTTTTTTAAATCCATTTGCAGGATTATCATTGATGTATTTATTTACCCAACTAATATTCTTATTCCAAATATTTGGGTTCATTTTCTTAAATATACTTATACTAAAATGATCAGAACATGTATCCATAACGGCATCACATACGCCACTCAAACAGTATAAAATAACTGGTATAATTGCTAACCACATATCTATTTATTTATTTTTCTTTTAATAAAGTTTCTAACTTAGAATATCTAATTAGATCTTTTGTTATTAAAAATATAGGATTTCTATCCACTAGGGATAATCCTACATATTTAGCTCTTAATGTATCATATATTTTTATATCTAAATAAGGCTCTTCTGCTTTATATAATTCTACATCATACTTTTTTAAGTTAGTAAAATCATATTCTTTCTCTAATTCATACGTTATATCTTGATAATAACCACTTACAATCTTAAACTTTATCAACTTAACTATATATTTTATTCTATATATTAGATTTTTTCTTCCTTAATATATGAAAAAACTTCCTTTTCTATATGAATTATCCTATCAAAACTCTCTTTATTTAAAACAGCATGGTGTATCAGAAAAATATTTATTTTATATTCAGTAGCAAATACTTTAAATAAATCTAATATCTTTTGAATATTATCCACATCAATTGTGGCAAATACTTCATCTAAGAATAGTATATTAATATGTTTTTTAGTTCTAATTAATTTAAGATAAGCAATTAATATAATGATATTAATCATCTTATTTTCCCCACTTGATAAAGTATCGTGATCTATTACTTCATTTAAGTGTTTAATTTCAGCGGTAAAAGTTTCATCAAGAACTACTGTATATTGTAAACCAATCTTTTTTAGATTTTCATCAATAAACTTATTAATAGGACTAATAATATTAGAGATTATATTTTTCTTAACCCCATCTTCTCCTAAAATTTTTTGTAATTCTTTATAATAAACTTCTTTTTCTTTAGATGAAAGACTATTATCTTCACTAACTTTTTTCTTATCTTCTATTTCTTTAATAGTGTTTTCAAACTCTACAATAGAAGTATTTTTTGAGCTACTATTAACTTTTTGATTTTCTAATTTAGAAATTTGTTCTTTATAGCTTTTCATTAAGTAAGTTATATCACTAAAAGAACTATTTGCTTTTTCTGAAATATCATTAAGTTTAGTTTGTCTTTCTCTTAAAGTTTTTAGATTTAACTCAACTTCTAATTTAAGTTCTTCAACTTTTTTCTTCTTATCTAATAAAATATTTTTTAATGATTCAAAATGATCTGATTCAAAAGATGTTCCACAAGTAAAACATTTCCCAGAATTATATAAATCAATTTCTTTTTGACAATTTCTTATATCATTTTGAATATTGATAAATTGTTCTTTTTCTTTATCTAAATCCGTTTTTAATTCTTTTTCTTTAAGTTTTATCTTATCAATTTTATCTTTTAATGCTAAATATTCATCTTTTTTAGATTTAATATTTTCATTGATTTCATCAATTTCTAATTGAATATTTAACTTTTCTGTTTGTAAAGATTTGTCAATAGACCTTTTTATAGAATCTAATGACTCATTAAATGAATTAATTTCAGAATCGTATTTGATTAATTGTTTTTTATTAGCAGCATTTAACTCTTTTAAAATAACATTTAAATCATTAATTATATCTAAATTAAATAATTTATCTAAAAGAATTTGTTTTTCTTCTGAGGTTAGAGATATAAAATTTTTAAAATCATTTATACTCATAGATATAAATGAATTATATGTTTCTAAATCTATTCCAATATAATTTACGATTTTTTCATCTAAGTTAGATTTACCTGCTCTATTATTTTCAACCCCATTTTCATAAAGTTTTAATACGTTTGGTCCAATACCACGATGTACTTCTACTTCTGTTCCATTGGAACTAAATTTAATTTTATTAAGTAATTCTCCATTTATACGATTAGGTAAAGTTGCTAAAGTAGCAAATTTTCTTTTTCTACCACGAACTTTTCCATATAAAGCATATTCAAAACTTGATAAAAACGCACTTTTACCTTGACCATTTTGTCCAGCAATCAGAATAAGTTCCCCATTTTCTTTATTTAATTTTAAAACTTGTTCATTGTTTCCAAATGATTTAAAACCTTTTATTGTTATTTCATCTATTTTCATAATTATTATTTGATATTTCACTTATTGAAATAAAAAATTAAACATTGAAAAAAGTAATAAAACTTTTATTATGAATAAATTTTCTAAAAACAACTGAATCAGTTGAAACTCTATATTTCAATTTAAAGTTTTTTATAATTTCAAATAATTCTTTCCATGTGTTTGGTAATTCATTAACCTTTTCCTTCCATTGGTGTTTTAATAAATCTTTAATCCATATATTTGGATAAAATTTCTTTGATTTTTTAATTATTATTTCATATCCTCTTCTACCTATTTCTATTGAAGCATTGACAGGATCTATATGTTCATTCTGTAAATTACCTATAAAACTTGAATAAGCAGGATTTATTTTAAATAATTTCTGAAAATTAATTTTACTTCTTTTTTCTAAGTTATCAATTAATATATTTCTTTTCCACAAATTTTTACATAATCTATTAAATTTTCTTCCTTTACTCTCCACAGATTTAAAATTAAGATCTTCAACAAATATAAATTTACATTTATAATGTAAAGATAATTTACTTATTTGTTTAGATATTTCTAAAATTTCATGATTTAATTTATTATTTAAGTAAATAGATTCTTTTGAATTATTAGCTTTACCTAAATTTTTAATTTTATTAGTTAATTTTGATAAATTAAAACAATTTGTATAAACAATTTCTTCTTTATTTTTAATTGAAATTCCTATATATTCTGAATTTAAATCAATTCCTAAATAAACATTATCTTTTAATTCTTTATGTTGAATTTGCTCTTCAAAAGAAATATAAATATATTTATCATCCAATTTAACTTGATATGTTAGACCTCCTTTCTCATTTAACTCTTCTAATAAGTATAAATCTTTTTTATAATTATTTCTTAAATTTGGTAAATCTAATATATAGTGTTCTTTACATTTATGTTTATAAATAATTTTATTATTTTCTATAATATCTAATTTAAATTTTCTATTCCCATGTTCTACTTTTTGCCCATAAATAGTTAGAGGTAATAATCTATTTTCTTGATATTCTTCTTTACTTATTTTATTTTTTAATAATTTGATAAAATTTGATTTACCTCCAAAAATAACTTTATTATCAGGATTTCTTGTTAAGATTGCTTTTGCTTCTAAAATACCACATTGCTTAGTCCAAACATCTAAATTATTTATGTTATTTAAACCATTTAAACCATTTAAGAATGAACGAATATCTTTTTCTGTATATCCTT
>Ga0316232_1001003_pt1 | contig 37507 bp, 30 predicted proteins | sample TBHtaG_FD_206006 | JGI IMG/M metagenome (GOLD analysis project Ga0316232, IMG submission 206006) | Freshwater microbial communities from Trout Bog Lake, Wisconsin, USA - TBH18025_13 | ecosystem: Environmental > Aquatic > Freshwater > Lake > Hypolimnion/Profundal zone | place: USA: Wisconsin... | reverse complement strand
CGGTCGTCCTTTCTCAGGGCGATGAGACCAAATTCATCCCTTAGCTAAAACCCCTTTTCTGTCTCATAGGCTCTGACGGCGTACAGTGGCGGGGCAAGCGCATGGGGAAGGGGATGGGGATAGACCGAAGCGGCGGATTCGCCATCATCTCATGGATGGCGCTGGAGAAAATAAATTCCGTGGGGCGTGGATAGGCGAGGGAAGGAAGTTTCGAAGAATCCATCCCGCCAAACTCACCATGGACGGGTTTGACCCGCCCATCCAGGGCGGCAAGCAACGGTGCTTGCGACTCTGGATGGCCGCCTCGAGGGCGGCCATGGTGAAATAAGGTCTTGAGCGCATCCCTCGCCGATGGGGAACGTTACGCAATACACGGCGCGCATTATTCCCGGCGATATTTTTCTCCCCGGCGTCGTTCCGGTCGCATCGTCCTAATTCCGCTTGAACACCGCATAGTATGGCGTGTTCGACAGGCTGGCGTTGAAGGCCGGGTGGCTCCACGCCTTTCCGCCGCGCTGGAATTCGAAATAATATTGCAGCGGATAGGGTGAGTTCGTGTAGGCCGCCGGGATCACGGCTTCGAAGCTGCCGGCGTTGCCGGTCATCGGCACCGAGGTCCAGCGTTCGGCCTGATCGACATGGCGGTAATGCAGGATGGCCGTGACATCCGTTGCCGCCTTGCAGGACAGTGTGAGATCGCTGCCGGGATGGAAACGGTCCGGCGCCGTGTGCACCACGCCCATCTGTGGCCGGGGCGGCTTGGCTGTCACCGCCGCGATCAGCACGGCGGCGTCGCGCACCGGCCCGGCATTCATCTTTGCCACTGCCGCCTTCATCGCGGCGATGTCGGCATCGATGGCGGCCAGGCGGTCCTGCCAGTGGCCGCGCCGGAACGGCGTGCGGCCATAGGCGATATCGGCGCGATAGACGATGGCGGCGCGGTCGGCCATCGCCGCCCAGGTGGCGCGGGCGGCCTCATAGCGCGCCACCGCGGCGTCGCCCGCCTTGCGGTCGTGGGTCTGGTCGAAGAGCTGGTAGAGCAGGGCGGCGCGGAACTTGGCGGCGAAGAAGTCGCCCAATCCGATCTGGATGCGCACATCCTCTTCCAGCCGCCGCAGATCGGCCGACGGCTTGGGCGAGCGCTGGATGGCGACCGCCAGTGACGCCTTGGCCGAAGCCGTCAGCTGCTCCACCCAGCTTGCCACTTCCACCGGCGAATATTTGGCTGAGGGGCGATTGGCCAGCAGGTCATCGACATGCTCGAACACCGAACTGAAGATCTGTGGATCGAGCGGACTGCAATTGCCGAACACCTTGGGGTCGAACGTGTCGGCATTCTGGGTCGGCTGGGGCGTGATGCCCATATTCACATAGATCTCGTACCAGAATTCATGGTTCGAGGCGCTGGGCAGATGCGCGCTGGTCAGCAGCGCCAGGATGCGTGTCGCATAGGCCAGCGCGTCCTGCGCCGCATCGGCGCCCGCGCCCAGCTTGCTGCGCTGCGTGCGGCGCCAGGCGTCGGGCTTGGTCGCCGGGTCGTAAAGCGTGCGGCCCCATTGGCGGTAACTGATCTCGAACTTGGCGAAATCGCCTTCCGGCGGATTGAGGCTGTCGTCGAGATAGGCGTTGCGTCCGCCCGGCTGGCTGGAGCCTTCGCGGCCCTTGAAGGTGAGGGGCTCCATGATCTCCAGCCCGTCGGCGTTGCAGAAGCTGGCCGAGCGCGCCATCGCCGCCGCCAGCGCCGCATCGCCTTTCAGCAGGTGCCGCTGCGTGCCCGGCCACAGCCGGTAGATCAGGCCGAGATTGCTGCCCTCCTGATACATGTCGGCATAGCCGTAGCGGGTAAAGCGGCGGTCGCCATTGGAGACGGCGAAGACGCCGCCGGTGCTGGCGGCGTCGGCACGCGGAATCTCATAGGCGCGGATGTCGGCCTGGTGATAGCCCAGACTCTGATGTTCGGCGGAATATTTCGGCCCCGCCTTCACGCGCATGCTGGTCTTGTGCGCCATGTCGATCATGGTCTGGTTCAGGCCCTTGGCGTGCATCTCGATCTCGATGGTGCGGCCGATGGTGGGGAAGGCGTTGAAGACGGTCTGCCAGAAATCGTAACTGCCTTCCGGGATGCCGCTTTCGCCATGGATGCGCAAGGTGACGCCGCTGATCTGCGGGCAGCTTTTCAGCAGCAGCGCCAGCGCGTCGCGGCAATAGGGGGCGTGGTTCTGGTCATTGAGGCCGACAATGTGATGGTCGGAATTGGGGCTGTCGGTCCAGGCATAGGCATGCGTCCAGATGCCGAGCTGGAATTCCAGGCCGCGCCTGGCCGTCTCCGCCGCGATGAAGCGGAAGCTGTCCCAGTTCTTTTCGCGCTCGCCCGCCGCCAGCGGCTCGATCCGCACCTGGTCGTAACCGGGGACGCTGAGCAGGTAGGGATAGACGAAATGCAGATAGTCGCCGGTGACGCCGCGCGGGAAGTCATAGGCCAGGCCCAGTGTCAGGTTGAAGCGGTTGAAGCGGCAGGCCGCCAGCAGGTCGAGATAGGCGGGCCAAAAGGCGCGGTCGTGAAACCAGGGCAGGTCATGCGGCGCGTCGCTGAAGAGGCGGCCGATGCTGCGGATGCGGGTGGCGGGGGCGGCGTTCTCGACGGTGATGATGGTGAGAGCGGCGCGGGCGTCGGTGCCGAAACGCACCCGCTCGGCCAGTTCCAGCAGGCCATAGACGAAACCGCGCGCATCGGCGGCGCTGACCATGATGCCGCCGCCGGCGGGCGCAAGGCGGAAGCCTTCGGCGGGCAAAGCGGGGTCGGTCTTCAGTGTCACCACCAGGGCGCCCGGCATGGCGGCGCGGCTGACCTTGGCGCCCTTGGCGGTCAGCGCCTTTTCCAGTTCGCCCAGCCCCCATTGCGCCGGGACCGACAGCGCCACGCCATCGCCCGGCGGCGTCAGGAGCGTCACCTGCAGCGGCGCCTGGGCCCCGGAGCCCGTCGCCAGCCCCAGTGCCGGGGCAGCGCCCGCCAGCTGGAGAAGCGTGCGCCGTGTCCTGCTGAAATTCCTGTTCGTCATGCCGCTCTCCCGGTCCCGCCTGCCCGATCTGAATTGTCGGACATTTGCGCTGAGGCCTGTTCTAGCAGCATTTCAGCCCATCGGGCAGGGCGGTTGCGCCTTCACCCCTGCCCGGTATTGTCGCGGACCGGAATTGCACCGGCCGCCGGATTTTTCATGACCGCCACCCGCCTGGACGGAGATTTCGACTATATCGTGGTGGGCGCGGGCTCCGCCGGCGCGGTGCTGGCCAACCGGCTGTCGGCTGATCCCAAAAATCGCGTGCTGCTGCTGGAAGCGGGCGGCGAGGCCGACTGGATCTGGTTTCATGTCCCGGTCGGCTACCTCTTCCTGATCGGCAATCCGCGCGCCGACTGGATGCTGGAAACGGTGCCCGACCCTGGCCTCAATGGCCGCAGCCTCAAATATCCCCGCGGCAAGGCGCTGGGCGGCTCCTCCTCCATCAACGCCATGCTGGCCATTCGCGGCCAGGCGGCCGATTACGACCATTGGCGGCAGCTGGGCCTGACGGGCTGGGGCTGGAACGATGTGCTGCCGCTGTTCCGCAAGCTGGACAACAGCTTTTTGGGCGACAGCGAATTTCACGGCACCAGCGGCGAACTCTGCGTCGCCGCCCCCCGCGCCCGCTGGGACATTCTCGATGCCCTCGCCGACGCGGCGGAAGAGATGGGCATTGCCAAGGCCGGCGATTTCAACACCGGCGACAATGAAGGGGTCGGCTATTTTCATGTGAACCAGAAGAACGGGCGGCGCTGGAGCACGGCGCGCGCCTTTCTCGATCCCATCCGCCTGCGCCGCAACCTGCGGATCGAAACCGGCGTGCTGGTGGACCGGGTGGTGTTCGACGGCAAGCGCGCCAAGGGCGTGCGCTTCCAGCAGAACGGCCAGGAATTCGAGGCCGACGCCAGATGCGAAGTCATTCTCAGCGCGGGCGCCATCGGCTCGGTGGAGATATTGCAGCGCTCCGGCGTCGGGCCGGGCGCGTGGCTGAACGATCTGGGCATTGGCGTGCACCATGCGCGGGACGGCGTTGGCCGCAACCTGCAGGACCATCTGCAGCTGCGCGCCATGTACAAACTCACCGGCGCCAGAACCCTGAACGAGACCTACCACAATCCGCTGCGCCGGGCCTGGATGGGGCTGGAATATGCCGTGGCGCGGCGCGGACCGCTCAGCATGGCGGCCTCGACCATGGGCATCTTCACCCGCTCCGATCCGTCGCAGGAACGGGCCAACATCCAGTTTCACATCGTGCCGGCCTCGCTCGACAAGTTCGGCACGCCGCTGCACCGTTTTGCCGCCATCACCGTCAGCCCCTGCGACCTCAGGCCCACCTCGCGCGGCGAAGTGCGGGTGCGCGATGCCGATCCGCGGTCCAAGCCCATCATCGCGCCGAACTATCTCTCGACCGAGGCGGACCGCCGCGTCGCCGCCGATTCCCTGCGCATCACCCGCCGCCTGATGCGTCAGCCCGCGCTGGCCCGCTACCGGCCGGAGGAATTCCGCCCCGGGCCCGAAGTGGGCGACGATACCGCCGCGCTGGCCCACGCGGCGGGCGATATCGGCAGCACGATCTTCCATCCCGCCGGCACGGCGAAAATGGGCCTTGCCAGCGACCCCCTGGCGGTGGTGGATGCACGCCTGCGCGTGCATGGCCTGGAACGCCTGCGCGTCGCCGACGCTTCGGTGATGCCCACCATCGTCTCGGGCAACACCAACACCCCCACCATCATGATCGGGGAACATGCCGCCACCATGGTGCTGGCCGACGCCAGACACTGATGAACCCAAACGCTTTCAAACGGAGAAGAATATGAGCCGCATCACCCTCGACCAGGCCAACCAGGTCATCGCCGCCGCCTTCGCCAAGGGCCAGGACTTGAAACTCAAGCCGCTGAGCGTGGTGGTGGTGGATGCGGGCGGGCATGTCCAGGCCTTCCAGCGCCAGGACGGCGCCTCGTCGATGCGCCTGGGCATCGCGCTGGGCAAGGCGGCGGGCGCGCTGGCGCTGGGCGTCTCCTCGCGCAAGATCGGCGAGATGGCGGCCGAACGTCCCGCCTTCGTCACCGCCATTGCCGGCATCCCGCCGCATGGCCTGGTGCCGGCGGCGGGCGGCGTCATCGTCAAGGGCGCGGACGGTTTTGCCATCGGCGCGGTCGGCGTCACCGGCGACACGTCCGACAATGACGAGATCTGCACCCTGGCCGGCATCGCCGCCGCCGGGCTGACGCCCGCCTAGAGGGCGCCCGCTTGACCGGCGCCGCCGACAGTTTCGCAAAACGCTACGGGGCGCAGGTGCCGCCGCCTGGGGTGTGGAACGACACGCTGGACCTGCTGCTGTCGCACCGTTCGGTGCGGCACTATACGGCTGATCCGCTGCCGCCCGGCGCGCTGGAAGCGGCGCTGGCGGCGGCGCAGTCGGCCTCGACCTCCTCCAACCTGCAAGTGTGGAGCGTGATCGCGGTCGCGGATGCGGGCCGCAAGCAGCGGCTCTCGGTCCATGCCGCCAACCAGGCGCATGTGGCGAAGGCGCCGCTGCTGCTGGTGTGGCTGGCCGACCTGGCGCGTCTGCGCCGGCTGGGCGAGGCGGCGGGCGCCGCCACCGACGGGCTGGATTATTTCGAAGCCTTCCTGCTCGCCGCCACCGACGCGGCGCTGGCGGCGCAGAATGCCATGACGGCGTTTGAATCGCTGGGGCTGGGCGGCTGCTATATCGGCGGCATCCGCAACAACGCCCCGGCGGTCGCCGCCGAACTGGGATTGCCGGACCAGGTCTTCGCCCTGTTCGGCATGACGGTGGGCGTGCCCGATCCGGCGCGCCCGGCCCAGGTCAAGCCGCGCCTGCCGCAGGAGGTGGTGCTGATGCGCGAACAATATCTGTGGGGAGACGAACAGCGCGCTGGCATTGCCGCCTTCAATGACCGCCTGCGCGCCTTCCAGCGCGCCGAGAAGATGCGCGAGCAGGACTGGACCGCGCAGGCGACCACGCGCGTGCGCGACGCGGCGGCGCTGACGGGGCGGCATATCCTGCGCGATTTCCTGAACGGTATCGGCTTCAGGCTGCGCTAGGGCGCGTCGCCATCGCATGGCGGCTTATGACGCGGAGCGGATATTTCCGGCTCGAGCTTATTGTTCGGAAATTTCTCATGACCGTGCATCCAAACATCCGGTTTGCGGCATATAGGGATAGCGTTACATGTGTCAGTAAGGTCCGATATGTTCGCACGCCAGATTAGCTTCATTGCTGCGCCCGTTTTCTTATTTTCTTATGGTGTTTGTCGCCTGCTGGATGGGTGGCAGGGTTTTTATGGTCCAGGGATTTACTGGACCATTGGGCATGTGTTTTTCATTTTTGCGTTTATTGCGTTCGCCTTGGCGGCATGGGAATTGAAAAATCACGCCAGTGATGCAGGGGTGGGGCGTTTCGCGGTTGTCCCGGCTCTCCTCACCATTTTGGGAACCGTTGTTTTTGTGCGGGTCGGCGGAATTGATCTGGCCACCGGTATACTCGCACCAAATCACGCTGCGATGGCGTCCATATCTGCGCGGCTAAATGGATGGCCCGACACGAGGCTGCTTCCTTTGTGGCGGCTTGGCCCAATTTTATTCCAAGCGGGAATTATGTCTCTTTTGATCCTTCTGGCCGGGGTTAGGCGATTACCCTGGTGGAGTCCAATCACTGTTCTGCTCGGCTTTCTGGCCATAGCTTACAATTTGAACCTCCTTGGTGTGGGAGCGATATTGGTCGGTATGGGGTTTCTGCCGCTCGCGCGCCTAGCTATTTGGTGGCGCCCGGCTTGAAGGAAAGCCGCTCGGGCGCCCCCTTAGAGCTGTCGCAGGGCTGTCTTGGGCTGCCAGCGAACGGGTGGCCTCAGCGAATGTCCGCTTATGGCAGCGGAAAGCAGACATTGCGCAGCCATCAGGGGATATCAGGGATTCAGTCCCCGCATGTCCTTCAGCGCCTGTCTTAGCGTCCAAGTGCGCGGGATGTGGCCGCTGAACTCGACGCCATCTGACGGCAGGAACTGCCGGTTCCAGAAAAAGGCGGTCAGCGAGATGGCGCAGACCAGCAGGAAGGCGACCGAGAAGTCCGGCAGGGTGGGCACGGCATGGTGGCGCAGCGCCATCGCGCCTTCCAGCCCTATGGCGCCGACGCAGATGCCCACCGACAGCATCAGCTGCTGGAAGGTGGTGTAGAAGCTGGTGGCGGGGGCCAGTTGCTCGGCCGGGATGCGGTCATAGGCGATGGTGTTGTAGGCGGTGAACTGGAACGACATGAAGAAGCCGCAGGCCATCAGGATGGCGAAGATCAGCGGGAAGGGCCAGCCGGGGCGGAACAGGGTGCAGAGCGCATAGCCGCCGCAGGCGAAGAAGCCGCCCACGATCAGGCTGTCGCGGAAGCCGAAGCGGCGCAGGATCTTCGGCGCGAACGCCTTCATGCCGATCGAACCCGCCGCCGTCGCCAGCGTTACCAGGCCGCTCTGCGCCGCCGACAGGCCAAAGCCCAGCTGCATCATCAGCGGCAGCAGGAAGGGTTGCGCGCCCTGGGTGATGCGGGTGATGGAGCCGGCGATCATCGAGGTGCGGAAGGAATCCACCCGCAGCAGCCGCACATCGAGGATCGGATGCGCCGTGCGCCCCGCATGGCGCAGATAGAGCCAGCCCATCACCAGGCCGAAGCCGATTAGCCAGGCCGCGGTTTCGCTTTCGCCGGGATGACTGGCGCTTTCCAGTCCGAACAGCAGCGTCGCCAGCGACAGGCCCGACAGGACCATGCCGCGCCCGTCGAACGGCGCGCCCTGTTCGCCCGGCACCGGTTCGAAATAGCGCGTCACCAGGGCGGCGCCGAGCAGTCCGATGGGCAGGTTGAGAAAAAAGATCCAGCGCCAGTCCAGGAAGGTGACGATGAAGCCGCCCAGCGGTGGTCCCACGATGGGGCCCAGCAGGGCGGGCACCAGCACCCAGGACATGGCGTTGACCATGTCGCGCTTCTCGATGCTGCGGAACAGCAGCAGCCGTCCCACCGGGATCATCATCGCCCCGCCCATGCCTTGCAGGAAGCGCGCGGCGGCCAGGAAGGCGACATTGGGCGCGAAGGCGCAGAGGATCGAGGCGGCGGTGAAGAACAGGATGGCGCCGCGAAACAGGGCGCGTCCGCCCAGCCGGTCGGCCAGCCAGCCGCTGGCGGGAATGAAAATCGCCAGGCTGATGAGATAGGAGGTGAGCGCGATGGACAGGCTGGGGGCGCTGACGCCCAGATCGCGGGCCATGCCGGGCAGGGCGGTGGCCAGGATGGTGCCGTCCATCTGCTCCATGAAGACGGCGGCGCCGACGACCAGGGCGATGGTGCGGAAGTGGGGTTTTGGCATCAAATCGCCGCTGCGGGTCATTGGTATGACTTATAGGCGAAGCGGGCCGGGCGAGAAACGCGTACCGTGAGGGACTGGGTTGTCAGAACTGGCCTGCCTGAATCAGGTCTGGGCCGCGAAGCGTTCCACCAGCCAGCGCGCGGCGGGCCCCGGCGGGCTCGACCGCCGCCAAACCGCCTGCAGCGGATATTGCGCTGGCGGCCAGTCCCGCAGCTTCAGCCGCACCAGCCGCCGGGCCTTCAGATCGTCGCGGATCATGAATTCCGGCATGTTGCCCCAGCCCACTCCGGCCAGCAGCAAAGCGTGCTTGCTGCCCAGATCGGCCAGCCGCCAGTTCTTGTCGCTGAGAACGCTGAAATCCTGTCCCTGGGTCAGGGGTGAGCGGTCGGTCAGCACCAGCTGGACATGGTCGCGCGCCGCCTCCTTCGCACCCTTGCCGGCCAGGGGATGGCCGGGGGCCGCCACCGGCACCATCTCCACGCTGCCCACCGTCAGGCGCTCCATGTCCTCGACGCCGTAATGCAGGTGGTTGTTGATGCCGATCACCGCCTTGCCCTCCAGCAGAAGCTGGGTGACGCCGCCCAGCGCCTCGACATGCAGGCGCAAGGCCACGGTGGGAAAGGCGGCGCGGAAGCCGGTCAGGGCATCGACCAGCCGCTCGGTGGGCAACATCACATCCACCGCCAGCGCCACTTCGGCTTCCAGCCCGTCCAGCAGGCCCTGCACCCGCGCCTTCAGGCCGTCCATCTGTGCCAGCACGCCGCGTGCATCCGCCACCACCGCCGCGCCCGCGCGGGTGAGCACTGGCCGGCGGGTGGTGACGCGGTCGAACAGCGCCACGCCCAGCTGGTTTTCCAGATTGTCGATGGCGTAGCTGACGGCCGAGGTCGCCCGTCCCAGCCGGCGCGCCGCCGCCGCCAGCCCGCCGGCATCGGCCACGGCGAGCAGCACCTGCATCTGGTCGAAAGTGGGGGTTCCGGGACCGCGCATGACTTTTCATAAAAATAGAAAACTCTGTTCCATATTATATGACTTTTTCGGAATGAGAAGTCTTCCTATCTTCCGGTCTGCGGTCACGATTTCCCGGAGCGGCTCATGTCGAAAGTTCTCGTCCTTTATTATTCGTCCTATGGCCATATCGAGGCCATGGCCAATGCGATCGCCGAAGGCGCGCGCCGTACCGGCGCCACGGTCGATATCAAGCGGGTGCCGGAAACCGCGCCGGACGCGGTGGCCAAGGCCGCGTATTTCAAGCTCGACCAAGCCGCCCCGGTGGCGAAGATCGAGGATCTGGCGGACTATGACGCCATCATTGTCGGCGCGCCCACCCGCTTCGGCCGCATGCCGGCGCAGATGGCGGCCTTCCTCGACCAGGCCGGCGGCTTGTGGGTCAAGGGCGCGCTGAACGGCAAGGTCGGCGCCGCTTTCACTTCCAGCGCCACCCAGCATGGCGGCAACGAAACCACGCTGTTCTCCATCATCACCAACCTGCTGCATTTCGGCATGGTGATCGTGGGCCTGCCGTACAGCCATGGCGGCCAGATGACGCTGGACGAGATCGTGGGCGGCGCGCCCTATGGCGCCACCACCATCGCCGGTGGCCAGGGCCAGCGCATGCCCAGCGCCATCGAACTGGAAGGCGCCCGCCATCAGGGCGAACTGGTGGCGAAGACGGCGGCCAAGCTGTTCGGCTGATCAGGTGTAGAAGGGCTGCCGCGCCGGCTGGCGCCATTCGTTCAGCACCAGCAGCAGGGTGACGAAGTCGAACAGCGCGAAGCCCAGCACCCAGTTCGACCAGTGCTCGGCCAGATGCCAGCTCATGAAGCCGATGAAGCTGACCAGGATGGCGGCCGCCACGGGGAAGATCCAGCGGCCGCCGCCGCGCAGCAGCACCAGCGCCAGCGCCAGCTTGAGCACGCCATGGATCACCAGATAGGCGACGATGAAGCTGACCGGCGAATGCAGCAGGTTGCTGGCGCCGTTGCGCACCAGTTCGACGAAGCGGTGGTTGCCGGGCTCTTCCAGCAGTTCGGGGGCGCTGATGTGCAGCAGGAAGGCGTACCAGCGCTGGGGACCGCTGAGCCAGATGATCAATCCCAGCATGGTCTCGATGCCGCCATCGATGCCCTTGACGGCGATGGTGATGACATAGGCGAAATGGGCGAGCTTGTTCTGCTTGTTGGTCAAATCGTGCCCCGGTGCGGCGTCCTTATAGCCTTGCCGGGGGCGGATTTGCCAGCGGGTGCTATCGCCTCTTCGCACCGCAATGCGCGGAAATTATGACACACACACGCTGCAAAAATATTGCACCGCACGCGAAAGGCCACCGCCCTTGCGGGCGGTGGCCTGGATCCGGCCGGCGTTACTGCCAGTCGCGTTCGATATTGTAATAGTCATAGGATTTCTCGCGGATGCCGGCCAGCGAGCCGTCATGACTGGTCAGCTCCTTGAGGTCGTAGCTGGGGGCGTTCTGCAGGACATCCTTGTTCATCGGTACGACATAGCCGCCCTTGTCCTTGCTATAGTCCAGCATCGACCAGGGTACAGGATGGTACTTCTCACCCATTCCGAGAAACCCGCCGAAGCCCAGCGCCGCGAAGAGGATCTGGTTGGACTGCTTGTCCAGCACAATGTCTTCCACCGTGCCGATGCGTTCGCCCTTGCCGTTATAGACGGCGGTACCCTTGACCCGCGATGCCAGGATCGCGCTGGTATGGCCGCTGCTTGTCGTCATTGTCTGCCTCCATGATGGTGTAGGGCGATAACCCCGTGCGCCCGATTCCGTTGCGGGAACCCTGGAGGGAAAACCGCCCGACTTTTCCGGACTGCACTCATGGAAAAGCAAACGGCAAGGACCGCACTGGACCCGGATGGCGCCAAGGGCTTTAGTGGCGGCGGAACGCCCGCGAGGAACCGCATGGCCACCACCCAGTCCGTCATCGACACCCGCCGGGCGCAGATGTTTCCCACCCTGTCGGCGCAGGACGTCACGCGGCTGGAGCGTTTCGGCACACCGCACCACTACGCGAAGGGCACGCGCATCCTGACGGCGGGCGAGCAGGGGCCGGGCCTGGTCTTTATTATCAAGGGCCGCATCGGTGTTGCCCAGGGCGGCGGCGCCAGCGGCCGCGAAATCATCGTCGAGCATGAGGCGGGCCAGTTCCTGGGCGAACTGGCGCAACTGTCCGACCGACCGTCCCTGGTCGATGCCGAAGCGTTGGAAGATGTCGATGCGCTGGTGCTGCCGGGCAAGGCGCTGCGCGATGTGCTGGTGCAGGAAGCCGAACTGGGCGAGCGGCTGATGCGCGCCCTGATATTGCGCCGCGTCGGGCTGCTGGAATCGGGTACTGCCGGGCCGGTGATCATCGGTCCCGCCGGCCATGCCGATGTCTTGCGGCTGGACAATTTCCTTTCCCGCAACGGCTATCCCCACCGTGTGCTGGATTCCGCCAGCGACGCCTGCGCCGCCACCCTGGTCGAGCGCTTCCAGGTGGCGCCCGAACAGCTGCCCATCGTGCTCTGTCTGGGCGGGCAGCTGCTGCACAATCCCGGCGAACAGGAACTGGCGCGCTGCATCGGCCTGTTGCGCGATATCGATCCCGACAAGGTCTATGACGCGGTGATCGTGGGCGCGGGGCCCGGGGGCCTGGCCTGCGCCGTCTATGCCGCTTCGGAAGGCTTGAGCACGCTGGTGCTGGACTGCCGCAGTTTCGGCGGCCAGGCGGGAGCGTCCTCGCGGATCGAGAATTACCTGGGCTTTCCCACCGGCATCACCGGCATGGCGCTGATGGCGCGGGCCTACAACCAGGCGCAGAAATTCGGCGCCGAGATCGCCATTCCCGACGAGGCGGTGAAACTGGGCCCCGACCGCGACGGCGAAGCGCGCTTCCATCTGCATCTGGGCAATGGCGAAACGGCGCGGGCGCGCACGGTGGTGCTGGCCAGCGGGGCGCGCTATCGCCGCCTGCCGGTGCCCGATCTGGGCGACTATGAAGGCAGTTGCGTGCATTACTGGGCGTCGCCGATCGAGACGCGGCTGTGCGACGGCCAGGAGGTGGCGCTGTGCGGCGCCGGCAATTCGGCGGGGCAGGCGGTGGTGTATCTGGCGGCGAAAGCCAGGAAGGTCTGGATGATGGTGCGGGGCAAAAGCCTGGAAGCCACCATGTCGCAATATCTGGTGGACCGCATCCGCGCCCTGCCCAATGTCGAAGTGAAGCTGCGCACCGAGATCTGCGGTCTTGTGGGCGAGGAGGGCACGCTGAAGGCGGTGCGCTGGAAGAACCGCGACAGCGGCGAAGAAGGCACCTACCCCATCGGCCATGTCTTCTCCTTCATCGGCGCCGAACCCAACACCGACTGGCTGGCCGATGCCGGGGTGAAGCTGGACGGACACGGCTTTGTCGTCACCGGCATCGAGGGCCGCCATCCGCTGGAGACTTGCCGCGACGGCGTCTTCGCGGTGGGCGATGTGCGCTGCGGCTCGGTCAAGCGCGTCGCGGCGGCGGTGGGCGAAGGCTCGACCGTGGTGTCGGCGATTCACGCCTATCTGGCCAAGCAACGGAACGCATTGGCGCAGGCGGCGCAATGAGCGACAACTGCACCCATCTGGATACCATCCGGAAAGTCACCCCCGGCAGCAAGGGCTGCGAGGAATGCCTCAAGCTGGGCTGGGAATGGTTTCACCTGCGGGTCTGCCGCACCTGCGGTCATGTGGGCTGCTGCGACCAGTCGCGCGGCAAACACGCGACCAGGCATTTCCATCACACCAAGCACCCGATCATCGAAGGCTATGATCCGCCGGAAGGCTGGGGCTGGTGCTATGTCGATGACGCGATGTTCGACCTGGGCGATGACGTCACGCAACAGATCGGCCCCATCCCGCGTTACTACTGACCCGCCATTCCACCCAAGGATATTGCCGATGGAAAAGATTGCAGAAGGCTTCGACGTTTTCGTCCATGACGGCGCCAAGGCTTTCGGCGCCGTGCGCCAGCTTCGCCACAACGAGATCGTGGTCTATATCGAGAATGGCGGCGACTTCGAGGTGCCGCTGTCCGCCGTCAAGGATGTCCATGACGAGAAGGTGGTGCTGGATCCGGGCAAGCTGGACGCCAGGCTGAAAGAAGCGATCCGCCGGGCGCATACGGGCGAAGACCCGCGCATTCCGTAGCGCCCCGTTTGGAATTGCCGGCTATCGTTTCGCCACCGTCGCCAGCCATGCGGTGAAGACGGCGCGCCACAGCCCGACATTGCCGGCGGTGCCATGGCCCTGCGTCTCGCTGCTGGCGGGGATCAGATAATAGCGCGCATTCTTCAGGCGCTTGACCGCCGCCTCGGTGGTGCCCAGTTCGGGCGGGTTGCGCTCGTCGTCGGCGGAATTCACCGCCAGCACCGCCGCCGTGAGATCGCCCAGTTTCGGCGCCGGGTCATAGTCGCGCGCCGCGTCCAGTTGCCAGATCGTGTCGTTGGCGTCGCCGGTCAGCGGCCGCGCCAGCATGTCGGCGACGGTCCGGTCGGCGGTTGCATGCGTTCCGGCCCGCGCCTGCCAGCCCAGATTGCCGCCGCTGGTGCCGATGCTGAAAAAGGCCTGGGCATATTTCATCGCGGGCGGCGGGCTGGTGTAGTCGCCATTGTGATAAGCCGGATCGGCCTTGATGGTTTCGATCACCAGCTTGCGCATCATCCAGTTGCGCGACGCCATGGCGGCGGGTTGCGACGCCAGCGGCACCAGCCCGTCCATCATGGCGGGATAGTTCACGCCCCAGACCCAGGTCTCCATCCCGCCCATGGAATTGCCGATCACCAGGCGCAGGTGGCGAACCCCTAGCCCTTCGGTCAGCAGGCGATATTGGGCCTGGACCATGTCGTCGTAATTGTAGCGGGGAAATCCGGCCTTCATCCCGTCCGACGGCTTGGACGAACCGCCATGGCCGATGGCATCCGGCAGGATGATGAAATGGCTGGCGGTATCCAGCGGCGCCCCGGCGGCGAAAAGCGGCTGGAAGCCGCCGATCATGCCGGCGCCGGTGCCGCCGGTGCCGTGCAGGATCAGCACCGCCTCGCCCTTCGGGTTGCCCAGGGTGGTGTAGTGCTGGCGCAATGCCATCACTTCGCCGGTGTGGAAACGGAAATCCCGCAGCACGAAATCGCCGGATTGCGGGCCTGGCTGTGCGGCGGCGGGCAGGGTCGTCATGGCGATCATCAACCCGATGCGCGATAAACAAGGCAGGGCTTTCACCAGGATCATGGTCATCTCCCTTGATTATGTTTTTGTGATAAGGACGCCCGCGCGGAACCTTTCGCGGCTTCGCCTACTCTGCATTAGAGCCGAAGCCCGGACAACGGGCGCTTCCTGGAGATGCCATGACCTTGAACCCCGCCGCCGGAACACTGGTGCCGCCCGCCGAAAAACTGGATGTGGCGGCGCTGACCCGCGCCTATTTCGAGAACAAGCCCGATCCCGCCATTGCCGCCCAGCGGGTCAGCTTCGGCACTTCGGGCCATCGCGGCTCGGCCTTCGACACCAGCTTCAACGAGGATCACATCCTCGCCACCACCGAGGCCATCTGCCGCTATCGCAAAAGCGCCGGCATCGACGGGCCGCTTTTCATCGGCCGCGACACCCATGCCCTGTCGGAGCCTGCCTTCCACACCGCCCTGGAAGTGCTGGCCGCCCATGGCGTCACCGTGCTGGCCGATGACCATGACGGCTTCACCCCGACGCCGTCCGTCAGCCGCGCCATCATCGCCCACAATCATGGCCGCGACGGCGGCCAAAATTCCGGGAAGGCGGATGGCATCATCATCACGCCGTCGCACAACCCGCCCGCCGATGGCGGCTTCAAGTATAATCCGCCCCATGGCGGCCCGGCCGGATCGGACATCACCAGCGCCATCGAAAAAGCGGCCAATGCCCTGCTGGAGGAAAAACTCGCGGGGGTGAAGCGGGCGAAGGCGGCGACCACGCCGTTCGATTTCATCGGCGGCTATGTCGCGGCGCTGGCCGGCATCCTCGACATGGATGCCATCCGGGCGGTGAAGATCGGTGTCGATCCGCTGGGCGGCGCGGCGGTCGGCTACTGGCAGCCCATCGCCGAACGTTATGGTCTGAACCTCACCGTCACCGACGCCGCGGTCGATCCGACGTTTGCCACCGTGCCGCGCGACTGGGACGGCAAGATCCGCATGGACTGTTCCTCGCCCTATCCGATGAAACGCTTGCTGGCCAAGGCCGGCCAGTTCGATATCGCCTTCGCCAACGACACCGACGCCGACCGCCATGGCATTGTCGATGCCGCCGGGCTGATGGCGCCCAACGATTATCTCGCCGCCTGCGCGCATTATCTGGGCGGCAGCCGCGCCCTCTTCAAGGGAAAGAAGATCGGCAAGACCATCGTTTCCTCCAGCATGATCGACCGTGTCGCCGGATTGCTGGGCACGGCGGTTTACGAAGTGCCGGTGGGCTTCAAATGGTTTGTCGATCCCCTGAAGGACGGCGCCGTCTTTTTCGCGGGCGAGGAAAGTGCCGGCTCCAGCTTCCTGCAGCGCGACGGCGCGCTCTGGACCACCGACAAGGACGGGTTGATCGCCGGTCTGCTGGCTGCCGAGATGACGGCGAAAACCGGCAAAGTGCCATCGGCGCTCTATGCCGATATCACGGCGCGTGTCGGGCGCAGCTTCTATGCCCGTGCCGACAATCCCGCCGCAGCGGCGCTGCGCCGGAAGATCGCCGCCCTGTCGCCGGAGACGGTCGCGGCCAGCGAACTGGCGGGCAGCCCCATCACCCGCAAACTGTCCAAGGCCCCCGGCAACGGCGCCGCCATTGGCGGCCTGAAGCTGGAAACGAAGGAGGGCTGGATCGCCCTGCGCCCCTCCGGCACCGAGGACATCTACAAGGTCTATGCCGAAAGCTTTGTCAGCGCGGACCACCTCAAGGCGCTGCAGGCGGCGGGCCGCGATATTGCCGCGTCCGCCGCCTGAGACGCTAACCGACTAAACCGGTTACATTTTTTGGCTGGAAGGGCCGGCAAGCCGGGAAAATCCAGTTGCGAAAGGGGTTTGCGTCGGACCCGGATCAATCGCATTATCCGCCGCAGGCGGCCGGCAGAGCCGCACACGGGACGGACGATGACGCGCAGCAGCACTCTTTTCGCCCTTATCCTGTCTCTGGCCGCGCTCGCTTTCGGCACGGTCGCGGCAGCGGCGGCCGAAACCGCGCCGGCCAGCGTCTCCACCGCGCGCCTTGCGGGCATGCGGCGGCTTTCGGAAAGCGAGTATCGCAATTCCATCGCCGACATTTTCGGCGCGAACATCGAAGTGCAGGGCCGCTTCGAGCCGGACCGCCGCGTCGGCGGGCTGCTGTCGGCGTCCAGCGCCATTCTCTCCATCACCCCGGCGGGCTTTGAGGCCTATGCCAAGATGGCCGACGCCATCGCCGCCCAGGTGGTCGATGCCAAACATCGCGGCACGCTGATCGCCTGCAAGCCCGCCGATCCCAAGGCCGCCGATGACGCCTGCGCCGGGCAGGTGCTGGCGCAATATGGCCTGATGCTGTTCCGCCGGCCGCTCACCGCGGCGGAAACCGCGGCGCGCATCACCCTGGCGCACGACATCGCGCGCAAGACCGGCGATTTCCACACCGGCTTGCGGTACGCGCTGGCCTCGCTGCTGGCGGCACCCGATTTTCTCTTCCGCACCGAATATGCGGTGCCCGACGCCGACGGCAAAAGCTGGACGCTGGATGCGTATAGCCGCGCCAGCCGCCTCAGCTATCTGCTGTGGGATTCCACGCCTGACGCCGCGCTGCTGAAGGCGGCGGGCGCCGGTGAACTGGCGACGGCGGACGGCGTCGCGGCCCAGGTCGACCGGCTGATGGGCTCACCGCGCCTGGCCACCGGCATGCGCGCCTTTTATGCCGACTTCCTCGAACTCGACACCCAGGTGGTGAAGGACCCGACTTTCTATCCCAAATACAGCGACGCCATTGCCGCTTCGGCGCGGGAAGAGACGCTGCACACCATGGTGGACCTGACGCTGACTCAGGGGCAGGACCTGCGCGACCTGCTCACCACCCGCAAGACCTACATCAACCGTCCGCTGGCGGCGGTCTATGGCGTGCCCTACAATTTCGACAGCGACTGGGTGCCGTATGAGTTCAGCGCCGATTCCGGCCGCAGCGGCATTCTCACCCAGGTCACGTTCCTCAGCCTGTTCTCCCATCCCAACCGGTCCTCGCCGACCAAGCGCGGCGTGGCGCTGCTGGACATCTTCATGTGCCAGCCCACGCCCAGCCCGCCGGCCAGTGTCGATTTCTCCATCGTCAACGATATCGGCAATCCCACCTTGAAGACGGTGCGCCAGCGCCTTCTGGCCCATGCCACCAATCCGACCTGCGCCGCCTGCCACACCCGCAGCGATCCCATCGGCCTGGCGCTGGAGAATTTCGACAGCATCGGCCAGTACCGCACGGTCGAGAATGGGGATCCCATCGACGCTTCCTCCAGCCTGCAGGGCAAATCCTTTGTCGGTGCGCAGGGGCTGGGTCTGGCGCTGCACGACAATCCCAACTTCCCGGCCTGTTTCGCGCGCAAGATGTTCGCCTATGGCACCGGCGCCGACCCCAGCCGGGTGACGCCGCCCATGTACCGGCCTTTCGTCACCGCCTTCACCGCCGCCGGCTATCGCGTGCCGGCGTTGATCAAGGCCCTGACCGCCACCCCGCAATTCTTCAGCGCGCCGCCGCCTGCGCCGGTTCCGGCGAAGACGGCGCTGAACGATGTGAAAAAGTGAGGCTGCAATGAAACTGCATCGCAGAACTTTGCTTCGTGGCCTGTTCCAGGGCTCCGCCGCCATGGTCGCCTTGCCGCTGCTGGACTGTTTCCTCGACGGCAACGGCACGGCGCTGGCCGATGGGGCGCCGATCCCCACCCGTTTCGGCACCTTCTTCTGGGGCTGCGGCCTGACCCGGCAATTGTACCTGCCCAAGGAAATCGCCCCCCAGACCCAGGGTGAAACCATGGCCGCCTATCTGAAGCGGCTGGCCGCGTATGACGACACGCCGCAGCTGGCGTCGTTGAAGCCCTATCGGGCCAAGTTCAATCTGCTCAGCGGCTATCGCGCCTATGTCGATTCGCGCCCCAACATCCAGCACTGGAGCGGCAACGCCGCCATCGTCACCGGCGCGGCGCCGACGCAGGACACCCAGTTCGAAGGCCAGACCATCGACCAGACCATCGCCGATGCCGTGGGCAAGGGCACGCGTTTCCGCTCCCTGGAGATCGCCTGTTCCGGCAACAAGCGCGAAAGCTATTCCAGCCTGGGCGGCGCCAACACCAATCCGCCCGAGACCTCGCCCACCGGCCTCTACACCCGCCTGTTCGGGCCCGGCTTCGCGGACGGCAAGGATTTCAAGCCCGATCCCGACATCATGCTGCGCCAGAGCGTGCTGTCGGTGGTGGCCGAAGACCGCCAGCGCCTGATGGGATCGGTCGGCGCCGCCGACAAGGCCCGGCTGGAGCAGTATTTCACGTCGGTGCGCGAACTGGAAAACACCCTGGCGGTGGAACTGAAGAAGCCCGAGATCGTCGCCGACGTCGCCATTCCGGGCATGCCCGAAGAGATGACGGTGAACAAGTCGGTGCCGGTGCTGCTGAAGACCACGCCGGTCTTCGCCAAGCTGCTGGCGATCGGCCTGGCCACCAACCAGACCCGCATCTTCAACATGGCGCTGACCGAGCCGGCCAACACCATGTTCCTGCCGGGCGACAGCCATGTCTTTCACCAGGCGACGCATGAAGAGCCGGTCGATCCGGTGCTGGGCTACCAGATCCAGACCTCGAAGTTCAGCACCTATTCGATGGACTGTTTCGCCGAACTGGTGGCGGCGCTGGACGCCATCAAGGAAGGCGACGGCACGCTGCTCGATCACAGCCTGGTGCTGGCCTATACCGACACCTCCAACGCCAAGCTGCATGCCATTGACGGCATCCCGATGTTCCTGGCGGGTTCGGCGGGCGGGCGCCTGCGCACGGGCCTGCACATCGCCGGCAACAGTGAGACCACTAGCCGGGTCGGCCTCACCGTGCAGCAGGCCATGGGCCTGCCCATCGACAGCTGGGGCGTGGATTCCAACCGCACAGCCAAGCCCATCGGCGAATTGCTGGCCTGATGCGCAAATTCCTGGTCCTCGCGCTGCTGGCGCTGCTACCCCTTGCCGCCACGGCGCAGCCTGTCGGCCCGGCGCCGCCCGCGCCTAGCGTCTTTGCGATGAAGAAGAACGGCGCCAGCCTGCATCTCACCGTCACCGGGCACAGCTTCACCAGCAAGGCCGCGCTGGAGAATTACCTCGCCTACCGTGCCGCCGAGGCGACGCTGGACAATAAGTTCCAGTGGTTCTCCTTCACCGAGCATCGCGCCAAGACCGACACCGTGCCGGTCCCGAAGGGCGATCCCGCCGGGCCCCGCTTCTCCTTCCGCATGGCGTATTTCCGCCCGCAATGGCGCTGGCGGACGGCCGGGGCGAAGAACTGGGTCAACTGGTCGCCCTTTTCGGGCCAGCCATTCCCGGACCTCAAGGGCGCGGATTATGAACTCAGCGCCGATATCGTGCTGCACAAGGGCATGGTCGACGATGTCAGCCCGCTGGCCTTCGATGCCAGCGCGGTGTCCGACTATCTGGTCAATCAGGTCGAAGCGCCGAAGTAAGCCCACTTTCTCGATTTCACGGTTCCAAGGTTGCCCTGAGCCTGTGATCCGGCTTGGATAGGGCCATGACAAATCCGGATTCGACTGCCCCCGCCACGCACGCCGCCACCCTGATCCTGCTGGGGGCTACCGGCGACCTGTCGCAGCGCATGCTGCTGCCTTCGCTCTTCGCCCTGCATGCGGAAAACCTGCTGCCGCCGGGCTTCACGCTGGTGGGCGCCGCGCGCAGCGCCATGAGCGACGAGGAATTCCGCAAATTCGCCAGTGACGCGGTGACCAAATATTTGCCGCGCGACCGCCAGAATGCGGCGCGCCTGGCCACCTTTCTCGCCTGCCTGCGGTATCACCGCGCCGATCTCGACGATCCCGCCTGCTTCGGTCCGGTGCGCGACATGCTGGGCGATGCCAGCAAGAAAGATATCGGCATCTTCCTCTCCATCGCGCCGACGCTGTATGTGAAGGCCCTCGCCGCGCTCAAGCAGGCCGGGCTGGCGGGCGAGAATGTGCGGGTGGCGCTGGAGAAGCCGCTGGGCGAAGACCTCGCCTCCAGCAAGGTGATTGACGACACCATCGCCAGCCTGTTCCCGGAAGAGCGCACCTTCCGCATCGACCATTATCTGGGCAAGGAAACGGTGCAGAACCTGCTGGTGCTGCGCTTCGGCAACATGCTGTTCGAGCCCTTGTGGCGCAGCCAGTTCATCGACCATGTCCAGATCACCGTCGCCGAGACCGTCGGCCTGGAAGGCCGCGCCAGCTATTTCGATTCCACCGGCACGCTTCGCGACATGGTGCAGAACCACATGCTGCAGCTTCTGGCTTTGGTGGCGATGGAGCCGCCCAGCCATTACCAGGCCGGGGCGGTGCGTGACGAAAAGGTCAAGGTGTTGCGGGCGCTGCGCGGCTTCACGGCGGAAACGGTGAAAAGCCACAGCGTGCGCGGCCAGTATGCGCCGGGCGCCATCGGCAACCGGCGCGTCGCCGGTTATGCCGAAGATCTGGGCAAGCCCTCGCAGACCGAGACCTTCGTGGCGCTGAAAGCCTATGTCGACAATTGGCGCTGGCAGGGCGTGCCCTTCTATCTGCGCACCGGCAAGCGGCTGCCGTCGCGCAACACCGAAGTGGCGATCCAGTTCAAGCCGGTGCCCCATTCCATGTTCGCCGGGCGCGGCGGCAAGCTGGAAGCCAACCGCCTGCGCCTGCGGCTGCAGCCGGAGGAAGATGTCCGCCTGTCGGTGATGGGCAAGGTGCCCGGACTGGACCGCGAGGGCATGCACCTGGAAGATGTTTCGCTCGATCTGTCGTTGGCCACCGCCTTCGGCGCCCGGCCGCGGCGCATCGCCTATGAGCGGCTGCTGCTGGATTTCCTGGAAGGCGACCCGACCCTGTTCGTCCGCCGCGACGAGGTCGAGGCGCAATGGACCTTCATCGACACCATCCGCGCCGGCTGGGACAAGGCCGGGATGACGCCGCAGCCCTATGACGCGGGAAGCTGGGGTCCGGACTCCGGTTTCGGCAAGACGGAACAGAAATACCGCTGGCACGATTAACCTCGTCAGGAGGTCGTCATGCTGTCCCGCCGGACCTTTCTTGCCACCGCGCTGGCGGCGGGCGCCGTTCCCGCGCTGTCCGATCCGCTGGGACAGCGTCCCGGCATCCAGCTTTATACCGTCAAGGACGCGCTGCGCGCCGACACGCCGGGCACGCTGAAGCAGCTCGCCGCCATCGGCTATCGCACGGTGGAGACGTTCGACCTGGGCCGATACAGCCCGCGGGAATTCCGCACGCTGCTGAATGCCAACGGCCTCGGCTGCGCCTCCTGCCATCTGAATTTCAAGGATGGCGACAATGGCGCCCTGTTCGATACCGCCCATGCGCTGGGCGCGCACTATGCCGTCAGCGCCGGACTGTTCGGCGCGGTCGGCGCCGATCCGGCCACCGCCGACGCGGCCGCCTTCCAGGCCATGGCGGCGCTGGCCGGCCGCATCGGCGCGGCGGCGAAGCGGGCAGGCCTCGCCTTCGCCTTGCACAACCACGATATGGAATTTCGTCCCATCAACGGTGCTCCCGGCTATGACCTGCTGCTGAACAAGACCGACCCCGCGCTGGTCGGCTTCGAGATGGATTGCGGCTGGGTGGCGGTGGCGGGGCACGATCCCGCCGCGCTTCTCAAGGCTCATCCCGGCCGCTTCCCGCTGCTGCACATCAAGGATTTCCAGCGCCCGCCATCGCCCAGCACGGCTCCCGGCGGACCGCCCGGCGCCGTGCTGGGCACGGGGTTCATCGACTATCGTCCCATTTTCGCGGCGGCCCGGGCTCTGCCGAAAACAGAGGGTGTGCGTCACTATTTCGTCGAACAGGAACCGCCGTTCCGGGACTTCACCGCCATGGAGGCGGCCCGCCGGGACTTTGCCTGGCTGCACAGTCTCTAGGACTTGCCACCCCCTGTTTCCTTGACCATGCTGGCCCGATGAACGTCACCGCCTCACGCCGGACCGCGCAGCCGCAACGGCTGGACGAGTGGGCGCCCTCGCTTCTCAAGGCGCAGCTTTATGGCCGCCTGCTGCTCGACATCATCATCGGCACGCTGAAGCCCGGCGAACAGCTGGACGAGACGGTGCTGGCCCGCCGCTATGACGGCGGCCTGGCCGGCATTCGCGATGCCCTGGCGCGGCTGGCGCTGGAAGGGTTGGTGGTGCGCAAGGCCCGGGTCGGCACCACCGTGGCGCCGCTCGATCCCGCGGAGGCGCGCGACGCCTTCGAGGCCCGCCGCCTGGTGGAAATCCATTGCGCAGGTCTGGCGGCCGTGGCCGGCAGCGACGCGGCGATCGACGCCATCCGCGCCACCCTGGCGGGCGGCGAAGTGGCGATCGACAAGGACGATAGGCGGGCGCTGGCGGAAATGGACGAGGCCTTTCATGTCGCCGTCGCCACCGCCAGCGGCAACCGCACCCTGGCCAAGATGGTGGTGACGCTGCATCACCAGACGGCCCGCCACTGGCTCAGCACCATGAAGCCGCCCAGCCGTGACGAAAGCCTGGCGGCGCTGCACGAACACCGCGCCCTGGCCGACGCGCTGGCCGCCCGCGATCCGGCGCGCGCCCGCGCCGTGATGGCGCAGCTGCTGGGTGATTTCCCCGATACCGTGAAATCTTCACCGGTATCCTGACGTGACGGTTTCGGGCTTCACGCCTCTCCTGCTTCGACGGGCCCCGCATGAGGATTTTTTCCATTTCCCCATGCCCGTCCTCACCCTGAGCCCTTCATCCCGGGCTTGCCGAGGGACGAAGGGTGAAGCCGCAAGGCTTTGTCCGTCGCCATGACCAGCTTCCGCGCCTGGACGAGCCTGCTGCTGGTCAGCGCCCTGTTCTTCCTGGTCACCGCCGCCACCTTCAACGCGCTGGGTCCGGCGCTGCACGACATGGTGGGCGAACTGCACTGGAGCGGCAGCGAAGCAGGCGCAGGCTTTTCCCTGCTGGGCGTTTTCTGCGGCATCACCGCCACCATCCCCGCCTTCCTGATCCGGCGCATCGGCGTGCGCCTCACCCTGGCGCTGGGCGGGGTGGTGATGGCGGCGGCTTTCGCCTGCCTGGCGATGGCGCATGGGCTGACGCTTTATTTCGCCGGCTGCTCGCTGGCCGGGCTGGGCTTCACGCTGCTGGCGACGGTGCCGGCGACCTATCTGCTGGCGCGCAATTTCGAGCGGCCGTCGTTTATCTTCGGCATCTATTTCACCCTGGGGCAGGGCGGCGCCGTCGCCGGGCCGCTGCTGTATCTGTGGATCGCCGGGCTCAGCGGCTGGCGCGCGGTCTGGATCGTTTCCGGCGCCGCCATCCTGCTGACCTCGCTGCTGGCGGCGCTGCTGGTCGATGCCGGAACCGATGTCGCCGCCGCCGCCGAGCGCGATCCGGAAATCACCCGCGAAAGCTGGACGGTCAAGGCAGCGCTGAAGACGCCGCAATTCGCGGTGCTGGCCGCCGCCTACAGCGTGTTTCTGTTTGTCGACATCACGGTCAACGCCTTTTCCATCCAGCACCTGATGGCCCATGGCGTCGGCGAGACCACCGCTGTCAGCCTGCTCAGCGTCGGGGCGCTGATCAATGCGGGCGGGCGGCTGGGTGGCGGGCTGCTGTCGCGGGTGATCGACGCCAAGACGCTGCTGGCCGTGGCGCTGCTGCTGCTGGCGGGCGGCCTGCTGGCGCTGTGTGCCGGGGGCAGCCCCCTGATGCTGCTGCTTTATGTGGCGGGCATCGGCATCGGCTCCGGCCTGACCTTCTTCGCCTCCACCATCCTTCTGCTGGATTATTTCGGCCGCAAGCCCAACCTGGAATTGTTCGCCACCGTCAATGTCATCTCCACCGTCGGCTCGGTGGGCCCGGCCTTTGCCGGCCTGGTCTTCGACCATACCGGCAGCTTCGTGCCCGCCTTCCTGATCCTGGCGGTGCTGGTCGCCGTGATCCTGGTGGCGGTGCTGCGGATGACGCATCCGCGCGGAGCGGCGGCATGACCGCGCCGAAAGAATTTGGAGTCTTCCTGCCCGTTGCAAATGGCGGGTGGATCGTCAGCCAGGCGACGCCGCCGCTGGATGGCGGCTGGCAGCAGAATTGCGACGCCGCCATCTCGGCGGAAAATGCCGGTTTCGATTTCGCCATGGCGATGGGCAAGTGGCGCGGTTTCGGCGGCGTCACCGGCCATTGGGGCACCAGCCTGGAAGCCGTCACCATGATGGCGGGCATCGCAGCCCGGACCAGCCGCATCCAGGTCTGGGCGACCCTGCATGCCATCCTGTTCAATCCGGTGGTGGCGGCCAAGATGATCGCCACCCTCGACCAGATCTCGGGTGGCCGCGCCGGGCTGAACATCGTGGCGGGCGCCTATCGCGGCGAGTTCGCGCAGATGGGGGCCTGGAACGACGCGCTCTCCCATGATGACCGCTACGACCTGGCCGAGGAATGGACGGAGATTCTCACCCGCCTGTGGTCGGAACCGAAGGTCGATTTCCACGGCAGGTATTTCAATGTCAGCGATTGCGTCTGCGATCCCAAGCCGCGCACGCGCCCGCGCCTGCTCTGTGCCGGGATGTCGCCGCGCGGCTTCGACTTTTCGGTGCGGCGCACCGATGGCTGCTTCATCGGCGGCCGCGACGAAGCCGAAACCAAAGCCGCATCCCGCCGCGCCAAGGACCTGGCGGCCGCGCTGGGCAAGACGATCAGGACCTATGCCATGATGACCCTGGTGTGGGCCGACACCGACGCCGCTGCGGAAATGAAAGCGGCGCAGTACCGTGACGGGGTGGACGAGGGCGCCGTCGCCGGGATGCTGGAAAGCTATGGCGTGCCCAAAGATGGACGTGGGGGCAATGCGATGACGGCGCGGGCCCAGGGCGCCTTCATGACCCAGACCGCCATCGGTTCGCCCGCCACCTGCGCCGAGAAGATCGAGGCTTTCATGCGGGGCTGCGATCTCGATGGCCTGATGCTGATCTTCGACGCGTATCCGTCCGGCCTGGCCATGGCGGGGGCGGAAATTCTCCCCCGGCTGCGCAAGGCTTTCGCGTGAGCGGCCTTGCTGTCATTCCCGCCCGCACGGCGCTGCTGGTGATCGACATCCAGCGCGACTTCGCCGCGCCCGATGGCGCCATGGCGCGGGCTGGCGCCGACATGACGGCGATCGCGCCGGCCGTGGACCAGGCCAAAGCGCTGGTGGCCGCCGCCCGCGCCGCCGGGGTCTTTCCGGTCTTCAGCCATGTCGTGGCCCCCGACGGCCCGTTGGGCCGCGCGGGCACACGCGGCACCGATTTCCTCGACCCGGCGCCGCGTGCCGATGATCTGGTGGTGCGCAAGCCGCGCTACAGCGTCTTTTCCCATACCGGCCTGGCCGATACGTTGAAGGCGCGCGGCATCGACACGCTGGTGTTGTGCGGCCTCACCACCGAATGCTGCATCCAGTCTTCGGCCTGGGACGCCTTCGAGCGCGATTTCCGTGTCGTCATCGCCACCGATGCGGTGGCCGCCTACCAGCCGCAGCTGCACCAGGCGGTGCTGCGGGCGCTGGAATTGAGCGGCGCCATCCTGGCCCCGGCCGCGGCCATCGCCGCGTCCTGGAAATAATACAGCATAAACAGCACATTATAGGAAAGTTGGATCTCGACGTCGCGTTCCGCTTGCCTGGCGCATGTAAAATGTTATGTAACATTTCACATGCGCACACTTCCTTTCGCCCTCCTGCTGCTGGCCAGCACCGCCCCCGCGTTCGGCCAATCGGCCCAGACCGAGACCGTCACGGTCCTCGCCGATCCGGTGCATCTGCTGGACGGCGCCCCCGCCGAGGCCGCCACCGGTCTGGGGCTGCCGCTGATGCTGACCCCGCGCGCCGCCACATCGGTGAGCACCGTCACCCTGACCCGTTATGGCGTCGAAGGCCTGGACGATCTCACCGCCATCACGCCCTCGGCCTACACGGCCAGCTATTATGGCGTGGATGGCGCGGTGAATTTGCGCGGCACCCTGGCGGAGAATTATTTTCGCGGCTTCAAGCGGGCGGAAAATCGCGGCACCTTCGACACGCCGGTCAGCGGTGACGTCACCATCCTGCGCGGGCCGCCTTCGCCGGTGATGGGCGCGGGCAAGGTGGGTGGGCTGGTGGACATGACGCCATCGCCCGCGCCGGACAACAGCGTCACGCTGACCTATGGCGCCTATGAAAAGCGCAACCTGGCGGCCAGCGGCAGCCTGCCGGTGTCGGTGATGGGCGCGGATGGCCGCCTCAGCGCCAAGGGCGAGATCGATGACAGTTTCAGCTTCTATCGCGGCCTGCATCCCAGCCATCAGAGCCTGACCCTGGGGGCCGATCTGGCGCGCGGCGACTGGACGCTGTCGGCCAACTATCTTTTCTACCATGCCGACGGTCAGGTGCAGACGCCGGGCTGGAACCGGCTGACGCAAAACCTGATCGACAACGGCACCTACATCACCGGCCGCAACACGTCGCTGAAGGATACCGACGGCAATGGCTACCTGACGCTGGATGAACTGGGCGGCAATCCCTACACCTTCGATCCCAATTTCAAGCCGCTGGCGATTGCCGGCGGCACCGATGCCGCCCACCGGCTGGACAGCGGCTTCGGCACCACCCAGCTCGATCCCCGCACCGTCTATCTGGCGCCGGGCGTCGATTTCTCCCGCACCCAGGCCCATACCGGCTTTGTCGAACTGCAGCGCGAGATGGACGGTGACACGCTGCGGCTGCAGCTTTTCGCCGACACGCTGCGCAATGATCGCTTCGTCTCCTATGGCTACCCGTCTTCCACCCGCGCCGAAGTGGGAGAGGCGCGGCTGCGGTATGATTTCGACCGCAGCATCGGTCCCGTCACCGCCCACAGCACCGTCGGTGCCGGTTTTCGCCTCACCCATGCCATCGACAAGCAAAGCTTCAACAGCGGCGTCATCGCCCTGGACCGGCGCGACATTTCCCAGGGCGCGACCGCCAACGACATCATCGTCTCGCCCTTCAACACCAATCCGCCGGGCACCATCGGGCTGGGCTGGGAAAACAACGTCGCCAGCAACATCGCCGATGCCGGGCTCTTCGGCCTGTCTGATCTGGCCTGGGACCGGCTGCACCTGCTGCTGGGCGGGCGCTATGACCAATATAATGTCCGCAGCCGCGACAGTGGCGTGCTGGCCTATGAGCCGCCCTCCGGTGCGGCCAAGGGCGGGCGCCTCACCTGGTCGGCCAGTCTGTCGTGGCAGGATGCGTCGGGCCTGACGCCCTATCTCACCCATGCCCGGTCCGACTCGCCGGAAACCGGGCAGGCGGGTGAGATTCCCACCCAGCTTCTGGTCACGGGGGGCTGGCTGTCAGTCTCCACCCTGGACGAGGCCGGATTGAAATATGCTGCCGCCGGCGTGGAAGCGACCCTGGCGCTTTATCGCCAGGACCGCACCCAGCTTTCGCAGCTGGGCGGCGTCCATGTCACGGGCTCGCGCGGCGAAGGCGTGGAACTGGAACTGCGCTGGCTGCTGGACGATCATTTCGCCGCCACCCTGGCCGCCAGCCTGTCGCACACCTACATGCGGGGCGATCACAGCTTCGCGTATATCCCGGCCCGCGATGCCGGAATCTCGCCCCAGGACGGCTTTGGCGGCGCTTACATCACCTATGATTTCGCGGCCCTGAAGGGCACCGCCAATTACGACGACACGCTGGTGCCCCATGCCGTGATCAGCCCCTGGCTGACCTATACGGGCGCAGGCTGGGGCGCGGCGCTGGGCGCCACCTATGTCGGCACGGCGCAGCAGACGGTGCCCGATCCCATCATCTATCCCGCCCATGTCACCGCCAACGCGTCGACCTTCATCGTCCGGGACGGCTGGCGGCTGGCGCTGAACCTGGACAATGTTTTCGACGCCCGCTACTTCACGCCGGACGCCGACACCTATGCCAATCTTGGCGCGCTGCCGGGGATGGGACGGCGCTGGCGAATCGCCCTGACGCGGACGTTCTGAGGCGCGGACCGTCCAGAAAATATTCGCGCCGGCCCGCGATTCACCCACACCTTGTCATCATCCTGCCTGTTTTGAAGCGCTTCCTGCTGTGGCGCGCGACAAGACGGGTCTTTAAACTCCGCCGCGCGCGGGGACCATCACCATGGACAAGAAAAAGCTTCGGCCGCTCCTGATCGCAGGCGGGGCGCTGGCGTTGCTGCTCGCCATTGCGGCGGGCGGCGCCGTCTGGCTGCACAACCGCAGCGCCGCCGGCAGCGGCTTCCTGGCCGACCTGGCGCGCAGTGTGCAGTCGGTGACGGGCCCCATGCGCGTCGCCGATAACACCGCCGAATTCGCTTTGCGCCGCCTGGAGATCGACACCTCGAAGCCCCAGGCCGAAGCCTGCCTGGTCTTCACCCATGCGCTCGATGGTTCGGGCAAGACCCATTACGAGGACTATGTCGCCATCGATCCCGCCACCAAGGTGGCGGCCCGGGTGGTGGACACCCGTCTCTGCCTGGCGGGGCTGGCCTTTGACAAGACCTATACGCTCACACTGAAGGCTGGTCTGCCCGATGCGGCGGGGGCCACGCTGCCCAACGCCGAAACCGTGCCCGTGGAACTGCGCGACAAGCCCGCCCTGGTGCAGTTCAGCGGCGGCATCATCCTGCCGCGCGAGAATGCGCAAGGCCTGCCCGTCACCACCGTCAATGTCGACAAGCTGGACCTGAAAGTGATCCGGGTGGGCGACCGCCTGCTGTCCCAGATCCAGAACGCCACGATCGACCAGACCAGCGTCTATGGCTGGGACGCGCAGCAGCTCGAGCAGAACCAGGGCGCGCTGGTGTGGAAGGGCACCATGGCGGTGAACGCCGTGCGGAACGACACCGCCGTCACGCTGATCCCCATCCATGACATCCTCAAGAACCGCAAGCCCGGCGCCTATGTCCTGATCGCCTCCGACGCGGCCAAGAAGTCGGGCAACGAGGAGCGCGACAATGGCCGCCAGATGGCGGCGCAGTGGGTGGTGGATTCCGACATCGCCCTCACCAGCTTCCAGAGTGCCAATCCGCCGCCGGGGCAGGGGCTTGGGCTCACGGTCTTCGCCCGCTCCTACAACGACGCCCGTCCGCTCTCCGGCGTGAAGCTGACGCTGGTCGGGCGCAACAACAATGTGCTGACCACCGTCACCACCGGCAGCGATGGCCGCGCCGATTTCGAGGCCGGCTTTTTCCGCGCCACCGGCGGTGACGAGCCGGTGGTGGTGATGGCCTATGGCGCCAATGATGATTTCAGTTTCCTCGACTTGCGCCGCGGCGCCTTCGACCTGACGGATCGCGGCGTCGGCGGCCGCAGCACCCCGGGCCCGATGGACGCCTTTCTTTATACCGAGCGCGGCGTCTATCGCCCCGGCGAGAGCGTGTCTGCCACGGCCCTGCTGCGCGACCGCATCGGCGCGGCGATCGCCGCGCCGCTGACCCTGGTGGCGCAGCGGCCCGATGGCGTCGAGGCCGGGCGCACCACCATCGCGGGCGACGGGCTGCGCGATGGCGGCGCGGCCTGGACCCTGGCGTTGTCGGCCTCGGCCCCGCATGGCCGCTGGCAGATCGCGGCCTATGTCGATCCCAAGGCGCCGGCCATCGGCCGCGTCCAGTTCGATGTCGCCGATTTCGTGCCGCAGCGATTGAAACTGGCGCTGACGGCGCTGGAAACCAGCATCAAGCCTGGCGGCGATTTCAACCTGCGGGCGGAGACGCATTTCCTCTATGGCCCGCCCGCCGCCGGCCTTTCCGGCGATGGCGAAGCCCATGTCACCACCGACCTGCATCCCTTCGCGGCCTGGAACGGCTGGCAGTTCGGCCGCGTGGATGACAAATTCTCCGAAACCAAGATCGACCTCGCCGTGCCGGTCAGCGACGCACAAGGCATTTCGAAGATCACCGGCAACACCGGCGCCCTGGCCGAGACGACGCTGCCGCTGAAGCTGGCGGTGAAGATCGCCATGCATGAACCGGGCGGGCGCACCACCGACAAGACGCTGGAAATTCCCATTCGCGGTGACCGTCCGCTGATCGGCCTGCGGCCGGATTTCGACGGCGGTTCGGTGGCGGAAGGCGCGCGCGCCGGATTCCAGATCATCGCCGTCGATGGCACGGGCAAGCGGGTGGCGTTGTCGGGCCTCACCTGGTCCTTTGTGCGCGAAGACACCGCGTACCAATGGTTCCAGAGCAACGGCGAATGGCGTTTCCAGAGCACCACCCATGACCGGCTGATCGCCTCGGGCACGCTGGACGCGGGCGTCAACGCCACCGCGAAGCTGGCGCAGCAGCTGCCTTACGGCACCTATCGCCTCACCGTCAGTGACAAGTCGGGGGCGGCGTCTTCCACGCGCTTCTGGTCCGGCTGGGCCGCGTCCAGCGACACCGACCGCCCCGACCGCATTCCCGTCGCCGCCGACAAACCCGCCTACAGCCCCGGCAGCATTGCCCATATCCGCATCAAGCCCGACGCCGGCGGCAAGGCGCTGGTGGTGGTGGCGGGCGACCGGCTCTTTTCCTCCAAGCTGATCGACGCGCCTGCCTCCGGCGCCACGGTCGATATTCCAGTCTCCGCCGAATGGGGCGCGGGCGCCTATGTGCTGGTGACGCATTACCGCCCGCTGAACCAGATGACGGGGCGCGAGCCGGTGCGCAGCATCGGCGTTGCTTGGCTGGGCGTGGACAATGCGCCCCGCACATTGGGCGTTACCATCGGCACGCCGGACAAGGCCCGGCCGCGCACCCGCGTCACCGTGCCGGTGGCGGTAAGCAATCTGGGCCGCGAGGACGCTTTTGTCACCATCGCGGCGGTGGATGAAGGCATCCTGCAGCTCACCGATTTCAAATCGCCCAAGCCGGTCGACTATTATTTCGGCAAGCGCCGTCTGGGCGTGAACATGCGCGACGATTATGGCCGCCTGATCCGCGCAGAAAAGGCGCCGCTGGGGGCGCTGACCCAAGGCGGCGACAGCTTTGGCGGGCGTGGGCTGGCCGTGGTGCCGACCCGCACCGTGGCGCTGTTCAGCGGCATCGTGAAGCTGGGCGCCGGCGGCAAGGCGAACATTCCCCTCGACCTTCCCGACTTCAACGGTTCGCTGCGGCTGATGGCGGTGGTGTGGAGCGGCGACAAGCTGGGCAATGCCGACAAGATGCTGGTTGTGCGCGATCCGGTCGTTGCCGACCTGGTGCTGCCGCGCTTCCTGGCGCCGGGCGATACGGCCGCCGCCGCGCTGAACCTCGATAATGTCGAAGGCGCGGCGGGCACCTATATCGCGACGCTGAAGACCAGCGGCCCGCTCTCCACCGGCACGACTACGATCAGCCGCACATTGGAAAAAGCGCAGCGGCTGCTGGTGCCCGTGTCGCTGACCGGCAGTGGCCTGGGCATTGCCGGCATTTCGCTGGAGGTGCGCGGGCCGGGCGGCTTCCGCGTCACGCATGACTGGCCCATCGAAGTGCGCAGCCCGCAATTGGACATCGCGCGCGAGGACGAACAGCCGCTGGCGGCAGGCGCGACCTTCAACGCCACCCGCTCCTTGGTCGGCGATCTGGTGCCCTCCACCGCCGCCGTGACGCTGACGGTGTCGGCGAGCCACGGCTACAGCAATGTCGCGGGCCTGCTGAAATGGCTGGACAAGTATCCGTATGGCTGTGTCGAGCAGACCACCAGCCGCGCCATGCCGCTGCTGGATTTCAACGACCTTGCCGATTTGGCCGGGTTGCCGCGCGATGCGGCGCTGAAGGGGCGCGTTCAGAATGCCATCGACAGCGTGCTGGACATGCAGAACTTTGCGGGTGATTTTGGCATGTGGGGGCCGGGCGACGGGGCCGAGCCCTTCCTGTCGGTCTATGCCCTCGACTTCCTCACTGCCGCCAAGAAAAAGGGTTATGTCGTGCCCGACGACGCCTGGCGCCGGGGCGCGGGCTGGTTGCGCCAGGTTTCGACGGAAGACGGCCAGACGCCGCTGGTGCGCGCCTATGCCTTCTATGTGCTGGCCCGCCAAGGCCAGGCCAACCTTTCCGACCTGCGCTATTTCTCCGATACCAAGATGTCGGCCATGACCAACGGCCTGGCCCCCGCTTTGTCGGGCGCGGCGGCGGCGCTGATGGGCGACCGGTCGCGGGCCGAAGCGGGCTTCGCCAAGGCGCGGCAGATTCTGGTGGCCGCCGATCCCGTCGTCTATCCGCACGACATTTACGGCTCGCTGCTGCGCGACCTGTCGGGCGCGCTGGCGCTGGCGGCGGACAACGGCCAGCCTGACCTGGTGCCGGTGCTGCTGGAGAAGGGGCGCAGCCTGAACCAGCGCGTTGACGCCACCACGACGCAGGAAAAGGGCTGGATGCTGAAGGCCGCCTATGCCCTGACGCGCCAGCGCCTGCCGCTCAACATCACCGTCAATGGCGCGCCCGCCCAGCCCCGCGCCGGTGCGGTGCGGGTGGCGCCCAGCCTGCAGCAGCTGCAGGCTGGCATGGCCTTCGCCAACCGTGGCGATGCGGGTGTGTGGCGCACGGCGTCGGTGTCCGGCACGCCGGCGGCGGCGCTGCCGCCTGCCGCCAACGGCATGACCATCTCCAAAAGCATCTGGACCATGGCGGGGGCGCCCGCCGACACCGGCACGCTGCACCAGAATGACCGCGTCATCATCGAGATCAGCGGTACCCTGCCGAACAATTTCTACCGCCAGATGGGATTGATCGACCTGCTGCCCGCCGGGCTGGAGATCGAGCAGGCACTGACGCCGGACGACGCCAAGCTCTACCCCTTCCTGGGCAAGCTGAGCGAGACCAGCATGGCCGACAAGCGCGATAACCGGTTCGTCGCCGCTTTCGGCGTCGGCTCCGCCTATCGCCCGCGCAACCAGAAGGTGCCGGAACCGGCGCCGCAATTCCACATCGCCTATGTCGCGCGCGCCGTCACGGTGGGCCGCTTTGTCCTGCCCGCCGCCATGGCGCAGGACATGTATGCCCCCGCCATCACGGCGCGCACGGCGATGGGCACGCTCAACGTCGGACAATAGCTCATGAAACGGCTGCTTCTCATTCTCGCCATCACCTTTGGCTATTGGATAACCGTCGGCCTGCTTTTGGTGGCGGCGGTGAATGCGTGGCCGTGGCTGGCCAATCCGCCCTGGCTGTATGCCGCCGTCATTCCGTTTTTCGTGCTCAGCTTCGCCCTGCGATGGTTCATAAGAACGCGATTCCCAATGAAAGGTGGTTTCCAGCCATGAGCGGCAAGGTTTTCGTCGTCGGCTTTCTCTTTGTCGCGGTTGCCTTTTTTGTGCTGGCGACATTGTTCATGCTTTACCCACCCGCCGCTAACAGCTGGCTGACGCTGGTGGGCGTCATCGTCTATGTCGCGGTCGCCGCAGCGGTGGTGCGGCGCGTGGCGCGCAAATGACGCGTGGCTGGGTCCGGGCGGGTTTTGCGCTGTTCGGCGCGGGCCTCGCCTTGATCACCGCCGACCGCGCCAATCCGCCCGACATGACGCGGGCCAACACGCTGTCGCCGGAAGTGGTGGCAAGCGACGGCACGCTGTTGCGGGCCTTTCTCTCCCCGGACGGCGCCTGGCGCATCCACACGCGCCCACGCGATGTGGCGCCGCGCTATCTGCTGCTGCTGAAGGCGTATGAAGACCGCCGTTTCGATGCCCATCCCGGGGTCGATGTGATGGCGCTGGGCCGGGCGGCCGCGCAATGGCTGGGCGCGGGCCATGTCGTCTCCGGTGGCTCGACCCTGACCATGCAGGTGGCGCGGCTGCTGGAACCCGGCTTGCTCCAGCATCGCGGCGTCCTGACCAAGGGCGTGCAGGCGATACGCGCCCTGCAGCTGGAAGAGCGCTATTCGAAAGACGAAATCCTCTCGCTTTACCTGACGCTGGCGCCGATGGGCGGCAACCTGGAAGGCGTGCGGGCCGCTTCGCTGTCCTATTTCGGCAAGGAGCCCGCCGCGCTCGATCTTGCGCAAAGCGCGCTGCTGGTGGCGTTGCCGCAGTCACCCGTCAAGGCGCGGCCTGACCGCCATGCCCAGGCCGCCAGGACGGCGCGCAACCATGTGCTGGACCGCATGGTGGCCGAAGGCGTGGTGACGGCGGGCGACGCGGTGGCGGCGAAAAGGGAAGGCGTGCCCTTCGCGCGCCAGCCCATGCCGCTGATCGCGCCGCACCTGGCGCAGCGGCTGGTGCTGAATCGCAAAGAGCCGCGCATCGCCACAACGATTCGTGCCGATATCCAGCAGGCGGCCGAACGCATGGCGGCGCAGGAACGCGGCTATTTCGACGATGGCGCCGACCTCGCCATCGTCGTGGTCGAGAACAAGACGCGCAACTTGGTCGCCTATGTCGGCGGCACGCAATATTGGGGCCGGGGCGGCCAGGTCGATCTCGCCGCCCGCAGCCGCTCGCCAGGCTCGGCCCTGAAGCCGTTCATCTATGGCCTGGCGTTCGACAATCTGGCGCTGCATCCGCTCACCCGCATGACCGATGAGGCCACCAGCTTTGGTGACTACGCGCCGCAGGATTTCGAAGGCAGTTTCGTCGGTACGGTGACGGCGCGCGACGCGCTGCGGATGTCGCTCAACATTCCCGCCGTGGCGTTGCTGGACCGGGTCGGCCCGCTCACCTTCACCCTGACGCTGCAGAATGCAGGGGCGCGGCTGGCCTTCCCGCCGGGCGGCGCGGCGCCGACGTTGCCGGTGGCCCTGGGGGGCTGGGCATCGGCCTTGGCGACATCGCCATGCTGTATGCCGGCATCGCCGAGGGCGGGCAGGCGCGGGCGTTGCGCGTCATCGCGGGCACAGCCGACGCGCCGTCGCATCGTCTGTTCGGGCCCGTGGCCGCCTGGTACCTGCGCGACATTCTGGATGGCGTCTCGCTGCCCGATGGCTGGGCGATGGGGCAAGGGCTGTTGCGTGCCCGCACGGTGGGCTTCAAGACCGGCACCTCTTACGGTTTCCGCGATGCCTGGGCGGTGGGCTTCTCCAACGATTATACCGTGGCGGTGTGGGTGGGCCGCGCCGACGGCACGCCGCGCCCCGGCCATATGGGGCGCGAAGCCGGTGCGCCGATCCTGCTGAAGATGTTCGGCCTGTTGCCGCCCGACCGCCGTCCCGCGCCGCCGCCGCCCGCCGGCACCATCCTGGCGCGCAGCACCGACGAATTGCCGCCCGCGCTGCAGGTCTTTCACCGCGCGGCGGCACCGCAAGTGGTGGCGGCGAGTTTGCCGCCGCCCGCCATCGCGTTCCCGCCCAATGGCTCGGTGCTGCCGCTGCCCGCGCCCAAGGACAAGGACCAGACCATCACGCTGAAGGCCGATGGCGGCAAGGCGCCGCTCACCTGGCTGGTGAATGGCGAGCTGGTGGGAAATTTCGACCGCTTCGCCGCCGCCACCTACAAGCCTGGCGGCGAAGGCCTGGCCCGCGTCACCGTCGTCGATGCCGATGGGCGCAGCGACACCAGCGAGATACGGTTCAAGAAGCTGCGTTGATGTCCGCGCCCCACGCCGAATTGATGCGCTGCACAATGCGCAGCTGTTGTGCGCGTGTTCTCACAGGGTGAGTGGATCGATTCCAGACTTTTTTGGTGTCGCCGGATTTGCCGGCAATCGCGATCCGGCTGCTTGAAATGCCATGCCGATCCAACATACTGGCCGCTGTCGGCAATTGAGCCCGACGACTTGCATGATGCGTCGTGTGAAACCGAAGACCCAGTCAACAACACGGGAGGCTCCTGGTCATGGAAACGTCGCGTAGAGTGTTTGTGGGCATGAGTGTCGCGGCGGCGGCCATGGCGGGTACGGCCAGTCGGGCGGCCGCGGCCACCGATCCGATGAAGGCGCCATTCGATAAATTCTGGATTGCGGCCTATACGCCGGTGGACAAGGCAGGCAATTTCGACAACGGCGCCAATGATGCCATGCTGGCCTACTGGAAGTCACAGGGCGCCGACGGCGTGTTGCTGCTGGGCACCACGGGCGAGGCGCAGTCTTTCTCCGTCGCCGAGCGCAAGAAGGTCATCGAACAGGCCGGCCGCAACAAGCATGGCCTGGATTTCATCGTCGGCACGGGGACTGCCAACGCGCCGGAGACGATCGAACTGAGCCTGCACGCGGCCGATCATGGCGCTGACAGCGTGCTGATCACCCCGCCCTTCTACGACAAGAACCCCAAGCCCGAAGGTGTGCTGGCCTATTTCGACAAGGTCTTTGCGCAGGTGAAGTCGCCGGTGCGCTATTACCACATCCCGCGCACGACCGGTGTGCCGATCGCCGATACCGATACCGCCAGTTTCTTCGCGGCGCTCGGCCGGCACGCCAATCTGGTCGGTGTGAAGGACTCCAACGGCGACGCCAAGGAAATCGAGGCCATATCGGCGGCGCTGCCGAACCTCAATGTCGTCACGGGCACCGACAATCTGTTGGACAATGTGCTCGCCCACAATCATGGGTGTATCCTGGCTTCGGGCAACATTTTCACCAGATGGAACGCGGCGATCTATGCCGCTCATCGTTCGGGCGGTGACGTCAAGCCGGCCTTCGCGGCCAAGGCGGCGGCGCAGAAGGCCTTCAGCGATGCCGCGGGCCCCGGCGCGCGTGGTGAGGCTGCCAACAAGTATGCCCTGGCTTTGCTGATCGGCGCGAAGGACATGTATTCGCGCGCGCCGACGGTGCCGCTGGATGAGGCGCTGAAGCCGAAAATCGCCCAAGCGGTCAGCAACCTCAAATCCATTGGTTGACGTGTAACGGCGTAAAGGAAAATGCCTTCCCGCTACGGCGGGAAGGCATTTTTTCGTTCTGCCCTGCCGCGCAACGGCATGCGTAAATCCAAGCAGGCTTTGCTAGCGCGCCGCCGCCAGCAGCATG